>ERZ832522.6156-NODE-6156-length-10319-cov-6.108437_pt1 | contig 10319 bp, 16 predicted proteins | sample MGYA00519951_ERZ832522 | MGnify/ENA primary metagenome ERZ832522 (study PRJEB31850, sample SAMEA3708728) | human gut metagenome | biome: human gut; feature: human-associated habitat; material: faeces | place: China | collected 2014 ... | reverse complement strand
CAAATTCTGAAAATACAGGTGGGGCGAGGGTAGAAATATTTTTCCTGAGTAGTCAAGAAACAAGCTAAATAGACCGCAATTAAGCTATGTAAAAGAAATTTTACATGCTTTTATCTAATATGTAAAAGCCTTTTGATAGACATTACTACTACGTTTGCTGTAATCTCATGGAAGAAGGAGGCATACAGAATTATGATAGCTGATAAAATTAAAAATGCTCGTACTATAAAGAAACTTACACAGGAACAGGTTGCTGAAGACCTCAATGTTTCCAGGCAGACTATTTCTAACTGGGAAAATGGAAAATCACTACCTGATATTGTAAGCATTATAAGAATGAGTGAATTATATGATTTAAGCCTGGACGAATTATTGAAAGGAGATGCGACATTGCTTAATAAAATTGAAAGAGACATGAAAGTAGCCAAAGCCGAAAATAACGTTATCAAATTTGTATGGATATCTATCGTAATCGGTGTTGTTATGATTATTCTTGGTAATGTATTTGACGGCAATCCGTTCATTGATTTTATTTCGGCTGCATTGCCATGGGTACTTCTTGGATTAATGGTGCTATTTGCCATATTGTATCTTAATAAAGAAAATGACAATTAAAGATGAGCTTATAATATGCAAGTCAATCAGTATAGCATTCGCTTTATTGAAAAAGGACTTGCATATTCTCTGTGGATGTATTATCGTTAAAGCTAACGAACGATAGCCAATGAGCTATTAAACAATTACTTTTAATGGAGAATGACAATGAGCACAAACAGAAAAGAGGAAATTATTCTGGCAACATTAGAGCTTGCTGCGGAAAAGGGGCTTGCGGGGGTTTCAATGAGCATGATTGCTGACAAGATTGGAATCAAAAAGCCATCGCTTTATAAGCATTTTTCATCAAAGGAAGAAATTGTGGAAACAATGTATCAGTTCCTCAGAGAACAGTCCAAGAAAAATGCCAATATAAAACCTGTGGATTTCAGCCAGCTTTTTCAAGGGAAAACTGCATACGAAGTATTGCAAGGAGTGGTGCAAGGTTATGCCAACATGAATCATCAGGAAAAGATGCTTACATTTTATAAGGTTATATATTCTGAGCGTAGCATTCAGCCGATGGCAGCCAGAATCGTTGCGGAAGAAACTGAGAGAATGATCATTGCAACAAAACAGCTATTTTATGCAATGGAGATACATAAGCTGCTTCACTTTGATAATGCAGATATGAGTGCGGTCAGCTTTGCAATGACAGTTCATGGACTGATGGATTATGAACTGGATCAGAAGTATGGATATGATGAAGAACCCAAAAATCTTCTGGATGAATATCTGAAATGGTTTTGTACGGAGAATCAAGTGGAAGCTGGTGATTAACATGAGAAAAAAGAATTTTATGAATTATTGTGGACTGCTTGGAATTGTGGCATTACTTTCTTACACAGTGGCGGTTGTGTTTTCTCCACTTGACTATCCGGGATATAACTGGATGGCACAGGCGGTCAGTGACCTAAGTGCATCGAATGCTCCGTCTCTTGGATTATGGAATCAGCTTAGCAGCCTGTATAATATCTGCACTTTAATCTGTGCCATGATGGTTTGTGCAGGGATACAGGGAAAAGGAAGCAGATTATTACGAAGCGGAATTTATCTGTTTACCGCAATGGAGTGGATATCGGCTGTCGGATTTTCCATGTTCCCTTTAAGTGATAGTGGATATGCGGGAACCTTTCAGGATAAAATGCATATCATTTCAACGGTATTAGTTGTAATGCTATCCATCGTTTCGCTTGTGACGCTTATCATAGCAGGAGTGAAGACGAAAGAATATCGCAGTTTTGGTGTGTTTGCAGGAATTGCTCTGGGAATGATGCTGGTTGGTGCACTTGGAATGAATATCGTACCGAAAGAATATTTTGGTGTTGTTGAGCGGTTCAGTGTGTTTGCGGCTGTAGGATATAATGCGGTGCTGGGAATAGAATTGTTCAGAATTGACTTATGATTTGAGAAAATATACAGGTGTGACGATTCGTATCGCCCATGTTACCAGGCGTTTCTTTCATTCTATCAATTTGTTTGTTACTTTAGGATCAGCTCATGAGTAAAACAGGCAAAGAGAAAGGACAAACAGAAATTATGAAAAATGAAAGAAGAAACATGTGTGGTGGAGTGATATTCTTATCGGGATTTGTCTTATGGACAATTCAATATTAAAAATAAAAGAAACACTTGACAAGTTACCAAACGGTTACTATAATATAAAGTAATCGAAAGGTAACTTATAATGTTATAAGACAGACGCAAAGACGCAGTGCTTATTTTCCTGATGTGGATTTTAAGTGCTGCTTTTTTTAAGTAAAATGAGAGAGACTATTCAGAGCCAACCTCCAAAATGCTGCGCATTTCGTCGGTGTGGCGTATCCGCCAAATAGATTTTCAGAAATAATTGTTCGTTCATGCAAGCATGACTCACAATTTTTCTGGAAATCTACTTGGCTCTGAACAGTTACAAATTGATGGAGGAATCAAGAATGGTTTGTACAAAATGTGGTAAAGAAATGAGAAAAGGATATTTATTTGCAAGCAAAGATGGAGCATTCAGTTTTGCTAATGAGGTGCCGGGTGTATTTGAGAAGGCAGACAAAGCGGATGGATTTATAGAGATTACTTCTTTAAAGCCGGGGCATCGGACAAGTATAGCGGCTGAGTGCTGTGAGGAATGTCGTATGCTGGTAATTGGGTATTAGGAGCATACATATAAGCAGTTTCCTTATATTTATAAGGAAACTGCTACAAAAAACATATTTATATGGAGAAAGCAGATGAAAGTATCAGTCATTCGTCCTTCTTCGGATGAGGAGGATGAAATAGTATTCAGGTGTCATACCTTATCAGATGACATGGACAGATTAATACATAGATTACGATATGGTGAGATAAAGTTTGCTGGATATGATGAGCATGGAATCTGTACCATTGCAGCATCAGATATCTATTATTTTGAGGCAGTCGATAACAAAGTATTCGCATATTGCAAGCAAAGTGTTTATGAGGTTAAGGAAAGACTATATCAGCTAGAAGAGGTGATAGAAGAACTTCCATTCATGAGGATTTCAAAGTCCATGATTGTAAATATTGAAAAAATCCTGCATATTTCGCCGGCACTTGGTGGCAGATTTGAGGCAGTGTTGGAAAATGATGAGAAAGTAATTATTTCGAGGCTGTATGTGCCAATTTTGAAAAATAAATTAGGAGTGAGGTAAGTGATGAGTATCAGAGAAAAGAATACAAAGGAAAGAATTTTAGACGAAGCATTAAAGCTGTTTGCCCAGAGTGGTTATATGGGAACTTCCATGAATGATATTGCCGACAGGATGGGAGTGACGAAAGCAGCTCTATATAAGCACTATAAGAGCAAGCAGGAAATCTTAGACAGCATTGTGGAGAAAATGAACCGGATGGATCAGGAAAGAGTGAAGGAATATGATATGCCGGAAGGAAATATGAAAGAAGTGGTGGAGGGCTACCGGTCTACAGCACTTGATAAGATTAAAGAATTTACGAAGGTGCAGTTTTTACACTGGACGCAGGAAGAATTTCCGTGCTGTTTTCGTAAAATGCTGACATTGGAGCAGTACAGAGATCCGGAAATGGCAAAGCTGTATCAAAACTACCTGTCAGGTGGTCCACTTGTATATATAGAAAATGTGTTTCAGGGACTGACGGAGCATAAGGAGGAAGCGGGACAAATTGCATTGGAATTTTACGGACCGATTTTTTTGCTTTACAGCATTTATGATGGAGCTGAGGATAAGGAAAGAATTATTGAGCTGGTTGAAAAGCATGTAGAGCGTTTTTCCGAGCAGTTTATGGATAAGAAAGATGGGGATAGCAGATGCTAAATGAAAATCAAAATGGGAAGCAGGAATGGGTGTACTGCCCGGTCTGTGGAAATAAAACCAGACTGAGACTTCGAGAAGATACAGTTCTTACGCATTTTCCACTATTCTGCCCGAAATGTAAAAAAGAAAGTCTGATAGATGCAAAGGAATATGTGGTAAAAGAAATAAAGTAAGCCAGACGCTAAGACGCAGTGCGGATTGTAAGTAATACTACAATTCACATTGCGTTTTATTATTTATACGATACACGAGGAGGAAAGAACTATGAGAGCAATCGTTTATACATCAAATACAGGAAGCACAGCTAAATATGCAAAGCTGTTGTCACACCAGATTTGCATTCCGTCATATAGCATGGAGGAAGCAAAGACAAAGGTGAAGCCGGGAGCAGAAATTATTTATATGGGATGGATTATGGCAGGAAAAATCAAAGGATATCCGGAAGCAGCAAGAAAATACAGGATTCAGGCAGTCTGTGGTGTTGGAATGGGACAGACCGGAACACAGCTTGCTGAGGTCAGAACGAAAAATAAAGTGCCACAGAGAATTCCACTGTTTACACTACAGGGAACCTTTGATATCAAAAAACTTCATGGTGTTTACAAAATGATGATGAATGTCATGGTTAAGACTGCCGGAAAAGCATTGGCGGATAAATCTGACAGGACGCCCGAGGATGATGATATGCTGGATATGATGCTGAATGGTTCAGAGCGTGTGAAAGCTGAGAATCTGAAATACATAATTGATTGGTATGATACAGCAGAACGAGGTGAAAAGTAAATATGAGAATAGAACACATTGCTATATATGTGAATGATTTGGAAAGAGCAAAAGATTTCTTCACAAAATATTTTAATGCAACAGCAGACGCTGGATATCTTAATAAAACAACCGGTTTTCGTTCTTATTTTCTGACTTTTGAAGATGGAGCCAGACTGGAAATTATGAACCAGTCAGATTTGGTTGACAATGAAAAAGCATTGCTGAGAACCGGTTATGTTCATATTGCATTTAGTGTAGGAAGTAAAGCTTTTGTGGATACATTGACGGAAAGGTTAAAAGGTGATGGATATCAGGTTGTCAGTGGTCCGAGAATTACCGGAGACGGATATTACGAAAGCTGCATTAGAGGAATTGAAGGAAATCTGATAGAAATCACTGAGTAGAAATGAGGTAAATATATATGAAATTATATTTTGGAAATACAGTAACGACAGTTACAACAATTATGATTCTTGTATTGCTTGGATTTATTGGAGAATCTATAGCAAACCGGACAAACATCAATTACTGGGGACGCAGAAGTCTGTTCCTTCTGGCATATGGACTGGTTATATGCTGCTTTGCAGCTGCAAGGGACGGACTAGACAAGACGATTCAGAACACGATTGATGGAAGCTGCGCACCGGGAGTATTCCCGCTTATCAGCATACCGAATCTGATTGGATGCATTGGAGCCGCAATTATTATCATTGCCGCCATTGCAACACCGATAGCAAAGTCGCAGCACATGAGACAGATTTGGTTTTATATCATGTCCAGTGGAGTGATGCTGAAGATCCTTGTAATGGAAGTGGCAAGAATTATTGTCAGAGTGTAATAATTTTATTGTGTTAAATACAGGTAGATGTATATCGTGACAGATTAACAGACATCCAGCTTGGTGTATTTTGCATTGCAGGAGCAATAGCAACGTTGATTATGGGATATTTGCTGGTTGGTTTAAAGGACAAAATATGTCAGATAAAAAGTAAATTGATAAAAGCTATTCTTTATTACATAAAAGTTATGCGGCTTCTGGATAAGGTAGCACTTCGAAGGATATTTGATAACATTTTAAGCAATGCTGCCAGATATACGGATGGAGATTTGAGTGTAAAGTTATTTTCAGATGGGAAAATTACATTTTCCAATCATGCCGCAAGACTTGACCGCATACAGGCAGAACGTCTATTTGAAAGGTTTTATACCGTAGAGTCTGCAAAGAATTCTACGGGTTTAGAGCTTTCTATTGCAAGACTTCTGGTAGAGAAGATGGCTGGAAATATCAAGGCTGAATATACAGATGGAGAATTGGTGATACAGGTTGATTTTTAAGGAGATTGTAAGGAATGAGCAGATTAGTAATATATATTCATGGAAAAGGCGGTAATGCGAAAGAGGCAGAGCATTATAAACTTTTGTTCCCTAAAAATGATGTGATTGGATTTGATTACCGGTCACAGAATCCATGGGAAGCAAAAGGAGAATTTTCGGATTTCTATGACAAGGTAACGAAAGAATATGATTCTGTTATTGTGATTGCGAATAGTATAGGGGCTTTTTTCACAATATTGTCATTAGCTGATAAAAAAATCGAAAGAGCATTTTTCATCTCGCCGATTGTGGATATGAAGAAGTTAATACAGAATATGATGCAATGGGCTGGTGTAACAATAGAAGAATTGCAGAAAAAGGGAGAAATTCCGACGGATTTTGGGGAAACATTGTCTTGGAAATATTATTCCTATGTATGTAAATATCCTGTTAAATGGAAGATACCAACATGCATATTGTATGGAGAGAAGGATAATATGACTGCTAAGGATACAATTACAACATTTGCCAAGGAAACAGGAGCTTTGCTTACGATTATGCCAGATGGCGAACATTGGTTTCACACGGAGAAACAAATGGAGTATTTAGATCAATGGATTACAGGTTGTATTAGTGGAGAATAATATGCGTAGCTTGAGTAAAATTGAGTAAATTTCAGAGAGTACGATTGGGGGTTGATAAAGGAAATCCTCAAAACTATTCGTTTTGGAGAAAAAACAGATTCAATGAAATCTGTGAGAATGAATATATCGTGATGGAACGCCAACTTTAACTAAGAAATGGAGAAAATGACATGAAGAAAACTATTACAGCAATGATTGCAATAACAATGACACTTGCATTATGTGCATGTGGAGCAGAAACAACAGGAAACATGACTATTACAGAGACAGGTACAGAGCAGACTGTGGAACAGAATATTGGTACAGAACAAACTAATTCAGAAGAGTCAAACACTGAAAAGCAGAGTACAGCAGAAACATCTAAATCTCAGCAGACAAAAAAGGAATCATATGTAGAGCTTGATAATGTCTTAGATGAAATAAATACTGAAATTAACCCGGGAACAGCCGGAAGCGGAATGAATTCGATAAAAGTTGCTGCTCATTTATTAAATTGGGGTGTAGGCACCAGCATGACAACGGACGAGATTAAAAAGGAAACAATAAGCTGGCTTTCTGATATGGGAAATTCTGATCAGGTTGAGTTTTCAAATAAGTTAGCTTTAGTTTACGAAGCATATAATAAATTACTGAGTTCGGATGCTGAGCAATTACTTGAAAGTGCTGGTTGTACTGATGCTGCATATCCGTGGAGTGATTCACCGATAGAAACTATTGAAGCGATTATAGATGTGGTGCAGCTTCCGGAAAATGGAGAAAATATGATGGAGAATCAACCAGTAGAAGAAGCCAATTTGGCTGCAGATGATGATGATGACGAAAGTCAGGAGGTTTTTTCAGAAGAAATTGGAGAAGGAAACCAAGAATCCAGTTTAGAAAATGAAGATTATTCTGGAGAGGATGTAGTTGAAATTGTAAATTTGCAGGGGGAAACAACAACTGTTTATAAATTAGCCGATGGAAGATACATGGATCGTATAGAAAGAATATTTATATTTGATGGCGTAGATACATGGACAGATACAAATGGTGTGGAGTGGAACCAAGCAGTGAACTAAAAATATGTGAAGGGGAAATGGAGCAAAAATGCTAAAGCGATACAAAATGTATTATAGTGAAGCTGTTGGAAAGATAGAAATGTATTTGCTTTGCCAGAAATATCATATGTCAGGTTGTGTTCAATATGAACAAAATAGCAAGATGATGGTAGAATTGTATGGGGAAGGAAGAAAAACAATCACAAATATTGAATGCGGCATACAAAGTATTTGCAACGAATCAATATAAAAAGGCACCAACCTCGGAAATTGCGGCAGAAGCCGGAATTTCCAAATCACTTCTGTTTCATTATTTTCATAACAAACTGGAGTTGTATCTTTTTTTATGGAATCATGCAGCAGATTTAATTCGTGTTATACTTGGAGTCAAGGAAAGAAAGCAAAAAAGGAATGAGAGTATGAAACGAATTGATTTTGAACACGGAACAATTACAGGAAATATTTTAGGCGTGGCATTACCGATGCTGGTGGCATAGATATTGAGTCTTTTGTATAATATCGTGGATCGAATTTACATTGCCAGAATTCCGGAAGTCGGAACAACAGCACTTGGAGCGGTGGGCTTATGTTTTCCAATTATTGTGATTATCACAGCATTCAGTAACTTGTTCGGAAGTGGCGGCGCCCCTTTATTTTCCATTAATAGAGGAAAAGGAAATACAAAAAAAGCTGAAACAATTATGAATACATCATTTTCAATGATGTGCATTTGTGGAGTGGTATTGATGGTAATTGGCATATTGTTTGCAAGTCCGATACTGGTATTATTTGGTGCATCAGAGGAAGGGTTATCTTATGCGTATCCATATATGATGATTTATCTGATAGGAACAGTGCCATCCATGATTGCAACAGGAATGAATCCATTTATTAATGCACAAGGTTATGCCACATCAGGCATGCTGTCTGTAACAATTGGAGCAGTTGCCAATTTAATTTTGGATCCATTATTTATATTTGGATTGCATTTGGGAATAAAAGGAGCTGCAATTGCAACGATTATTTCACAGACTTTATCAGCAGCATATGTATTTTATTTTTTAAGAAAAAAATCGGAGATAAAAGTTCGAATGCTCTCCAAGGCAGAATGGAAAGTATGTGGAGCAGATGCAAAAAATATCGTGAGTCTTGGTAGTGCAGGATTTATTATGCAGCTGACAAATAGTTTAGTAACAATATGTTGCAACAGTGTGCTGTCAGGTATCGGAGGAGATGTTTATATATCAGTGATGACAATTGTATCAAGCATCCGGCAGATGATAGAGACACCGATTTATGCTATGAATGAAGGAACCTCTCCAATTTTAAGCTACAATTATGGAGCACAGCGTCCAAAACGTGTTAGAAAAGCAATTAGAGTAATGACTTGTATGATTCTTATTTATACCGCAATCATGTGGAGCGTGATTATTTTTGCACCGGAATTTTTAATCGGAATTTTCAGTTCGGATAAAGAATTACTGGTAGATGCAGTAGAAGCATTGAAGTTGTATTTTGCGGCATTTATATTTATGGATCTGCAATATATTGGACAGACGGTATTTAAATCATTAAATAAAAAGAAACAGGCAATCTTCTTTTCGTTACTTAGAAAAGTATTTATAGTCGTGCCATTAACATATTTGTTTCCATATACATTTCACATGGGAACAAGAGGTGTGTTTTTAGCAGAACCGATATCAAATGTAATTGGAGGAAGTTTGTGCTTTATTACAATGCTGGCAATTGTGATGCCGGAGTTAAAGAGAATGAAGGGGGAAAATTATGAGTGAGTTAGATGTGATTCAGGAGTTTTATGAAAAGGATCGGAAAGAAAAAATTGACAGATATCGTATTTTAAATGAAGTGGTTGTAAAGGGAAAAATCCTTTTTACAGGGTCATCATTGATGGAACAATTTCCGATAAATGAATTGTTAATGACTGAGAAAATGGATTGTATTATTTACAACCGCGGAGTTGGCGGGTTCACAACAGATGATATGTTAGAAAACATGGATGTTCAGGTGTTTGGTACAGAGCCGTCTAAGATTTTTATTAATATTGGAACAAATGATATTAGTAATCCGTCGATTTCTTTTGAGGAAGCACTTACACATACCATAACAAATTATGAGAAGATTCTGGCGCAAATTAAAGAAAAATTGCCGGAAACACAGGTGTATATGATGGCATATTATCCTGTTAAAGAGGATGCTCCGTTGCCAGAGGGGGAATGGGGCAGAACGATGTTTAAAAACCGAAATAATACAAATATACCGATAGCTAATGAAGAAGTCAAAAAACTGGCCGATAAATTTGGCTATACATATATTGATGTGAATAATGGATTGACAGATGTAAATGGAAATTTAAAAGAGGAGTATACGATAGAAGGCGTACATATGTATGCAAATGCGTATAGGTGTGTTTTAGAGAATCTTAAGCAGTATCTATAAGGGATAGAGCCATCTTTATCAAGCAAGCTTGAAAGATGGCTCTTTCACGTAAATGTGCATGGCTCGTAGCGGTCACAAAATTTTCACAAATAATTAGCACTCACCTCTTGATAATGGAAGTCGATTTTGTCCTGTCTTGTGTATCCCGGAAGTGCCTGTTTTACAGGCTTTCCGGGGCATCAGTCATTTTGTCTGGTATTGTA
>ERZ832522.6154-NODE-6154-length-10321-cov-3.567504_pt1 | contig 10321 bp, 8 predicted proteins | sample MGYA00519951_ERZ832522 | MGnify/ENA primary metagenome ERZ832522 (study PRJEB31850, sample SAMEA3708728) | human gut metagenome | biome: human gut; feature: human-associated habitat; material: faeces | place: China | collected 2014 ... | reverse complement strand
CCATCAAGCCCGCGAGGATATGCTCCCTTGCGCGTGCCTGTTCCAGCTCATATTTTGTTCTGCGGGTCACAACACGCTTCTGATGCTCAATATAATAGGTAAGCATCGCCTTGACGCCCATCTGCATGGGGCGTCCGTCCGCAATCGCAACCACATTGACGCCAAACGTCACCTGCAAGTCAGAGTACCTATAAAGCACCGCAAGAATCGCCATCGGATCGACATCGCGCTTGATTTCAATCACAGCACGCAGACCCGTTCGGTCAGACTCATCGCGGATATCATAAATTCCGCTGAGCTGCGTTTTGCGTTCCTCGCTGAGCTTGAGAATCTTTTCAAGCATCGCCGCCTTCGGCACCTGATACGGTACTTCCGTGATGACGATGAGCTTGCGTCCCGCCGAGCCATCCTCAATATGCACCTTCGCACGCAGAGTCAGCTTGCCGCGTCCGGTTTCATAGGCATTGCGAATTTCGTCGTTGCGGATCAGCCGTCCGCCCGTCGGAAAATCCGGTGCGGGCAAAACCTGCATGATTTCATCGAGCGTCGCCTCCGGCTTGTCCATCACCAAAATCGCCGCATCAATCGCTTCTTTCAGATTATGCGGCGGAATATTCGTCGCCAGACCGACCGCAATACCGGATGCGCCGTTGACCAGCAGATTCGGATAGCGCGAAGGCAGCATATCCGGCTCCTTCAGCGTATCATCGAAGTTAAAACTGAACGGAACGGTATCCTTGTCGATATCCCGAAGCATTTCCAGCGCAAGCGGTGCCATTCTCGCTTCCGTATAACGCATCGCTGCCGCGCTGTCTCCGTCAATCGAACCGAAGTTGCCATGACCATCGACCAGCAGCGCACGCATGCTGTACGGCTGTGCCATACGAACCATAGCGTCGTAGACCGAGCTGTCGCCATGCGGATGATATTTACCGAGACAATCGCCGACGATACGCGCACACTTTTTGTGCGGCTTATCGGGCGTCACGCCCAGTTCACTGAGCGTAAACAGAATCCTGCGCTGAACGGGCTTGAGTCCATCCTCCACACGCGGGAGCGCACGTTCCAGAATGACATGCTCCGCATAGGGAATCATGGAAATGTGCATAACCTCGTCCATGGGCTTCTGAATAATCTCATGACGCGGTGCTGTTTCCTTGGGCGGTTGTCCGCCGTCTTTCCTGCGTGCCATTACTTTGCCTTCCCTTCTCGTGCGAGGAACGTATCCACCTTATTGAAATCCGCATATGTCGTGATATAATCGCGGCGCGGCTCGACCTTGTCGCCCATGAGCAGCGTAACCAGCCGTTCCGCCTCGGCGACATCCTCCAGCGTAACCTGCATCAGCTGGCGGTTTTCCGGATTCATCGTCGTTTCCCAAAGCTGGGACGGATCCATCTCGCCCAGACCTTTGTAACGCTGGATGGTGTATCCCTTGCCGAACTTCGCCGTAACGGTCGCCAGCTCCTTATCGTCGTAGGCGTAGACGATCTTGTCGCCCTTTGCCACGCGGTAGAGCGGCGGCATGCCGATATAGACGTGTCCGTCCGTAATCAGCTCCCTCATATAGCGATAGAAGAACGTCAGCAGGATTGCACGGATATGTGCGCCGTCCTGATCGGCATCCGACAGAATGATGACCTTGTAATACTTTAAGCTCTTAATGTCGAAATCCTCGCCGATACCCGTGCCGAGCGCCGTGATGATGGAGCGGAATTCTTCATTCGCCAACACCTGATCGATGCGCTTTTTCTCCACATTCAGCGGCTTTCCGCGAATAGGCAGAATCGCCTGAAAGCGTCTGTCGCGTCCCTGCTTGGCAGAGCCGCCTGCGGAATCGCCCTCAACGATGAACATTTCGTTTTCTTCCGCTTTTCTGCCGGTGCAGCTCGACAGCTTTCCGACCAGCGGCGCGGCATCGAGCTGGTTTTTGGCTCGCGCCACTTCCTTCGCCTTACGCGCCGCTTCGCGCACCTTGCAGGCACGCATTGCCTTCTCGACGATCGACTGCGCCACATCCTGATTCTTGAGGTTTTCAAGGTATTCCGTCATGCGGGCATAGACAAACGCTTCCACCGCCGGACGCACTTCCGTGTTGCCCAGCTTGCCCTTCGTCTGACCCTCAAACTGCGGATTCTCGATCTTAACACTGACGATCGCAGTCAGGCCCTCACGGATATCTTCACCGCTTAAGTTCGGCTCATTGTCACGCAGAAGCTTGTTCTTTCTTGCATAATCATTAAATGTCTTTGTGATCGCATTACGGAATCCGACAACGTGTGTTCCACCTTCCGGAGTCGTAATGTTATTGACAAATCCATACGTATTGTCACTGTAAGAATCGTTGTGCTGCATAGCCACTTCGACAGACACATTATTTACCATACCTTCACAGTAAATGATCTGCTCATAAAGCGGTGTCGCACTGCGGTTCAGGTAAGTAACGAATTCTTTGATTCCGCCTTCGTAGTGGAATGTTCTTTCTTTCGGCTCTTCCTCACGGTCGTCCTTCAATACGATTTTCAGCCCTTTTGTCAGGAATGCCATCTCGCGGAATCTCTGTTTCAGAACATTAAAATCAAAGATCGTTGTCTCAAAAATGGTATCATCCGGCAGGAATGTTACTTTTGTACCGGTCTTTTCTTCTTCACAGTCACCGATCACGGTCAGTTTCTCCATAACTTTTCCGCGCTCGTAACGCTGCTGATATACTTTACCCTCGTGGTAGATCTCAACTTCCAGCCAGTTGGAAAGCGCATTTACAACAGACGCTCCAACACCGTGAAGTCCACCGGATACCTTGTATCCTCCACCACCAAATTTACCTCCTGCATGAAGGATCGTAAATACAACTTCAACGCTGGATACACCTTTTTTCTTATTGATCCCAACCGGAATTCCACGCCCATTATCCTCAACCGTTACAGAGCCGTCTTTGTTCAATGTTACGATGATCGTATCACAGAATCCAGCCAGAGATTCATCTACGGCATTATCTACAATTTCGTATACCAGATGATGAAGTCCTTTTTCTGATGTACTACCAATGTACATTCCGGGTCTTTTACGTACAGCTTCCAACCCTTCCAGAATCTGGATCTGATCAGCTCCATATTCTCCATTTTTTTGTGTACCCATAGTTTCCTCCTAATTTTCCTTTACAATTTTTCCTGCTTTTATCTGAAACATCCGTTGGATCGGCAGGTGTTTACTAATAAATTCATCCAGACCTGTACAGGTAATGATCGTCTGCGTATCCTTGATACTCTCTAGTAAATACGTCTTACGATTACTGTCAAGTTCAGATAAAACATCATCAAGCAGCAGGATCGGTGACTCTTTCATCACTTCTCTCATCAACTGGATCTGCGCCAGCTTCAAAGAGAGCGCTGCTGTCCGTTGCTGCCCTTGGGAACCATATTTGCGGATATCAATCCCATTCACAATAAAACTGATATCATCCCTGTGCGGTCCCACTGTCGTTGTAGAGTATTTTAAATCTTTTTGTCTCTTCTTTGCAAGTTCCGTTAAATAACTATCATACCCTACATCGCGGTCATATTCCAGTAAAATTTTTTCTTTCCCACCAGTTAATTTATTGTGAATTTTTTGACAAACTTTGCCCAAATGTTTGATAAATTTTTCACGATATTTAATAACCTCTGAGCCATATTTTACGAGCTGAATATCCCATGCTTCTAATGTTTCTATCAGATTATTCTGAAAACGTATCTGTTTTAACAGATTATTTCTCTGAACTAGTATTTTATTATAATTTGTTAATTGATACAGATATAATCTTTCCATTTGGGATAATTCAATATCGAGAAATTTTCTTCTTTCACTTGGACCACTCTTTACAATCTTTAAATCTTCGGGCGAAAATAAAATTACCGGAATCTGTCCCAACAGATCACTGGATCTTCGAATCGGAATTCTGTCAATTGCCACACCTTTTGCTTTATTTTTTTTAAGATGCATATCTAACTGATGATCAATTCCCTGTTTTTCGAAATGAATTCTTATGTGAGCTTCATTCTCTTCAAACTTTATCAACTCCCGGTCCTTATTTCCACGGTGTGATTTTGTTGTCGCACTTAAATAAATTGATTCCAGAATATTGGTCTTTCCCTGGGCATTATCTCCATACAATAAATTCGTTCCACTCGCAAAATTCATGGAAAGTTCGTCATAATTTCGATAATTTTTTAATTCCAAAGATTTAATAATCATACTACTCCAAACTATTTGACGATATGAATCTCCTGACCATCAAAAGATACAACTTCGCCACCATATAATTTTTTTCCTCTTCTTGTTTCAACTTCTCCATTCACAAGAACTTCACCATCCTGAATGACAATTTTTGCCACAACTCCAGAATCTACAAGTCCAGCTGCTTTTAATGCCTGTCCAAGTTTAATAAATTCATCTTTAAGTTTAATTTCCATCTCAAAAGTCCTTTCTTAATGATTAAAATTAACCGGAAGAATCAGATAATTGTATGTTCCTGCATCATCTTTGATATAACAAGGTGCTTTCGGATTTACTAGATAAATATTGATTTCTTCATCATCGATCACTCGAAGAACATCCATCAAAAACTTTGGATTAAAGCCAATTAACAGATCTCTTCCTTCTTTTTGGATCAGAATTTCTTCTTCCATAGATCCAAAGAAAGAATTAATATTTAATTTTAATGAATGGTCAGCAATATCGATAATAATTGGTTTTTTATCAGATTCACGAATCAAAAGACTCGCTCTGTCGATACAATTTAAAAATTCTTTTTTGTTAATTGTAATCTTTGTTTCATAATCACTAGATAACATCTGGCTTATCTTATAATATTCCCCTTCCAGCAATCTTGAAACAACTCTTGTATTATCAAATTCAAATAAAATATGTTTTGAAGTTACATAAATTGAAACATTTTCATCCATTTCTCCAGAAATAATCTTCACAATTTCTTGTAAAGTTTTCCCAGGAACGACAACTTTAAATGGATCATAATGATCTTTTAATTCAATATGTCTGATGGAAATTCGATGTCCATCTAAAGATACAACACTTAATTGGTCATCTTTTACTTCAAATAATTCACCCGTCATTAATTTCGTATTTTCATTATCCGAAATCGAAAAAATTGTCTGACGAATCACTTCTTTTAAAGAAAATTGGGATAAAGTGACACTTTGATTTTTTTCAATCTCTGGTAAAGAAGGAAATTCTTCACCTTCTTGTCCCATAATCTGAAAACATGCTTTTTCACAAGTGATCGTTGCTTTGTACTGATCATCTGTTTCTATTGTTATGTCATTATCCGGTAATTTTCTAACGATTTCAGAAAAAAGTTTTGCTTCAATTGCAATTTTACCAGGCTGATGAATTTGTCCATCAATGGTAGTTTCAATTCCAAGTTCCATATCATTCGCTGTTAATTTAATATTTCCTGTACTAGCTTCAATTAAAATACATTTTAAGATGGGAAGCGTAGTGTTGTTTGATACTGCTTTGGAAACAATAGAAACAGCATGCACTAAATCAGATTTTGTACATATGATCTTCATAAATGTGTATAACTCCTTTCGGTGTCAGATTGTTGTTAAATAAATAAATAAAAGTCGTAGTAATAGTCGTAGTAGCTGTGGATTTGGGGATAACCTTAAAAAACCGCTAAGTATAAAGGGTTATAAGGGTTGATAAAATGTTCAAAACTTGATGAAAATCAGAGGATAATCATAGATTTATCAACATCACCAAAATCAGCAAAAATACTAATACACAGGATATCCACAGGTTATCCACGGAAAATGTGGATAACTATCGAAAAAATGTGAAAAAAATAAAAATTAATCCATTTTTTTGGTAATAACATCAATAACCTTGCTTAATTCAGGGTCTTTGTCTAAGTCTTTTTCAATTTTTTCAATGCCATGAATGACAGTAGAATGATCACGTTTTCCAATGATCTCACCAATCTTAACAAGAGACTGATCCGTCATTTTCTTGCATAAATACATACAAATCTGGCGTGGATAGGCGATATCATGACTTCTTTTTTTGGAAATGATATCACTTGTCTGAATATTAAAATGTTCTGCAACTGTTTGCATGATCAATTCAGGTGTAATAGCTTGTTTTGTCTTGTTGTCGATCAGATCCTGAAGAGCGATTTTTGATAATTCAAGGTCAATCGGTTTCTTATTTAATTTAGAATAAACTTTGATCTTGTTTAAGGCACCTTCCAGATCACGGATATTAGACTTAATATGGGTAGCAATATAGTCAAAAATCTCATCATCAATATAAATATTGTCTAATTCCGCACGTTTTCTAAGGATCGCAACCTTTGTTTCATAGTTTGGAGGCTGAATATCAACTGGTAGTCCCCAGCTGAAACGGCTTCGAAGTCTCTCTTCTAAAACATCCAGTTCTTTTGGAGGTTTATCAGAAGAAAGAATGATCTGTTTTTTAGAGTTATAAAGTGCATTAAAAGTATGGAAAAATTCCTGCTGAGTACTTTCTTTACCAATAACAAACTGAATATCATCGACCAATAAAACATCGATATTGCGGTATTTGCTGCGCAATTCTTCTTGTTTTTTATGTTGAATTGAATTGATGACTTCGTTTGTAAAGTCTTCACTTGTTACATACAAAACATTTAAAGAACTGTTGTGTTCAATAATGTAATGTGCAATGGAGTGCATTAAATGAGTTTTTCCAAGACCAGCACCTCCATATAAAAACAGCGGATTATAGGCTTCCGCTGGAGCTTCCGCAACAGCAATACTTGCGGCATGTGCCATGCGGTTATTGTCGCCGATTACGAATGTATCAAAAGTATAGCGGGGATTTAAGTTATTATTATCATGTTCAGGTGCAGCAGCAGGAGTTTCTTGTGGTTTTTCTCCTTCTTTTTCAAGTTCGAACTCGATATCGTATTTCTTTCCTGTCAGATCAGAAATAGCAAGGGAAATATAAAAATCGTACATTTTTTTCTTGATAAACTGAATACCCCGCTCATCGTATTTTGCATCCAGAGACAGAATGATCTTATTTGACTGGACATCTTTGATATGTAATGGCTTAATCCAGGCATTGATCGCAGCACTGGAGACGTCATGCTCTTGCTCAAGCTTGACTAATACATCATCCCAAATTTTTTCAATTTCGTTTTTCATGGATAACATAAATCCCTTTCTAAATCATATTTTTATAAATGTGCATAATACGGCACTATGCATATAGTGTATAACAAAAAATTTCTTTTTTCAATCGAAAAATAAAAGTTGCCCACATATTGTGGATAAGTTGTTCCACATTATACACATGTCAAAAAACGAGAAAAAACAAAGGAATTTGACAAATACTGTGTTTATAATTCACATTTTATCACCAAGTTATACACAAGTTATCTACAAATTGTGGATAACTTGTGCGTAAAACACAATATATATGAAATTCTATAAGAAAGTGAAAAAAGCTTAGAATTTACTTGACTTTTTGGCGTTTCTCTGTCTATAATAGGAGTGATGTTTTTACGAATATATTATTCAGATATATAATCATAAAATTTTGTTAAGGAGGTGTTTTAGCATGAAAATGACATTTCAGCCAAAGAAAAGACAGAGATCTAAGGTTCATGGATTTAGAAAAAGAATGAGCACTGCAAACGGAAGAAAAGTTCTGAAGAGCAGAAGAGCAAAAGGAAGAAATAGATTATCAGCTTAGGTCGCAGAGATGTGACCTTTTCTTTTCTCTATTAATAAGGAAGAGAACCATGAAGAATTATCATTCATTAAGAAATAACAGAGAATTCCAGATGGTATATAATGAAGGAAACTCCAAAGCCAACAGGTACTTGGTCCTTTATTATAGGAAGAATGATCTAGAATATAACCGTCTGGGAATATCAGTAAGTAAAAAAGTAGGAAATAGTGTAGTCAGACACAGAACTACACGCTTAATTCGTGAAAGCTATCGTTTGAATCAGGATAATTTGAAAACAGGATATGATATGGTAGTAATTGCAAGACAAACTGCAAAAGGACAGAATTACCATACAATTGAAAGTGCATTTCTACATTTGATAGATTTGCATCATCTGAAGAAGAGTTGATTACAATTGAAGAAGATTTTAATATCCATTATCAGGTTTTACAGAAAATATTTATCGAGATTAAAGGGAAGAGGAACATGTATATATGTTCCGACTTGTTCGGAATATGCCATAGAAGCATTGGAGAAACACGGGGTTGTCAAAGGAAGTCTTTTGGCAATTTTTAGAATATTAAGATGTAATCCATTTTCAAAAGGCGGATATGACCCTGTTCCGGAAGTAAGGAAAGGAAAAAGGTGCAAAAAATGATGTTATTGGCACAAGCCCAGCAGAGCACGGGTAACGGAGGAATCTTAGCTCCGTTTGTAATTATTTTTGGTTGGATCATTCGAGCAATCTATAATGGATTAGCTGCAATGGGAATCTATAATGTCGGTTTATGTATTATTTTATTTACATTGGTTTCTAAATTGATCTTATTACCTGTTACTATGAAACAGCAGAGATCTATGAAGATTAATCAGCATATGCAGCCAGAGATTAATAAGATTACAAAAAAATATCGTAATAAAAGAGACCAGGCATCTATGATGAAACAGCAGGAAGAGATGCAGAAGGTTTATGCAAAATATGGTTCAAGTCCAACAGGTGGATGTTTACCAACATTAATTCAGTTTCCGATCATCATGGCACTGTATTATGTAATTCGTGGAGTTAATACTTATATTCCTCAGATCGCAAGAGATGCACAATTTAAACCAAACTTATTCTTAGGTATGGATTTAAATTCAGCACCAGGATTCAGATTAACACCATTATTGATCATTCCAGTATTATCTTTTATCTTCCAGTTCTTAAGTGCAAAGACATCTATGTCTACAACACAAATGGATGACAGCACACCAGGAGCAGGAATGACAAAAAGTATGATGTACACAATGCCTTTAATGTCATTTGTAATGTGTATTTCATTACCGATCGGTATCGGTCTTTACTGGTCAGCAAGTGCATTATTCCAGTATATCCAGCAGGTCGCTTTTAATTATCATTATGATCATGCTGATATGGATAAGATTATTGAAAAGAGCCGTGAGAAGGCTGCAAAGAAGAAAAAGAAAAAAGGACCTTCTCTATATGAAAAGATGTTAGGAATGCAAGCAGAACAGCAGGGACAGCAAGGAGCAGATTCTAATATCAAGAAGAGTGCAAACCTGAAATCAACACAGAATATTGAATATTCAGGAAATTCTAAAGGAGGAATTGCTTCAAAAGCAAATGCACTCAATAAAAACAAGGGAGGTAAATAAGGATGTCAGCAAAGAGATTTACTGGTAAAACTGAATCTGATGCAGTTATGAATGCTGCAATGGAGTTAGGAATTCCAAGTACAGACCTCAAGTACACAGTGATCGATTCAGGTAGTAATGGATTTTTAGGGTTATTTAAGAAACCTGTGATCATTGAAATTAAAGAAGAAGAAAAAGAGACAGAAGTTATGAAGTCTCAGACAATAGAAAAGGAACAACCAAAGAAAAAAGCTGAGAAAAAGCCATCAAAGAAGGTCGATGAGAAATCAAATCGTCAGCCTAAGAAGAGTCCAAAGGTGAAAGATGAAGTTCCTGTAAAGGAACCAAGAAAAAATAAGACACCAGAAAACATTGATCAGATCGTCAAAGATACAGAGAAGTATTTAGATGAAGTATTAAGAGCAATGGGACTTGATCCAAAGCTGAATCTTTACTACAACCGCAGAGATAACGTATTAAACATCAATGTATCTGGAGAGAAGATGGGTGCATTGATCGGTAAGCATGGACAGACACTGGATGCCCTGCAGTATCTTATAAGTCTTTATGTGAATAAAGAAAGCGATTCTTTTGTAAAGATCAAGCTTGATACAGAAAATTATAGAGAAAGAAGACAGCAGACTTTAGAGAAATTAGCTGGAAGCATTGCTTATAAAGTAAAGAAGAATAAGAAACCTATTTACTTAGAACCAATGAATCCAAATGAGCGTAGAATCATCCATTCTGCATTGCAGAGAGATCCAGAAGTGATCACAAAGAGCGAAGGTAAGGATCCTTATCGTAAAGTTGTTGTTATGCTTAAAAAATAAGATATAGGGCTGCCTTAATTTAGGCAGCCCTTTTTTGAGGTATATTATATGAAATCAAATACGATTGCAGCAATTGCCACTCCAATGACTAACAGTGGGATTGGAATTATCAGGATCAGTGGAGATGAGGCACTTGATAT
>ERZ832522.6152-NODE-6152-length-10325-cov-9.922590_pt1 | contig 10325 bp, 12 predicted proteins | sample MGYA00519951_ERZ832522 | MGnify/ENA primary metagenome ERZ832522 (study PRJEB31850, sample SAMEA3708728) | human gut metagenome | biome: human gut; feature: human-associated habitat; material: faeces | place: China | collected 2014 ... | reverse complement strand
GAAACGGCTTTAGAGCAAAATAGAATCCTGCATGCGCCCGAAATTCATCCGCGCTTTCCTCTCGCAAAAGCGCATCGCCCCTTCTGGGACACCGCTTCTTCTTTGTCCCTTGTATTCCTCCCGCCGGTTCTGATATAATCAGGATATCACCAACCGGCAGGAGGTTTTTTGCTATGTTCAGCCTGATTTCCGAAACTCATTATCGCCAGACGATGGAAACCGTCGTCGAGCCGCAGCTCGCCGCCCTGCGCGAAGAGCTTTCCATGCCGCTTTCCGACGGCGGCTCGCTCCATGCCGAGCTGTATGAACAGCCGACCGCCACGCGCGCGGTCGTCATCCTGCACGGTTATACGGAGTCGGGCGAAAAATTCCGCGAAATGACGTGGTATTTCCTTCAGTCCGGTTTTAACGTCTATGCCATCGATCATCGCGGGCACGGCAGGAGCGCACGTCAGTTCAAGGAAACCTATCTGACGCACGTCGATCATTTTGCCGATTACGTTCAGGATCTGGAAGCCTTCATGCAGCGCGTCGTTCTGCCCCGAACCCAAGCACTTCCCGTCTGCCTGTATGCGCACTCCATGGGCGGCGCAGTCGGCGGCATGATGCTTCAGCGCCATCCGGAGATGTTTGCGCGTGCCGTGCTGACCGCGCCGATGATCGCCCCTTCCAGCGCACCGTTCCCACAGTTTGTCGGCGCGGCGATTGCCAACGTCATGTGCGCACTGGGCAAGTCCAAGGAAATGGCATTCATCGGCAAGCCGTTCGACCCGGCAAGCGAAACCTTTGAAAGCTCATTCTCCACGAGCCATGCGCGGTTTGATTACTACGAGCAGAAGCGCATCCACAACGTCCACCTGCAAAACAGCGCACCGACCTACGGCTGGGTGAAGGAAGCCATCGGCGTAACCAAGGTGCTGCTCGACAAGGAGAAAGACCGCGCCATCAAGACGCCTCTCCTGCTCTGTCAGGCAAGCCGCGACACCGTTGTCCGTCTGCCGGAGCAGAACGCGTTTGTCAGCCAGATTCCCGGCGCACAGCTGAAGGCGTTTAACGCCAAGCACGAAATCTACATGTCCTGCGATGCCGTTTTGAAAGACTACGTTCCGATGGTCATCGGCTTTTTAAGCGGAAGCGCGGGAAAGTAAGCGGGCTGAGCCCGCGTTCACTTCCGCCAAAGTCCGCCACACATCAAAGTCTTGCTCACGCGGGCGATTTTACGCAATTTCCTATACGTTAAAAAAAACCGTTTCCCCTCCGGAAAACGGTCTTTCTCTATGCTGTTTAATGATTCAAGCCAAGATGCTCCTCAATCCGTGAGACCCGCTTGGCTAGATCGTTCTCCTCGTCATCGAGTGTTTTGACGGTCTTTTTCATATCCGTGCGCGCAAGCAGATAATCGCAGGAAACCTCCAGCGTATCCGCCAGCAGACACAGCGTTTCCAAACTCGGCTGACGCAGACCGCGCTCATACAATCCGACGGTATTCAGACTCTTTCCAATCACATCCGCCAGCTTCTGCTGGCTCATATGTTTGGCTGCACGAGCAGCCTTCAGCCGCTCACCAAACTTAACCATAGGGTATTATTACACCTCCAGCTCAATCTGCTTCTTCCTGCGGACGGGCTTTCCGTCGTTTCCGGAAAGGGGCTTTCTCCGCTCCCGACCGCATTCATTCATGCAGCTATTTTGTTATTTACTCCGAAGTTTTTACACTTACCCATTAGTATACAATTCCTTGTCAAATCGTCTACTGACAAAAAGGATGTTTTTTTCTGCCGCATCACATGAATCATTCATTTTTTCTTATTCTTTTTAAAATCTTTATCCTCATAATCACTATTTTTCTTTCTTTTCTTTTTTAGCAGCAATGGAAATCATCCGGTAAAAAAGCGGGCTGAGTCCGCCTTCACCTCCGCCGAAGTCCGCCGCGCATCAAAGTTCTGCTCACGCGGGCGATTTTGTGCAATTTCCTATATGTTAAAAAGCGGGCTGAGCCCGCCTTCACCTCCGCCGAAGCCTGCCACGCATCAAAGTCTTGCTCACGTGGGCGATTTTGTGCAATTTCCTATATGTTAAAAAAATAAATGAAACCGCATTTCTATCGTCCGTGCATCGCGCCATATTGCCGCTTCCGATTCTATCTTATCCCGTATCTGCCGTAAATTCACGCGCTTATATCCCAGAGCAGCACACATTGCTTCATCATTTCATTATTTGCAACTGGCTAACCTTGCAGGCCCCTATAGCTTTGCGTCTCTGCCTTACGACAGATTTGCTCTTGCATGCTTATTATACAGCAATCCATGAAAAATACAAGTGTCCGACAGGATTTTTCCGCTCCCGTCTGTCCGCGCCGCGGCTTCCTGTCCATTCCTTTCCGAATGGACATCTGCCGGTTTTATGGTTTTCCGAACGGTATGCCGCCGGATTTGCGGCACATACCCTTTTGGGACTTTTTTGGATGGTGCGGCGATTCGGCTTACGCAAGAAAAAAGGTCAAGGCTGATTGCCTTGACCCAATTTGGTAGAGCAGCCTGAGTTAAATTCGAACCAAACGCATCTTCGACGGCTTTCAGAGGAATGGCTTCTGTGCCGTCTTTGAAGTTGTAGGTGAAAACCAGCTTATCGTCAAAGACGCAGATTGCGTTGATGAACGTGTCGATAATCTGTTTCTGATAGTCGATATCGTCTTCATCCCCGTACTTGAAGCGGTTGATGCAGCTGACGATTTGTTCTTTGGTATACTTCGGCTTTTGCAGTTCTGCCTGCATAATGCTGAGTTTCAGCTCGTTTTGACGGGCTTCCGGTTCTTTAAGCCTTGTCTTAGCGGAAGCGGTCAAGATGCTCATCTGAATGGCGTTGCGCATGTTTTTGATGCTCTTTTCACATTCCTTGAGCTGTTCACGCAGAGCCGGAAGGGTTGTATCTTCTTTATCCTGCAAAGCAGCAATGCGGTTGATTTCCGCGCCCCTGGTGCGAAATCCGCGCTTGTTCAGTGAATCGGCAATGACTTTAAGCGTTTCGCCCCTTTCATAGCGCGTAAAGATTTCGGCAAAGCATTCTCCTTGCAGTACCGCAAACCTTTGGACGGGCGAGTTTTTTTCGCTTACCTCTTGCAAAATGGGCGTAAGCATGATATAACATGACCGGAAGCACACGATGATGAAACGCACATTCGTCAGCTTCCGGAAAATCCGCAGGCGCTGGAAACGCTGGTGCAGGGCGCATGCGGGGAATGGTTTCAATAAGCGGAATGCCGCCGCAGGGCGGCTTTTCAAAAAACCGATGGTTAGCTTTAACTAACTTTTGAACAGGAAGAAAGTGAAAGGATTGAGCATTGTATTAGGGGTGGTGACAATGGAAGCGCACGCGGATTTCTGGGATAAACATGCAAAGCGGTATGACCGCTTCATGCGAAAGGATGCGGCGGCGTACAGCAAGATGTATGAGTTGATTCGACCGGTCGTGAAATCCAAAACGGTTTTGGAGCTTGCCACCGGCACGGGGCTGATCGCAAAGCACATCGTCAGTGCGGCAAAGCATATCGAAGCGACGGATGCTTCTGCGGAAATGATTGCCGAAGCCAAGCGGGATAACCGCTCTGCAAAGCTGTATTTTTCGGTGCAGGATATGTTTCATCTGCCCTATGCGCCCCGTTCCTTTGACGTTGTGATTGTGTCCAATGCCCTGCACATCGTGCCGCATCCGGAAAAAGCCCTTGCCGAAATCAGACAGGTTTTAAAGGATGACGGTGTATTGATTGCCCCAACCTTTACCCATGCGGAGAATTCGCTTCTCGGTAAGTTCAAGGCATTTTTTATGAAGCTGGCGGGGTTTCCGCTTTGCAGCAGGTGGACAAGCGAGGAATACTTGAATTTTCTGCGGGAAAACGGCTGGACGGTGAAAAAAAGCACCGTGCTGAAAGCGTCCTTCCCGCTGACCTATGCGGAGTGTATGAAGACGGAGGTGTGACGATATGTCCTTTTGGGAGAACACCCGCAAGCCTGTGGGACTTGGCGGAAAGCTCATGGTCAGCCTGATGAATCTCGGTCACAGTCCTGTGGCGCGATGGGGACTTCGGTTTTTGAACGTCGCGCCGGACGCCAAAGTGCTGGATTGCGGCTGCGGCGGCGGGGCAAACATCAAAAGGCTGCTAAAAAAATGTCCGCATGGGATTGTGAAGGGCATCGACTATTCACCCGTCAGCGTGGAAAAATCCCAAAAGGTCAATGCGGACGCCATCGCAAAGGGGCGCTGCACGATTCTGCAAGGCAGTGTGGCGAAAAGGATCTTCGCGGAGGGTTGGTTTGACGCGGTCACGGCGTTTGAAACCGTCTATTTCTGGCAGGAACTGCCGCAGTGCTTCCGCGAAATCCATCGGATGCTGAAGCCCGGCGGAATGTTTCTCATCTGCAACGAAAGCAGCGGCGATACGGATAAGGACGAGAAGTGGACAAAGATTATCGACGGGATGACCATCTACAAGGACGTCGAACTGAAAGCGAATCTGGAGCAGGCGGGCTTTCGCGACGTGCAGATTCACAAGAATAAATGGGGCTGGCTGTGCGTTACGGCGCGGAAATGAGGAGCGGAAACGACATGAGCATCTTTGCATCCATTCTGCGCGGTGTATACAGGCTTTCCGGCGCAAAAAAGGCATTTGCCTTGCCGGAGGATGCGCTGAGCAAGGAAATCGAAAAGCAGAACCGGCATCGCGGCGTTTTTATGCCCACCGACCGCAAGGCTTATTATGAAACAATGACGGTGAACGGCTTTCCGTGCCTGATTGTGCGGGAAGCACCGAATCCGTCCAAGCGCGCCATTCTCTATTTCTTTGGCGGCGGCATGGTGATCGGCCCCGATAAGGGCGACCTGCCTGTGATGCGCAAGCTCTGCCGCGAGACCGGCTGTGATGTGTGGTTTCCGTTTTACCCGCTCTGCATGGAGCACTGCATTACTGAAACCTACGCAATGGTGTATGAATGTTATCGAAAAATGATTGCACTGTATGGCGGCGGAAATGTCAGTACCTGCGGCTTTTCCTCCGGCGGCGCGTTGGCGCTTGGCATTGCGGCGCATAATAACGCGCAGCCTGAACCGCTGTCGCAGCCAAGGCACATTGTTGCCGTATCCCCCGGTGAGGTGCCGTGGAACGATGCGGAAATGGCGCGGATGCAGGCACTCAATGAAAGGGACGTCGCCATCGACTATGCTTTCATGGTGACGGTGGAGAAGCTCATGCGGCATGGCTGCGAGAATGTACCGGACTATATGCTCTCCGGCTCACGGGGAGATTTTACCGGCGTAGGCGATATTCACTTCTTCTATTCTGCTGACGAGGTGCTCTACGGCGCATTGCCGGACTTTGAGGAAGCCTGCAAACGCGCAAATGTCCCCTATACGGTGTCTGCCCGTCCGAAGATGGTGCATTGCTACTGTATGTTGCCGATCTTCAAGGAGGCAAAGGAGGACTTTGCAAAAATCGTGGACATTTTGAAGAAATGAGGCCGGAAACGGTCGTGTGATGATTGAAACATGGAGGAAAACCCATGGAACGCAAAGAGACCATTCGCGGTGCGTACCGAATGACCGGCGAGAATAATTTTTATGACGGCATGATTACCTGCTCTACTCTGAGTGGGAAAGCGGTGTGCCGCTTGGTGTGGGCAATGAACAAGGCGGAAAACGACGCCTATCTGGAAAAGGCACTGTCCGGGATTCCGGAGTATTTCTCCGGTAAGCTGCTTGAGGTGCCTGTCGGAACCGGTATTTTGACCATGCCGGTTTATCAGACTATGCCGGAGGCAGACATCACTTGCCTCGATTATTCGCCCGATATGATGAGGCAGGCACGGGAAAAGGCTGACCGCCTGCACCTGAAAAATGTAACCTTCCGGCAGGGCGATGTGGGGGCGCTTCCCTATGAAGACGATACTTTCGACATCGTTTTGTCACTGAACGGCTTTCATGCTTTTCCGGACAAGGAAGCCGCTTATCGGGAGGTTTTCCGGGTCTTGAGACCCGGCGGAACATTCTGCGGCTGCTTTTATGTGAAGGATGAGCACAAGCGGACGGATTGGTTTGTCCGGCATGTTTATGAAAAGGCAGGTTTTTTCACACCGCCCTACGAAACGACCATCAGTTTGAAAAAACGGCTGGGGAAACTGTACAAAGCCGTAACACTTGGAACAGTGAAGAGCATGGCATGTTTTGCCTGCCGAAAAGCGGGTTAAATCTGAGATGGCCTCATGCACGCAAGAAAGAACAAGGAGGGAGGCAATCAGATGAAGGACAACGAGCTTCTATTCGACCTCAAAAGCCATGTGCTGTATTCAAAGCCTTGCAAGAAAGAAATCCTGGCGAAAATCGCCCTGCACTATCCGGAAGCAGAGCGGGAGACAGTATGGGAAAAGGTACAGCGGCAGTACGCGGTCTATCTCTCCGACTGGCGCACCGACTTGGGCGGCAAAAAGAACTTCCACAACGGCGTAGGCGGCACCTACGACTGCATCGCCATCATGAGCTATTATGTGGTCTGCAAAGCAGTTACTTCGTTCCGTGAAATCGAAGAGATGGAGGAAAATCTGATTCTTCCGACTTTCCGCAAGCTGAAATTTGTGGACTGCAACAAGCCGTTCTGGAGGAAGCTGATGTACAAGGCGTTTGTTCGTGCGAAAAGCGGCTGCGACAAATGGCACGATTACGAGATGTCGGTTGCGCCTTATGAAACCGACAAGCCTATTTATTATGAATTTACGGCGTGCCCGGCAGCGGAGTTTGCTATCAAACACGGTCTTACGGATATTATGCCCGCCCTGTGTAATGTGGACTTTGCGTCCATGGAACTGCTCCATGCCAAGCTGGTGCGGACGACCACCTGCGTGGACGGCTGCCGATGCGACTACACCATCTGCGGCGATAAAGACCCGTACTTGAAGGGACATCCCGAATACCGGGATGAGGCGGGCTTCAGGAGGAATCGGTAATGCTTTTACAGGTGATTTTGGAAGGCATCGGGCTGGGCGTTCTGCTCATTTTGGTTTGCGCCATCGGTATCCGCAAGGGCGCGGTGGGCATGGTGCATCTTTACAGCCAGGAGGTGCAGGAGCGGTGCGTAACGCTGGGACTTACAACACACGCGAAAATCAAGCGAAATGATTTGATTTTCAAAGCTGTCTGCGTCCCCGGATACATCGCCTATGTGCTGGTCTGCGTCTATGCGCTCAACGGTGCAAAGGGCTTCGTTCAGGGCTTCTGGCAGCTGCTGGTCATACTGTCCGTTATGAATCTCATAGACCGATTTTGGGTTGACGGCTATTGGGTAGGACATACGAGCGCATGGGAAATTCCGGGGACGGAAGACCTGAAACCCTACATTACAGCCAAGGAGAAGGGCAAAAAGTGGCTGTTCGGCACGGTGGGCATGGCGGCCATTTCGGCAGCACTGGCGGCGATTATGATGCTTTTTATGAAAATATGAGGCGATAGAAATGCTGTTTCAAACATACGGCGACAGGAGGAATCCTGCCGTGCTGTTCTTTCATGCAATGGGTGTGACAGGATCGAGCAGCGAACCGATTGCGAGGTGTTTGCAGGATCGATATTTCTGCATCTTGCCCACCTCCACCGTTTGCTGCGAGGGACAGAAATATGTCAGCAAGCTGGACGAAATACGGCAGGTGGAGGACTTTCTGCATCGACAGGGCGTGGAGCGGCTGGCGATGGTGGTCGCTTCTTCCATCGGTGCAGACCTTGCCATGGCGTTTCTGACGCAGACGAAGCTGCCCGTGGAGCACGCTTTCTTTGACGGCGGGCAGTTCGCCCAAATCGGAAAGGGCACGCGCCGTATCATGACGCCGTTTCTGTATTTTGCCATCAAGAGCCTGTATTGGTCGAAGGGCGGTACGCTGAAAAAGATACTGTGGTGTGACGACGATTCCATAAAGTCGTATTTTATAGACGCAGGGAAAAATCTGACCTATACAAATTTGCGGCGGCAGATTTCGGACAGTCTGGAGGATAAACCCTTTCCGACGCTTTCAAAAGAATTGCAAAAACATACCTATTTCGAGTTTGGCAGTATAGAAGATCATTTCAAATACCGCCAAGCAGTGATGGAAGCCTACCCCTGCGGCCATTATCCCGTGTTTGAGGGATACAATCACATGCAATATCAGATTCGCGATCCAAAGGGGTTCGCCGAAATGCTGGCACACATCGCCGAGCGTGACTGTATGCCGGAACTGCCATTTATCAGAAAGTGAGTGATACCTATGAAATACAAAATTGAGAAAAACACCGTGCAGGAGACGCTGATCATTCCGCTGTATGCGCGGAAGGTCTGCTCAGAACTATACCCGAATCTTTACCGGGACGAAACAGCGGTTCGCCTGATTGACGAGATTGACTACGATTTTTCTGAGGCGGAGAAAAAATCCCACAGCCTGATGCAGCGTTTCGGTTCACTGGAGGTGGCCATGCGGCAGAATGACCTTGCTTTTGAGGTGCGGGAGTATCTGAAATCTCACCCCAATGCGGCGGTGGTCAATCTGGGCTGCGGACTGGACAGCACTGGAAGAAGCTGCGACAACGGCAGCTGTAACATTTACAATCTGGACTTTCCCGATGTGATCGCCGTGCGTGACGAGCTTTTGCCCGCCGGGGGGCGTGAGGAAAATATCCCATGCGATTTGAACGATACGGCATGGTTTTCTCAAATCGACGCTTCAAACGGTGCGGTATTCTTTGCCTCCGGCGTGTTCTATTACTTCCTGACCGAGCAGGTCAAAGCTCTTGTGCAGGGTATGGCAGACGCCTTCCCCGGCGGTGTGCTGGTGTTTGACGCTGCAAATCGGACGGCGGTGAAGATGATCGCCAAGACATGGCTCAAAAGCGCGAAAATCAAGGATGTGGGTGCGTATTTCGCGGTTTCCGACGCTCCCAAAGAGATCGGCGCGTGGGACAGCCGCTTGCAGGTCACCAGCCGGGGCTATATGTTGGGGTACAGCGACCTGAGAGGCCCTTCTGTCAGCGGCTTTTTCCGGCTTCTTGCAAAAGTCGGTGACGGAATGATGAAGATGCAGATTGTAAAGATCGGATTTGGAGGCAGGTAATGAAATACACCGGGATGCCTTGGGACATATGGACGTTGATTACACCGTTGTTTCGAGAGCGGTGTCGGGAAGAAGGAACGGTAAGATCATTCTTCCCGATGTATTTCTGAAGATGTTCATGGCGGAAGATTCAGGCAGCGACATGCTGACCATCGGTGTCCCCGCCCTGCGTATCATCTCCATCAGCTTCCTGCTGGCCGGGTTCAGCGTGGTCTGCTCCTCTGTGTTCCAGGCCCTGGGCCACGGGGTGCTCAGTCTGGCGGTGTCTGTCATCCGTCAGCTGGTGGTGCTGCTGCCGGTGGCCTTTGTCCTCTCCAGGGTCCGGGGGCTGGATGCGGTGTGGTGGGCCTTTCCCATCGCGGAGCTGTTCGCTGTTACCCTCAGCGCCCTGTTCCTCCGTCGGGTGTTCCGCCGCGAGGTGGAGCCGCTGAAGAAGCTGACGGCGCTTTGAATACAAAAAACAGCGCTCTGAGCAGATCAGAGCGCTGTTTTTATGCCGTTATAGCATTACAGAAAGGCAATCACCGTGTACATCATCACAAAATGGGCGATGCTGCCCAGCAGGATGAACAGGTGGAAAATTTCGTGGCAGCCGAAGTGGGGGTTGTTCCGGCCGGGCCACTTGACGGCATAGAGCACGCCGCCCACGGTGTACAGAAGTCCCCCGGCCAGCAGCCAGGCAAAACCGGCGGCGGGCAGTGAGCGGTGCAGGGGGATGATGGCGAAGATGGCCAGCCAGCCCATGAACAGATAGATGGCGCTGGTGAGCCACCGGGGGATGGACAGCTTGGCGATGGTCAAAATCATGCCCAGCAGACCCACTGCCCACACAACCGCCAGCAGGATGGCTCCGCCGCTGTCTCTCAGGCCCAGCAGACACACGGGGGTATAGCTGCCGGCGATGAGCAGATAGATGGAGCAGTGGTCATATTTCCGCAGGGCGATGCGCCCGGCCACCGAGGTACTCACGCAGTGATAGAGCGTGCTGGCGGTGTACAGTCCCGTCATGGACAGGCCATAGATGAGAAAGACCCAGAAGTCCAGGGCGCTGCCCAAAGCAACGGAGCGCAGCAGCAGGGCCACAGTGCCCACAGCGGAGAGGACGGCTCCAATGCCGTGGGTGATGGCCGACCAGGGCCGCAGCCCGTCATAGGGGTCCCGGACCTCCTTTTTGCGGCGGGTCGGGAGGGGAGGGTGAAGTTTGGGAGG
>ERZ832522.6149-NODE-6149-length-10330-cov-4.421119_pt1 | contig 10330 bp, 8 predicted proteins | sample MGYA00519951_ERZ832522 | MGnify/ENA primary metagenome ERZ832522 (study PRJEB31850, sample SAMEA3708728) | human gut metagenome | biome: human gut; feature: human-associated habitat; material: faeces | place: China | collected 2014 ... | reverse complement strand
AAGAAGAAAATAGCATTCATCATAAACCCCATATCCGGCACTCAGAGTAAGGAGCTTATTCTTAATCTATTAGACGAAAAAATAGATAAGGAGAAGTATACTTGGGATGTGGTGTATACAAAAAGAGCCGGTCATGCCATAGAGATTGCTGCCCAAGCTGCGGAAATGAAAACCGATGTAGTGGTAGCTATCGGTGGTGACGGAACGATCAACGAGATAGGACGCTCGCTGGTACATACGGAAACAGCACTCGGCATCATCCCATGCGGATCGGGCAACGGACTTGCAAGACATCTGCATATCCCGATGGAGCCTAAAAAGGCATTGGAGATAATCAACGACGGGATATGCGACATTATAGATTATGGTAAGATCAACGGTACAGATTTTTTTTGTACTTGCGGAGTAGGATTCGACGCTTTCGTCAGTCTGAAATTTGCCAATGCCGGAAAACGCGGATTATTGACCTATCTGGAAAAAACATTGCAGGAGAGTCTGACTTATCAACCCGAAACTTACGAACTGGAAACCGAAGACGGTACCTATAAATATAAGGCATTTCTCATTGCATGCGGGAATGCGTCACAATATGGCAACAACGCCTATATAGCACCACAAGCCACCCTGACAGACGGTCTTCTGGATGTTACCATTCTTGAACCGTTCACCGTTCTGGACGTACCGTCGCTCGCCTTCCAACTGTTCAATAAAACCATCGATCAAAATAGCCGTATCAAAACTTTCCGTTGTAAAAACTTGCGCATTCATCGTTCCAAACCGGGAGTCATTCATTTTGACGGTGATCCGATGCAGGCTGATGAGAATGTAAACATCGAAATTATACAAAAAGGGTTACGGGTTATCGTGCCCAAAACAACCGTGGAAAAAGACAATGCAAATGTATTGCAGAGGGCACAGGAATACGTAAACGGCATTAGAATGATCAACGAAGCTATTGTAGACAACATTACCCACAAAAATCAGAAAATTATTAAGAAATTAACCCGAAAGGATTAAGAATTTGTGTACTTTTGCAAAATTGTAAAATAGTAAATCGTCTAATTGTAAATTAAGGATATGTTTAGAACACACACGTGTGGAGAACTTAGAATCTCTGATGTAAACAAGCAAGTAACGCTGTCCGGATGGGTACAGCGCAGCCGTAAAATGGGAGGTATGACTTTTATTGATCTCCGCGATCGCTACGGCATCACTCAATTGGTTTTCAACGAAGAAGTAAACGCCGAACTATGTGAACAAGCTAACAAACTGGGACGCGAATTCGTTATCCAGATAACCGGAGTTGTAAACGAACGTTTCAGCAAAAACTCAAATATTCCTACGGGAGATATCGAAATCATCGTATCGGAACTGAATATTCTAAATGCAGCCGTAACTCCTCCTTTTACGATTGAAGATAATACGGACGGGGGAGATGACATCCGTATGAAATACCGTTATCTCGATCTGCGTCGTAATGCCGTTCGTTCCAATTTGGAATTGCGCCATAAAATGACGATAGAGGTACGTAAATATCTGGATGAACAAGGGTTTATCGAAGTAGAAACTCCGGTATTGGTAGGTTCTACTCCCGAAGGCGCCCGCGATTTTGTAGTTCCCTCACGTATGAATCCGGGACAGTTTTATGCTTTGCCCCAATCTCCGCAGACTTTAAAGCAACTGTTAATGGTGGCCGGCTTCGACCGTTATTTCCAGATTGCAAAATGTTTCCGTGACGAAGACCTTCGTGCCGACCGTCAACCGGAATTTACCCAGATAGACTGCGAGATGAGCTTCGTTGAACAAGAAGACATTATCGCTACATTCGAAGGCATGGCAAAACATCTGTTCAAAACACTTCGTGGAGTGGAACTAACAGAGCCGTTTATACGCATGCCTTGGAGCGATGCCATGAAATATTACGGCAGTGACAAACCGGACCTGCGTTTCGGAATGAAATTCGTAGAGTTGATGGATATCATGAAAGGTCACGGCTTTTCCGTATTCGACAATGCGACCTATATCGGCGGTATTTGTGCCGAAGGTGCTGCAAGCTATACCCGTAAGCAATTGGATGCATTGACGGAATTCGTAAAAAGACCGCAAATCGGTGCCAAAGGAATGGTATATGCACGTGTAGAAGCCGATGGTACGGTAAAATCGAGTGTTGACAAATTCTATACACAAGAGGTGCTTCAGCAGATGAAAGAAGCTTTTGGAGCTAAACCGGGCGATTTGATTTTGATACTGTCCGGCGATGATACCATGAAGACCCGGAAACAACTTTGTGAACTGCGTCTGGAAATGGGTAAGCAGTTGGGATTGCGTGATAAGAACAAGTTTGCTTGTCTTTGGGTAATAGATTTCCCGATGTTTGAATGGAGTGAAGAAGAAGGCCGCCTGATGGCGATGCACCATCCGTTTACGCATCCGAAAGACGAAGATATCCATCTGTTGGATACCGATCCGGCTGCTGTTCGCGCAGATGCTTATGATATGGTTGTCAATGGTGTGGAAGTAGGAGGCGGGTCAATCCGTATCCACGACGCACAACTACAGGCAAAGATGTTCGAAATCTTGGGCTTTACCCCCGAAAAGGCGCAAGAACAGTTTGGCTTCCTGATGAATGCATTCAAATTCGGCGCTCCTCCTCACGGCGGTTTGGCTTACGGTTTCGACCGTTGGGTATCGCTCTTTGCAGGTCTGGATTCAATCCGCGATTGTATTGCATTCCCGAAAAACAATTCCGGTCGTGATGTGATGTTGGATGCTCCGGCAGCACTCGATCCGTCACAACTTGATGAACTGAATCTGATCGTAGATATCAAGGAATAAGTGAAAGAGTCTGTACGCATCTTTCGTTTTGCCGTAATAGGTACGCTCAATGCTTTGATTACAGCATTCATCATTTGGCTGATGATGAAGAAGTTGTCGTACGATTACATTCCTGCCAATATCACTGCGTATATTATAGCCCAAATACACAATTTTATTTGGTGCAAATATTGGATATTTCCTACCGAAAGCAGAAAGAACAGCCTTTGGAAACAGATGCTGTTCTTTGGTATGGCTTTCGGTATAGCATATAGTGCGCAGTTCCTATTTCTTATTTCATTGGTAGAAGCAGGGGATGTAAATGAGTACTTAGCCCAATTCTTAGGTTTATTTATCTATGGAACAGTCAATTTTATAACAAACAAAAAAATTACTTTTCGATAGTCATTCACTACAGAGAATATACAGAGGGCACAGAATTTTAGTTGTACAGCAACCAAAAATCTGTGCCCTCTGTGTATATATACTGTGAAACGAAAGATCAGTCCAAGAACCGTTTTGTCAGTCCGCCATATTCGTCTATTCTTCTGTCGCGCAAGAACGGCCACCAACGGCGCACATTTTCCGAACGCTCCATATCAACTTCTACAACTATATTCTCTGTACGGTCATTGGAAGCTTGCGCCAGCAATTCTCCTTGAGGACCGGCAACAAAGCTGTTTCCCCAAAAAAGGATTCCATCCGTACGCATCGAAGGATCAGGTTCATGCCCCACACGGTTAACAGAAATAACCGGAATGCCGTTTGCTACGGCATGAGCACGTTGAGAGATAATCCATGCATTGAGCTGGCGGATCTTCTCATCATCGGCGTCCGAACTTTCCCAACCGATGGCAGTAGGATAAATCAGCAATTCCGCTCCTTTCAAGGCCATGAGTCGGGCTGCTTCCGGATACCACTGGTCCCAGCATACAAGCACGCCAAGTTTACCCAAAGAGGTTTGGACAGGTTCGAAGCCGATATCTCCGGGAGTAAAATAAAACTTCTCATAATAGGCCGGATCATCGGGGATATGCATCTTCCGGTATTTTCCGGCTATACTGCCATCACTGTCGAAAACGACCGCCGTATTATGATACAATCCCGGAGCACGTTTTTCAAATAAAGAAGTTACCAAAACGACCCCGTTAGCGGCAGCCAACTCCGAATAAAATCCGGTAGAAGGGCCGGGAATAGATTCCGCTAAATCAAAAACAAGGGTATTTTCCGTTTGGCAAAAATAAAGGGAGTTGTGCAACTCTTGCAACACAATCAGCTGTGCACCACGTGCAGCACACGCTTCTATGCTCTTAGCTAAATTCATCAGATTCGTTCTGATGTCCGAAGTATTGGCTTGCTGAATCAAACCGACTTGTATCTTTCTCATCTATATCAATATATTTACGATTGAACAATCAAAGCTATTTACGATTGGACAATTTACGATTTACGATTGAAGTTACTATTTTAGGACGCCGAGGGGGTATTGCATGGTGACGCAATGCAAGGAACCGTGTTGCTTAATCAAAGGGCGACAGTCGATGCCTACCATCTGATATCCGGGAAAAGCCTCTTGCAAAACCTCACAAGCACGCCTGTCATTCTCCGGTTGATTATAAGTAGGATAGAGGATAGTCCCATTCAGTATCAAGAAATTAGCATATGTGGCAGGTAACCGTTCTCCCTCTTCCACTATTTTATCGGCCATTGGCAAAGCTAACAGACGATAAGGTTCACCGTTCAATGTACGGAATGAATGAAGCTGCTCTTCCATAGCCTGCAAAGCTTCATAATGCTCATCCGTTTCATCTTCACATTGCACATAGACAATGGTATCGGCGGGGCAAAACCGTGCCAATGTATCGATATGGCTATCCGTATCGTCACCGGCCAGATATCCGTCATCCAACCATAATATTTGCCGAACTTGAAAAACACTTTTCAGATACTCTTCAATTTCCACTTTATTTTTTTGTCCGTTACGGTTGGGAGACAACAGGCATTCGGAGGTAGTAAGCAAAGTTCCCATACCGTCACTCTCGATAGATCCCCCTTCGAGCACAAAACCGAGACGATTGACATAACGCCCTTTCAGAATTCCATTTTCAACAGCATGACGAGTAATCTGATTATCAAGATGGGAAGCAAACTTCAATCCCCATCCGTTAAAAGTGAAATCGAGTAGGGAAGGCCCGTCTGCATCCATCATGGTAATGGCTCCGTGATCACGCGCCCATGTATCATTCGTTCCGCATTCCAGAAAACGGACATTCTCCATATTCACAATAGCGGCAATCTGCTTTTTCACCTCTTCCGGTTCAGGGGTGACAATCAATAACAACTCTCTTTCCGCTATCTCCCGGGCTATATCGATAAAACACTTCTGCACTTCCTCCAACATATATGCCCAATCCGTCTCTGCATGAGGCCAAGTTAATTGTACTCCGCTTTGAGGATACCACTCAGCGGGAAGAAAAGGCTTCCGCACCTCCATCTGCTGATCGGCTACTTTGCCAAAATTCAATTGTAAATCTTTCTCCGAACCTCCTGTACGGGGAAGTCCTACTAAAATTCCCATCTGCCTGATTTGTTTTTTTAATTTATGAAATCTATTGTTTGGGCTTACGGTCAAAGAACGGATTCTTGGAAGAAGCACTGACAGGTATGGCATACACCTGTTTACAGCCTTTCAACCATTCAAGCCGTTGTGCCGCCAATCCCGCAGAGAACATCACACGTGTATCTACACGCATATCGGCTGCTGTGGCACAGGCAGAACCGATAGCAATGCCGACATCGACGCTGTTGATAGCACAAGGCACCCCTTCTGCACGACCGGCACAAGTGGCATATCCGCAATGTCCGCAGTTCAAACCCTGAGCCTGTTCATGCGTACCTATCAGCACAATGCCCTCTGCACTCAATATGTTATCGGCATCCCGAAGAAAAAATTTCATACCATGTTCTTCTACCATTGCAACCATCTTATCGGAAAGTACTTTTACATCATCCCCTGTAACCAAAGCAACTTCTATTATATCCACTCCCTTTCCTTTCGGAGCCGTACGGGCTGCTGTCATCATCTGACGTGCCACATCAAGCACATGTTCATGACGAATATCTCGTTCGTTCTGTATCATAATCTCTTTTTTAAAATTCACTAAGCAAAGATAAAGATAAAAATGTAACGGAAAAAAGAATTAATTCTTTATCTAACAGAGAATCCCCTTTACTGTTTGCTTATAATGCAAAGAGTATAGCCAATCCAAGATAAATTAACCTGAGTTCGACATAACTTTTGTCTCGTGTGATTAAGAAGAAGCTATACAGCATAATTCTTATAACGAATCAGAATTAAATGAAAACATAAAAAAACGCAGATTTACACAAAGAGCAAAATCACATTTGCGATCATTTGTATAAATCTACGCTTTTTTTATTATCAGTATATACGCAGACGATAGGGGTTATTTAAAATAACTATCCATCCACACCAAACGCTCCTGATACCATTTACTGATTTGTGCCAAAGAGGTGTAGCAACTGCTGTTAGACGGTATTGCCGGCCATCTCTTAAAGTCTTTCTCGTAGGCTTCCTGTGATATTTGCGACATAAAATCCGAGAAACGTCCGATTACATTATTGTAGCTCAACGCATTCGTCTTAAGATAATTCCAACGTGCAACAATTTCCGGTTGGAAAGCCGCATAAAACATATTCCAAAAGCGTTTGCCGCTCTCGCCGGGCTCGGGAGAGTTCAGTACGCTTCCCGAACTGGACAACAGCTTACTCCCGTTCCAATACAATCCCAATATCGTATCCATATCATACCACTGGAAATACCAGATACTTCCATCCCATGTGCACATCGATAGATTTTTATCGACATCATCGTCGGCATAAAATGCCTCCAGAATAATATAATAATCCATCATTGCATCTTTATTGAAATAATTGTTGAATCCGCTTTTGAAAGCACTCGCATTATTTTTCACTGAATTGAACCAATCCAACGGGCGGGAAATCTTTTTTACGATATCTGCCGGAATATCACCGGCTCCACTGACTCCGTCGATTTTAGGATTCTTCATCTCCCAGTTACTTGATACAAATGCATAGAAATTGTTATGCTCTTCCGCTTTCAGCAAAATATGATTGTAATTCGACTTTGTCATACAGTAATTATCACGATGTACCTTCAAATTCCAGGTATAAAGACCATAATACTCATCGTTAATATACAGCTCTATGGGAAACCCGTCAATATGTCCTTTAGCTCCGTTATCCAGTATATTACCTTTTACATTATCTCCCCAACCCGAACGCCACGGACGTTGCTTCTCAAACGGCAGTGTATAGGCAACATCGTCTACAACACGCCCCATACAAACGTTTCTTGCCTGCGTAGCATCTATATAATTGGCCTTTAAATGATAAGAATCCATCGGTATCCAGTCTCCAAATTTTATTTTTCGGTCGAGATCGATAGAGAAATTCTTTTTAGGATATGACATCGAAGAAGAACCCTGATAGGTTATCTCTATTTCCGACTTAAAACCGTAACCGTTGCCACCATTATAAGTCAGCTTGGCAGTAACGGGATAATCTTTTGTCACGTTATTCAGATTCACATCGATATTAACCTGTCCCAAACCTTCCGGAGGAAGAATAGAAGTGTATTTTTTATCTTTCAGTTCCTGATACTCCGAAAATGAGGCAGTGGCATCCTGCAAATCACTTAGAGACGTTTCGTTTGCTTCTAATTGTTTCTTAAGATCGATGATGCAGTTTACCAGACTGTCATTCGTCTTTTTCAACGCACCGATCGACTTCTGAAAATCCTCGGAATTGCTGTTCAAAGCATATTCCGCATATTTTGCATAAGGCACGCTGCCCAATTCCGTGGCACTGATCTCTTCGTAGCCGTTCCCTCTATCGAGTTTGATCTTAATCGATTGGTTTTGAGCGCTCCAGTCGATCTTTTCAAATGTACCGAAAACACGGCTTCCGTTACCAATAACCATATTTATATATCCCGTGGCCGATGTAGTGAGCTGGTGGGTTTCCTTATATGCCACCTGATTGTCCGACATAATTGTAACCTGTAACGTCACGCTCTGTTCTTTTATAACCATCCCTGAAGCGTCCCGCAAAACGGCTTGATAATTAAATCCTTTCTGAGGATCGATTGCAAACATATTCAGGCTGATGAAAAAGCTGATCAATAAGAAAATGTGTTTCATAGTTTTATGATTTTTTTTATTACTACTGTTTTACCGTTGATATCGGTTAATTTTACACTGTAAATACCGGAAGTTAAAGAAGATACATTATACGTAGAAGGAGACTTCAGTATATTGAACTGTCTTGCCAATACTCCATTGAGTGAATAGATACTGATAGAAGCCATAGAAGCAGACGGAGGGATGGAGATATTCAAATAATCGCCGACCGGAGAAGGCCATATCACGGTTTTCTCCTGCCACTCATCAGTCTCCAACCCCACAGACGAGCTTAGATCGATATAAGACAAGATTCCCTGAACGATCATACAGTCATCTGTTTGATAATAACCTCCGACAACTTCCCCTATAACCCAAGACACCGCAGGAGACTCCCTCCCGGCAGGTGCAACAAGCTGTTGTGCATAGACCGAAGAAGCATACAGGCAACCTAAAATACCTAATAGAGGTATGCAAATGTGTTTCATAATAAAAAGATTTAATTGTTATGGTAGTAATACATATGAATAGTAGAAACACCCCATACCGATTAATCTTATTTAACTGTTTATCGATAATTACTTACCGTATTTGCACAAATGCGCCCCGTATGGCTAACATTTCTTCTCCGTCTTTCTGATAAATTCTTCGTGAAGATTCACAAATAAAGTATAAAGAAGCGCCATATTTTTCCTACCTTTGCCGAAAAGACTGATTATTAAGACATAAATGCTACAAATAAATAACGCATGTATTGCTTTCGGAGAAGACGTGCTTTTTTCCGGCTTTTGCATGCAAGTACGCAGAGGCGAGACGGCTTGCATTGCGGGAGAGTCGGGTAAGGGAAAAACATCGCTTCTTAACGCCATTATGGGATTTGTACCGTTACGTGAAGGAACAATCACCGTAGGCGATTTGGAATTAAATAAGAGTACCATTGACATCATTCGCCGCCAGACAGCCTGGATTCCCCAAGAACTGGCACTGCCCGTTGAATGGGTAAAGGAGATGGTGCGGCTTCCGTTTGAACTGAAAGCTAACAAAAACAATCCTTTCTCGAAGAAAATGCTGTTCGACTGCTTTGCAGAATTGGGATTGGATGAAGAACTGTATAACAAGCGGGTAGGGGAAGTATCCGGTGGGCAACGGCAACGCATTATGATAGCCGTGGCCGCCCTATTAAAAAAGCCGCTGATTATAGTAGACGAACCCACCTCGGCGCTCGATTCCGAATCTGCAGATAAAGTATTGGCTTTTTTATGCAGACAAGCCGAACAAGGAGCTGCTGTTTTAGCCGTATCCCATAGCAAAGCCTTCGCCCACGGCTGTAACCAGATAATCACATTATAAAATCAGATAATCACAATTATTAAAGGGATGTAATCTCAATCGTCTAACCGTCAACCGTTCAATCGTAAATATTTTCATGGGAACAATAGATATATCTTACCTTAGCCTGCTTACCGGCTTGCTTCTGCTGATCATACCGGTGTTTTATTTGTGGAAATTCAAAACCGGTCTGTTAAAAGCCACCCTTATCGGCACGGCACGCATGATCGTACAGCTTTTCCTGATCGGGATGTATCTGAAATACTTATTCCTGTGGAATAACCCGTGGATAAACTTTCTGTGGGTAATCATTATGATATTCGTAGCCGGACAAACGGCCCTTTCGCGTACCGGATTAAAACGGAAAATACTGTTGATTCCCATCAGTGTGGGCTTTCTATGTAGTGTGGTTCTGGTAGGAATGTACTTTATCGGCATAGTACTTCAACTGGACAATGTATTCAGCGCCCAATACTTCATTCCTATTTTCGGCATTCTGATGGGAAACATGCTTTCGAGCAATGTCATCGCCTTGAACACCTATTACAGCGGTCTGAAACGGGAAGAGCAACTCTATTGCTATCTGCTCGGCAACGGAGCGACACGTCAGGAAGCACAAGCTCCTTTCATCCGGCAGGCGATCATAAAAGCTTTCAGCCCTCTGATAGCCAATATCGCCGTAATGGGATTGGTGGCATTACCGGGCACAATGATCGGACAGATATTGGGAGGCAGTAGCCCGAATGTGGCCATCAAATATCAAATGATGATTATGGTAATTACATTCACCGCTTCCATGCTATCACTGATGATCACCATCTCACTTGCATCGCGTAAATCATTCGATGCATATGGCAGGCTGTTACAGGTTATGGTAGAAAAAAAGGAGAAGCCTCTCCCCAACCCTCTCCGTAGGAGAGGGAGCTAAGTTAGCTTTGTGACTAATCAATAAACAAAAGCCTCTC
>ERZ832522.6145-NODE-6145-length-10335-cov-3.880253_pt1 | contig 10335 bp, 6 predicted proteins | sample MGYA00519951_ERZ832522 | MGnify/ENA primary metagenome ERZ832522 (study PRJEB31850, sample SAMEA3708728) | human gut metagenome | biome: human gut; feature: human-associated habitat; material: faeces | place: China | collected 2014 ... | reverse complement strand
GGGAATCATAATGATAAGCGGTATGATCAGAGACTTAAAGCTGAACATGACTACCAGGAACACGCCGATCAGGGACATGGCATTCACCCTGGCATAATCTTTTGTGATCGTAGTCTCTATGTCCTGAGTGGAGGGCGTGGTTCCCACCAGATAGGAGTGCTCCGGATAATACCGTTTCATAATCGCCTGAATCTCGTCAGAGCACTGGTAGGCCAGGGGACTCTCCCCCTTGGATTTTACATAAATCAGGATTCTGGCATAATCCTCCTTGTGAAGCAGCTCTGTCACCGACCTGGGCAGAAAGCTCTCCGGAATGCCTGCCGGAAGCGTCCCTGCCATAGAAGTCACGGACTTCGTATAGGGGAGGCTTTCCACCTCGTCAGAAAACGCCTTCTCTGTCACCATGGAGGTGTTGGGAACCAGGGCAATCATCAGATTGCTTCTGCCGAACTTCTCATTGATCACCTGTTCGTCCTCATAGACCTTCGTTCCCTCGCTGTCGCCCACCGACTCGTTTCCAAAGAGGAAAGAATTCATGCCCTGAGCCGTGTAGGCGGGAATGATAATCACTGCCACAAAAATCAGAACTGCCCAGCGTATTTTATAGATTTTCCGGCTCAGCCCCTCGAAATCAGGCAGAAACGGCCGGTGGGCCGTCCGCTCGATCAGCGACATGGTCCGAAGAATCATGGCAGGCATAAACAAAACGACAGTAACCAGGCTGACTACAATTCCCTTGGCCAGCACGATTCCCATATCAAACCCAATGCTGAACTTCATAAAAGCCAGCACGATAAAGCCCACGATGGTCGTCAGGCTGCTGGCGAAAATGGAGCGGAGCGCCTCGTCGATAGCGTTTCTGAGTGCCTGCCTCTGCTCAATTCCCTTCTGTTTTTCCCTGGTGTAGGCGTGAATCAGGAAAATGGAGTAATCCATGGAAACTGCCAGCTGCAGTACAGCCGACACGCTGTCCGTCAGGAAGGAAATCCGGCCCAGAAAAATATTGGTGCCCTTATTAATAAGGATCGCCACTCCCATGATGGTCAGATAGAGCACCGGCTCAAACCAGGAATTGGTGGTAATACAGAGAATCAGAAAAATCATCAGGACGCCCAGAGCCAGAATCATGTTCATTTCCCTGCTGACATTTTCTTCCAGAGACTTGTTCTGCACAGCCGGACCTGTAAAGTATCCCTTATCCCCCAGAATCTCCATCATCGCGTCAATGGCCTCAGAGGTTTTCTTGCTGGTATCTCCCTCCACAAAGGTCACGTCCATGACCGCCGACCCGTCTTTATAATAATCTGCAATATCGCTGCTGTCGATAAAGCTGGAAGACGAGTAGACGTCTGTCCCCATATCCAGCCACAAAATCTGATCCACTCCGTCCACAGCTTCCAGCTTATCCTTGTAAAGCTTTGCCTGATAGAGAGTCACATCCTCAATCATCACCCTGGCGGTTCCTGGATAGCCGAATTTCTCCTCCATCAGATCCAGCCCCTGCTTCGACTGCACTGTGTCCGGCAGGTACTCCGTCAGGTCGTAATTGACCTCCACAAAGGGAGCCGCAATCACCGACAGAATCACCAGAACGAGAAACAGCTTTTCAATGGCTCTGCTCTTTTCCAGGATAAAATCAGGAAGACTGAACTTCGGCTTTTCTCCTGCAGGCGCTCCCGAAAGCTGCATTCCTTTTATTTTTAATGTCCGTATTAATGTTCGCATTGTCATCAGAATTCCCTGCCCTGCCAGTCTATTTCATAAAGATCACCATGTAGTAATCGCTTCCGTTTACCTCTGTGTGGGCAATTCCCATCCCGCCGTAGTAGTCCGGTCTGTCCTGCCGCTTCTTCGCGTCCTCCTGGATATCCAGAAGCTTCTCCTCCGCCTCGCCGGCTCCGTCCACATTCTTGATGTACACCTCCATATGGCGGCGGCCGCCGTTATACTGGATGCTGTTTAAGTAATCCGTCAGATCGCCTTCCTCCGGGATCTTTCCATTTCCATACCCTTTTTCTCTGGCCATGGCAAGGCGGTGGGCCGCAATCTCTGTCAGCTTTCCGCTGATCTCATAGCTGGCGTCCCTGTCGTAATCCTTTTTGTCGTCCTCATAATAATCTTCGTCCTCATCGCCGTCAAAACTGTCCAGCTTCAGCTCGTTTAAGTTGGACGCCAGATTCTGGCAGGCCTCGTCATAAAAACCGATCTCAAAGGCTCCGCCGCCTGTATTTTTTTCTTTTTTAGCCGTGTCCACGCTTCCGTCGCTGTGGAAGGAATAAACGGTCCCATTCTGCTCCACGTGGCCTGTTTTCATGGCTCCGCTCTCTGTAAAATAGTAGCTTTTTCCGCCGATGGTCCGCCATCCTGACGCCATGGTGCCGGAATCGTCCAGGTAATACCAGGTATCGCCCTGAAGGAGCCATCCCGTCCGCATCCGTCCGCTGTCCTCAAACCAGTACCAGGATCCGTCTATCAGCTTCCAGCCCGGGGCCGCGCCTGTTCCGTCTGCCTCTATGTACCTCCATCCCGCTTCGTCAGAAACCCAGCCGGCGCTCTCCTCCGCCCTGACTGTTCCTGGAACAGAAAGAGAGAGCAGGGCCGCTGCCAGGCAGATACTGGATATGTGTTTCTTATTTCGCTTCATATACATCTTCCTTTCAAGCTATAGTGATATTTGTCCTGTGTTCAACATATATCCTGTTAACAAACACAGTTTCTATTAATTGACATGTGTTGATTAATGATTTATAATAAATTATACTCAGGAACGAAATGATTGACAATAATCATTTTTCCACACAGAGAACATTAATAATCAAATTGTAAATATATGTTGATTAATGCATATATCTGGTGATCATTTCCAGAAATAGGCAGCGATTTAAAGGAGATTTTAATTATGAAGGGAGAAACTCTCGATCGGAGAATCAGAAAAACGCGGCGGGTGATCCGCCAGTGTCTCACTGAACTTTTAAAGACAAAGCGGATTCAGGATATTACAGTGCGGGAAATCTCGGAAAAGGCCGATATTAACAGGGGAACCTTCTACCTGCACTACAGAGATATCTTCGATTTAATGGAACAGATTGAAAATGAGCTGTTAGAGGAGCTGGAGGATGTGCTGAATCATTTCAAAGCTTCTGATCTGCTGTCCAATCCGGCTCTCGTCTTCACCCGCGTCTTCCAGCTGGTGAAGGAGAACAGCGATATGGTCAGTATTCTGATTGGACAGAACGGAGACATCAATTTTGTCAACCGTCTGAAGGATATTGTCCGGGAAAAGTGCCTGAAGGACTGGATGGAGCTGTTCCGGCCCGGCGCAGGCGGCGGCCGGCAGACCTCCCGCAGCTCCCAGAACACACTTCTGGACGACTCTGCCTTTGAAGCCTACTACTCCTTCACTGTCACCGGCTGCATCGGCCTGGTACAGTACTGGCTGGACTCCGGCCTGAAGGAAACGCCGGAGCAGCTGGCCTCTTTAGTAGAGCAGATCATTTCCAAGGGGCTTCGCATGTTTCAGCCGGAAGCAGGCCTGTAAGGCGGCGGCATTTTTTGTAAAAACATCATTTCCTGCAAAAGCAGTGTAAAAAACCGGGCAGAGAAGCTGGCATGTTACATCAGCCAGTCTCTCTGCCCGGTTTTTCTATCTGATTTTTAGTATTTTATTCTGCTTCTCTACTTGGAAAGCTGAGCCAGGCGCTCTTTTACCTGGTCCATCATCTGAGTATACTTTTCAAGCTTTGCCTTCTCCTCAGCAATCTTAGCCTCAGGCGCGCGGCTTACAAACTTCTCATTTCCAAGCATGCCATTGACGCGGGCCAGCTCCTTGGTCAGGCGCTCTTCTTCCTTCTGCAGTCTCTCGATTTCCTTGTCAATGTCTACCAGCTCTGCAAACGGCATGTAGATAGCTGCCTTCGGGATTACGGCAGACACGGCGTCGTCGGCAATTCCTGTCTTGTCCTTCTGGAGGCATACCTCACTGGCGTATCCGAGGGTAGCAAAAAATACCTTGCTGTGCTCAAAAATGCCAAGCAGGGACTCGTCCTCGGAAACTACGTAAACCTTTGCCTTCTTGCTGGGCGGCACGTTCATGGAGGTGCGGACGTTTCTGATTCCGCGCACTGCCTCCTTGATAGTCTCCACTGCGTTCTCCTCGGAAGCAAAATTCCACTCCTCTTTATAAACCGGCCAGGAGGAAATCATAATAGACGGTTCCTCCTCCTGGAGATTGCAGAAGATCTCCTCTGTGATAAACGGCATATACGGATGCAGGAGCTTTAAGGACTGGATGAGCACTGTCTTTAAGGTCCAGATAGCGGCTGCCTTGGTGGTATCCTCGTCGCTGTAGAGACGCGGCTTCACCATCTCGATGTACCAGTCGCAGAACTCCTCCCAGATAAAGTCGTAAACCTTCTGAAGAGCAATTCCCAGCTCGTACTTGTCCATATTCTCTGTCACGTCCTTGGCCAGAGTGTTTACCTTGGAGAGGATCCAGCGATCCGCCATAGTCAGATCAGACAGAGCTGCCTGGCTTTCCGGCGCCTTCTCCACATTCATCATAATAAAGCGGGAAGCGTTCCATACCTTGTTTGCGAAGTTTCTGCTGGCCTCCACTCTCTCCCAATAGAAGCGCATATCGTTTCCAGGAGCATTTCCTGTCATCAGAGTCATTCTCAGGGCGTCTGCGCCGTACTTGTCGATCACCTCCAGCGGATCGATGCCGTTTCCTAAGGACTTGCTCATCTTGCGTCCCTGGGAGTCTCTGACAAGGCCGTGGATCAGAACAGTGTTAAACGGCTCCTTTCCAGTCTGCTCCAGACCGGAGAATACCATTCTGATTACCCAGAAGAAGATAATATCGTAGCCTGTTACCAGCACGTCTGTCGGGTAGAAATACTCGTACTCCGGCGTGCTCTTCGGCCATCCCAGCGTGGAGAACGGCCACAGGGCGGAGGAGAACCAGGTATCCAAAGTATCCTCGTCCTGGGTCATGTGGACGCAGCCACACTTCGGGCACTTCTCCGGCATGGTCTTGGCAACCACCATCTCGCCGCACTCATCGCAGTAGTAGGCCGGGATTCTGTGTCCCCACCACAGCTGTCTGGAAATACACCAGTCGCGGATGCCCTCCAGCCAGTGAAGATATGTCTTTCCAAAGCTCTCCGGAACGAATTTCAGCCTTCCTGACTTGATCGCCTCCACTGCTGGTTTCGCCATCTCGTCCATTCTCACAAACCACTGTGGCTTTACCATCGGCTCTACGGTTGTACCGCAGCGGTCGTGGGTTCCTACGTTGTGGGAGTGGGGAACTACCTTAACTAAAAGGCCCTGCTCCTTTAAATCCTCCACCATAGCTTTTCTGGCCTCGTAGCGGTCCATGCCGAAATACCTGCCCGGCGCGCTGATGGTAGCGTCGTCGTTCATAATGCAGAGCTCCGGCAGATTGTGGCGCTTTCCTACCTCGAAGTCGTTAGGATCGTGGGCCGGTGTAATCTTTACGCAGCCAGTTCCAAACTCTTTATCTACATACTCGTCTGCCACAACAGGAATTTCCCTGTCTGTGAGAGGCAGCTTTAACATTTTTCCCACTAAATCCTTGTATCTCTCGTCCTCAGGATTTACAGCCACCGCCGTATCTCCCAGAAGCGTCTCAGGACGGGTGGTGGCAATCTCTACAAAGCGTCCTTCTTCCCCAACAATCGGATAATTGATGTGCCAGAAGAAGCCGTCCTGCTCCTCGTGCTCTACCTCAGCGTCAGAAATAGAGGTCTGGCATACAGGACACCAGTTGATAATGCGGGATCCCTTGTAAATATATCCCTTCTCGTAGAGCTTTGTAAATACCTCAAGCACTGCGTCGGAGCAGCCCTCGTCCATGGTGAAGCGCTCTCTGTCCCAGTCGGCGGAGGATCCCAGCTTGTGCAGCTGATTTACGATTCTGCTTCCATACTCTTCCTTCCACTCCCAGGCCTTCTCTAAGAAGCCCTCGCGGCCCAGGTCGTGCTTGTCAATGCCCTGGCTCTTTAACTTGTCGATAACCTTTACCTCTGTGGCAATGGCCGCATGGTCGGTTCCCGGCTGCCACAGTGCCTCATAGCCCTGCATTCTCTTGTAACGGATTAAAATATCCTGCATGGTATTGTCCAGAGCGTGGCCCATGTGGAGCTGTCCTGTAATGTTCGGCGGCGGCATTACAATGGTGAACGGCTTCTTTCCCTCTCTTCTGCCGCGCTCTGCGTCTGCGTGGAAATACTTGCTGTCCAGCCACTTCTGGTACAGGCGGGCTTCAATGTCCGCCGGATTATAGTTCTTCTCCAGTTCTTTCATCCTGTGTTCTCCTTTTTCTTATTGTTTCTGCGCGTGTTCGATTCTACATCTGCTTACGCACAATCAGATACTCGTCGTTTATGTGGTAATAGGGACACTGGAATTTCCGGTCTCCCAGAAAGGCCGCCATCTCGTCCTCGTCAAGGCTGGCCTCGCAGACATAGTATCCATAGTCTTCGTCATAGACGTAATTGCTGCAGGTCTCGCAGCTGGAGGCCTGGCTCTTTTTTCCTGAATGAACGGACATTCTGGCTCCTTTCCCAAACATCTCCCGCAGCGGAATTCCTGCGGAGCATTTTTTATTTCATAGAATGTTTTTTCCTATTTTTTCCTATGAAATAAAAAAGCCCTCTGCATAGCAATATGCAAAGGGCGAATCACCGCGGTACCACCTTTATTCTGCCGCACAAGTATAAAACGGCAATCTCATCTGTCCTGTAACGGGAACCCCCGCAGTCCTCTACTGTCTGATCTTCTCAACCGCAAAAATCAGGTTCAAGGGCCGGGCTCAAAAGCTACCTTCAGCAGACCTTTCCCCAAGCAGTCTCTCAGCCAGCTGACTGCTCTCTCTGGCGGGCGGCTTCCTGCCTACTCCTCTTTTTCTCAGCCTTTTTCTGTTTCATTTCTGCTGCCTCTGTGGACAGCGCTGTGTCTGTCTGAACATAACCTCTTCCAGACAGCTATAAATAATATAGTAGGTTTGACGGAGATTGTCAAGCAGAGGACGGGGGACAAGGAAAAATTTTCTTGTTCCATTTAAAGTCACTGAAAATTTTTTCCTGGACATAGACAAAGGACAGTTACTGAATCCACACTCCGTCTGCGTCTACCCGGTAGCCGTCTGGCGTGGTTCCGTTTGTGAACAGGGATCCGTTTCCGTCTACGTAGTACCACTTTCCGCCTGTCTCGATCCAGCGGCTTTTCGCCAGGCCGCCGCTTGGACGGAAGAAATACCAGATTCCTCCTATCTGATACCAGTCATTGCTCACGATATAGGAATCCGGCTTAAAGCAGTAGATCTCCCCGTTAATCTCCATGCATTCGTTGGCAGCGTAGGAGCCGTCGGCCTTGACAAAACGCCATCCCCTGGAATCCTCCACCCAGTGGGGATTGGAGGATGCAGAGCCGCCTCCCGGTCCCTGCTGGCTTCCCGGACCGCCGCCGGGGCCGCCTGTTCCCGATCCAGATCCGCCGGACTGAACCAGTGAGAAGCCGTAGTCCAACAGGGCTCTGGTGTCTGCATAGTGCGTCTGCCGGCTCTTTAAGATAACGGCCACCAGCCTTGTGCCGTTTCTCTCCGCGCAAGTGACAAGGGTATTGCCCGCCAAAGAGGTATAGCCTGTCTTTCCGCCTACAATACCGCTGTAATACTCGCTGTTCGCTGGATTGACCATCTTGTGCCCCATGGTCAGCTTCCGCACAGACGGAACGCTGGCCGTGGCAGGAAAGTCATAATTGACTGTGGACGCTATTTTGCAGAGGGTGGGATTGGAAAAGGCCGCGTCTGCAATGAGAGCCATATCTCTGGCTGTCGTATAGTGGTTGGAATCGTTCAGGCCGTTTGGATTGACAAAATGGGTGTTGGTGCAGCCCAGAGAAGCCGCCTTCTGATTCATCAGATCGGCGAATCCGCTGATGCTTCCCGACACGTGCTCTGCCAGACCGTTGGCAATCTCGTTGGCTGACTTTAAGAGAAGGCCGTACAGGCACTGCTCCACTGTAAACTGATCGCCTGCCTGAACGCCCAGGGTCACGGCTCCTGACTCCAGATTCGTAACCGCTGTCTGGGAAAACGTCACCGTATCGTTTAAATTGCAGTGTTCCAGCACCAGAAGCGCTGTCATAATCTTCGTAATGCTGGCCGGATAATAGCGGGTATCCGCATTTTTCTCGTAAAGCGCCTGATCCCGGGTGGCGTCATACAAAACTGCGCCCTCCGCCTTGATCTGGGGAACTGCCGCCTGGCTGCTTCCCTGGCTTCCTGTCTGCGCGCTGTTCTGGGACGTCTGGCTGCTCTGGGATGTGGACACGGTTCCCGAAAGAGACGGCAGCCTGGAGGCAGAGCCTGAGTTTCCAGCGCCGTTTCCCGGCCCTGCCGGTCCTGTGGCCTGCTGTCCATTCTGTCCGCCGCCTTGAGACGTCTGGTTTCCCCCCTGAGCGGTCTGCCCTGTCCCGGATCCATCCGGAGGAATGGGCGCCGCTGAAGCTGCGCCTGAAATCATCAGGGTGAAGGCCATGGCGAGAGCCGCCGTCTGTTTTGCGTGTATCTTCCATTTCTTTCGTTTCATAAATTCTCTCCCTGAAGCCGCCGCTTACAGATATTTCTTTCTCAAGTCAGCCGGGCTCTCTGGAGATAAATAGGACGGAGCTACGTCAAAGACTGTTTTGCAGCCCTTCTGTCCCTCTTTGCTCATCTTGTAAGCAGCTCTTGCGTAGGCCACAATGACAGAAGAAGTAAATTCCGGATTGGAATCCAGCTTTAAGCTGTACTCAATCACATGGCTGTTCTCTTTTTCCCAGCCGGTTCTGCCGCTTCTGAATACGAATCCGCCGTGTGGAAGTCCCTTGTGGTCTCTGTCCAGTTCCTCCTGGCTGATGAAGTGTACCGTCGTGTCGTACTCGTCGAAATAATTCTTCATGGTCTTGATTTCCTGCTCAATGGCAGCCAGATCGGCTCCCTCCTCTGCCACTACAAAACACTCTCTTGTGTGTTTCTGTCTGGTGGTCAGCTCAGGATTCTCCCCGTTTCTCACAGACTCAAGGGCACTCTCTACGGGAATGGTGTACTGTCTGGCGTCCTTTACGCCTGCAATCCGGCGGATGGCATCTGAGTGGCCCTGCCTTACGCACTGGCAGATGAAGACGGCAGGATTGTCTGGGCCAACGATGAATTTCAGGCGATCACTGCCCTGGAAAAAGGAAACTGGAAGAGTTTGCTTACCATGTTCCCGGAAGTCACAAAAGATGATCTGGCAACCGATGAGGATCCGGTCAAGGTGCATACCGTGTTTGGAGAGCGTCGGTTCCGTATGGAGCTTCAGCCAATCTATGTGAGCAGCTCGGAACAGGAGGAAATTCAGGCGGTCATCAGCCGCCAGAAGCTTCTGGCTGTGTATTTGTTTGATGAAACCGAGATTCTGCGGTGTCGTCAGCAGATCACAGATGAAAAGATGGTAGCCGGTATCATCTATCTGGATAACTATGATGAGGCACTTGAGAGCGTGGAAGAGGTGCGCCGTTCTCTGCTGACTGCTTTGATCGATCGTAAGATCAATAAATATATCGGTGCGGTAGATGGTATCTTAAAAAGCATCGAGAAGGACAAGTATTTCTTCGCTGTGAAACAGAAATATATGGAGCAGATGCAGGAGGAACGATTTTCTATCCTGGAAGATGTTAAGACGGTTAACATTGGCAATGAGATGGCGGTTACCTTAAGTATTGGTATCGGCATGAATGGGGACAGCTATGCGCAGAATTATGATTCTGCCCGTGTAGCCATTGATATGGCACTTGGACGGGGCGGAGACCAGGCAGTTGTGAAGGACGGGAGCCGCATTCAGTATTACGGCGGAAAATCCCAGCAGCAGGAGAAATCTACCCGTGTTAAGGCCCGTGTCAAGGCTCATGCCATGCGGGAACTTATGGAGACCAAGGATCGCATCCTGATCATGGGACACAAGTTAAGTGACAGTGATGCATTTGGTTCAGCCATCGGTATTTACCGTATCGCGACTGCGCTGAATAAGAAGGCGCATGTGATTATTAACGAAGTCACCACATCAGTCCAGCCGATGATGAATCGCTTCCTGGACAATCCGGATTATCCGGAGGATCTGTTTCTGACCGGCGCCCAGGCGGCAGAGCTGGTGGATGCCAGTACCATGCTGGTAGTTGTGGATGTAAACCGGCCCAGTATCACCGATGCGCCAGAGCTTTTGAAGCTGGTGAAGACCATTGTCGTGATGGATCATCGCCGTCAGAGCAGCGAGGTGATCAGCAATGCAG
>ERZ832522.6140-NODE-6140-length-10340-cov-12.528731_pt1 | contig 10340 bp, 12 predicted proteins | sample MGYA00519951_ERZ832522 | MGnify/ENA primary metagenome ERZ832522 (study PRJEB31850, sample SAMEA3708728) | human gut metagenome | biome: human gut; feature: human-associated habitat; material: faeces | place: China | collected 2014 ... | reverse complement strand
GGCAAGCCGCTCATCATGGGCTTTTGCTGCTGGGTCGGCATTGCGGGCATGAGCCTGCTGATGCAGCACGTGCTCGGCATCTGGTAAGACACGAACAAAAAACGGGCGGCAGCCGGAGCTATCCGGCTGCCGCTTTGAGACTGTCAAAAAGTATTACTTTTTGACAAAGAGGCTGCAGTCTGCTGCGCGCATAATTTGAGCGCCGCCGGCGCACAAATTCCACACTTGCAGCCTGAGCGGTATTGTCTCCGCCGCACATGTCGCCGGAGAAAATGATCTGACCTTCTTTCGCCACTGCGGCGGCGAAACTCTACGAGGTTTTTGGACAAGCTGTAGGCGGCAGCCGGAACTATCCGGCTGCCGCCTTTGTTTTATGCTTCTTTGCCGTCGCGCGGCAGCGTCACGAGCATGACCGTTCCGTCCGCGCCGCTGCGCTCGATCTGCACCGTGCCGCCGTGCAGCGCGGCAATCTCCCACACAAGCGACAGACCGAGCCCGACGCCGCCGTGTGCCCGGCTGCGCGACTTGTCCACGCGGAAAAACGGCTGGAAAACGCTCTCCCGGTATGCCTCCGGGATGCCGGGACCGTGGTCACGGACGCGGATCTGTACATTCCCGTCCGCCTCGCTGACCGCGATGCGCACCGCCCCGTCCGGCCGGCCGTAACGGATGGCGTTTTCGGTCAGGTTGAACAGCAGCCGGTACAGCAGCGGGTCGCTGCCGGTGAGCACAGCGCCGCCGTCGGCCTCCAGCGCGATGCACTTGCTCTCTGCAAGCGGCGCGAGATCGGTGAAGATCTCCTCGATCATGGGCGCGAGCTCGACCCGGTCGTCACAGGGCACGGTGCGCAGCTCGCTCATCTCCAGCAGGATCTTCGTCATCTGCGCCATACGCCCCGTCTGCTCCTGCAGCAGGCTCAAAAACGCCGCCGTTTCGGGCGTGACGTCCGCGTGCTCGGCGGAAAACAGCTCAAGCTGCGCCTGCATCAGCGCAAGCGGCGTGCGCAGCTCGTGCGCAGCGTTGCCCGTAAACTGCCGCTGCGCCGTGAAGCCCGCGTCCAGGCGGTCGATCATGCCGTTGAACGAGCGGCTGAAGCGCTGAAACTCCGGCAGCACGTCCTCGCTGACCTTGCACTGCGCCAGATTGCTCGGCTGAATGTTTTCCACCTGCGCTGCAAAACTGCGCAGCGGACGCAGCGCGCGGCCGCTGACAAAATACGCGAGCACGCCGCCGATGAGCGTGACCGCCGCCGTGATGTACCAGTTCGTGACGCCGAAGGCCGCCTGCGCGCCGCTGATGATGATCGTCAGCTCGTCATCCGGCTGTTTGCTCTGCGGGTCGAAGGCGTCGGGCGCACCGGATTCGATCTCGCTGTAAGCCGAGATGCCGCTGCCGATCGCATCCATATACCGCTTGCCGGAATAGCCGATCAGACAGTTCATGAGCACACACGTCACGCCGATCAGCGCCGCCGTCATCAGCGTGATGCGCCACTGCAGAGATAACCGCTTCATGTCTGCGCCTCCATAACATAGCCCTCGCCGATGCGGTTGCGGATGGGGTCATAGCCCAGGGCGGCGCGCAGCTTTTTCCGCAGTGCGGAGATATGCACGCGGATGGAGTTGCCGAAGCCGTCCGCCCCGCTGTCCCACACGTGCTCCAGCAGCTCCTCCTGACTGACCGGCCGCCCCTGATGCAGCAGCAGGTATTCGAGGATGCCCGTCTCCTTGCGCGTGAGCGACAGCGTCTCGCCGCGCACGGACGCCGTGCGCGCCTTGGTGTCAAACGACAGCTCGGCGCAGGTCAGGACCACGTCGCTCTGCGTAAAGCGGCGCAGCGTCAGGCTGCGGATGCGCGCCGCGAGCTCATCGAGGTGAAAGGGCTTGGTGAGATAGTCGTTCGCGCCCGCATCGAGTCCCGCCACCTTGTCGGCGACCTCGCAGCGCGCCGACAGGATCAGCACCTTGGTGTCGCGGTCACGCTCGCGCAGCGTCCGGAGCACCGTCATACCGTCCTCGCCGGGGAGGTTCAGATCCAGCACGACCAGATCAAAGCGCTCGACGGCGAGCATCTCCGCGGCGCTCTGCCCGTCATAGCAGCAGTCCACGCTGTAGGCAAGCCGCCGCAGACTGCGCGCGATCGTGTCGCAGAGCGCCTTTTCATCTTCCACAACCAAAATATGCATACCATTCTCCTCGTGCGTATTTACGAATGTCCGACTTTTTTATATGGTTATATGATAACACAAAGGCATAAAATCTCTGTTAAGTTTCCGTTCTTAACGAAGATTTTATCCGCGCCATGGTATCATGGGGCAAACAGAAGGGAGTGATCCGGGTGTTTCGTGCGAAGAAAGCCGTTGTGCAGGTTCTGCTGATCGCTGCAGGCATCGCCATGGTGTGCTTCGGCGCGCTGCGCGGCGAGGCCGGTGCCGTGCTCAACAAGGCGATCCGGCTGTGCTTGGAGTGTGTCGGCATTGGATAAGAAAAAGCAGTCTGTTTCCCTGCTCTTGAGCCGGTTTCGCGGCTGGATCCAGGCGGCGGCGACGCTGCTGACCAACATCCACCTGCCGAACTTCTTCAAGGGCGGCATCTATCAGGGCAAGGGCAAGACCGTCTGCGTGCCCGGCCTGAACTGCTATTCCTGCCCGGCGGCATCGGGCGCGTGCCCGATCGGGGCGTTTCAGGCGGTGGTCGGCTCGTCCAAATTCCGCTTTTCGTATTATATCACCGGCATTCTGATCCTGCTCGGTGTGCTGTTCGGGCGGTTCATCTGCGGCTTTTTGTGCCCGTTCGGCTGGCTGCAGGAGCTGCTGCATAAGATCCCGGGCAAAAAGCTGTCGACGAAAAAGCTCAGGCCGCTGACCTATTTGAAATACGTCATCCTGCTGCTGGCCGTGGTACTGCTGCCAGCGCTCATCGTCAACGACGTGGGCATGGGAGACCCGTATTTCTGCAAGTATATCTGCCCACAGGGCGTGCTCGAGGGTGCGATCCCGCTTGCCGCCGCAAACGAGAGCATCCGCGCGGCGCTGGGCGCGCTGTTTACGCGCAAGCTGATCATTCTGATCGCGGTCGTCGTTTTGAGCGTGCTGTTTTTCCGCCCGTTCTGCAAGTGGATCTGCCCGCTCGGCGCGTTTTACGCGCTGATGAATAAGGTCTCCCTGCTCGGCATTCAGGTTGACACGGGCAAGTGCGTCTCCTGCGGCAAATGCGCGCGCACCTGCCAGATGGACGTGGACATCACCAAGTCCCCCAACGACACGGAATGCATCCGCTGCGGCAAGTGCATCCGCGCCTGCCCCACGGAGGCCATCCGCTTCCGCTATGGTTTCGGCCTGAACGGAAACACGAATCCGAAGCAAGTAAGCAACCATCAAAATCAAACGGAGGAATCATGATGAAGAAAATCACAAAATTTGTGACGCTCCTGCTCGCGCTCGCGATGGTGTTCAGCCTCGCGGCGTGCTCGTCGGGCAAAGACAAGGACAAGGCGGACGGCAGCGCCGACATCGCGACCCTGATCGCGACCGAGCCGAACAGCGCCGACGAAGCGGCCAAGCTCTATCAGCAGCTCATGCAGAAGGAAAACGACATTCTCGCCGCGAACTCCGACCTCTGGAACAAGGTGTTTCTGTCTGCCAACAAAAACAGCACCATGATCGAGGACGGCACGAACTACGGTGACTTCCTGCTCGCCACGATCGAGAGCGCGAAGGACGGCTTCTCAGCCGACGAGCTCAAGACGCTCAAGGCCGGCGCCGAGCAGATCAAGGAGATTGAGGGCAAGCTCACCATCCTCGAACAGAAGTATCCCGGCTGCGGCACGGCGCCCGGCGCAGGTGACAGCGTGAGCGCGGAGGAGGCCGGCATGACCGCCTCCGGCAGCAACGCGATGAAATTCCCGAGCTTTCAGGGCAAGGATCTCGACGGCAATGACGTCGACAGCAGCAAGCTCTTCGCCGGCAACAGCGTCACGGTCGTGAACTTCTGGTTCACCACCTGCAACCCGTGCGTCGGTGAGCTGGCCGACCTTGAGGCGCTCAACAAGGACCTCGCCGCGAAGGGCGGCGCGGTCGTCGGCATCAACTCCTTCACGCTCGACGGCGACAAGACCGCCATCGCCGAGGCGAAGGACATTCTGGCGAAAAAGGGCGTGACCTACTCCAACCTCTGGTTCGCCTCCGACAGCGAGGCTGGTAAGTTCACCGCCGGCCTGTACTCGTTCCCGACCACATACGTCGTTGACAAAAACGGCAACATCGTCGGCCAGCCGATCGTCGGCGGGATCACCGCACCCGATCAGGCAAAGAAGCTCAACGAGCTCATCGATCAGGCGCTCGCAAGCAGCAAATAACGACCCGAGACAGCATCCGCCTCGACGCGCCCTTCTGACGGAAGGTGCGCCGGGGCGGATATTTGCTGTCTGTCAGAGCCTGACGTCCTCGAGCTGGTGTAGCTGCTCGAGCGCGACGCTGCCGCCGCTGACGACAAAGCAGACTTTGTCTGTCCTGCGCAGCGGCAGCTGCCCGCACAGCGCAGCGCCCATGCCGATGGCGGACGACGGCTCGCACAGCAGCTTGCCCTCCAGAAGCAGCAGCTTCATGCCGCGAAGAATAGCATCATCCGCAACGGCCGCAAAGCCGTCGGTATTTGCCGCCACATACGGAAAGCACACATCCCCCGGCATCTGCGCGACGAGCGCGTCCGCGACTGAGCGCTTCTGCTCCACCCGCACCGGATGCCCGGCGCGCAGGCTCTCCGTATAGCGCGGCAGCGCGGCCGGCTCCGCGCCAAACACGCGCACGCGCGGCGCGAGCGCCTTGACGGCCGTGGACACGCCGCCGATGAGCCCGCCGCCGCTGACCGGGACAACGACCGTGTCGATCTCCGGGCACTGGGCCAGAATCTCCAGCCCGACGGTGCCCTGCCCCGCCATGACCGCCTTGTCATTGAACGGCGGCACCATCGTCGCGCCCCGCTCGGCGCACAGCCGCGCCGCCACGTCGAACCGCTCGGACGCCTCGCACAGCACGAGCTCCGCGCCCAGTGCGCGGATAGCCGCCTGCTTGACGGGCGGGGCCGTGCGCGGCATGACGATGCAGGCGTGCGTGCCGAAGCGCTGCGCGGCGTAGGCCACCGCGCGGCCGTGGTTTCCGGACGAGGCCGCGACAAAGCCGCGCGCACGCTCATCCTCCGTCAGGATGAGGATCTTGTTCATTGCGCCGCGCAGCTTGAATGCGCCCGTGCGCTGCATACACTCGGCCTTGACATACACCTCGCAGCCGAGGGCGTCGTCGAGCGCCGGCAGGCGCAGCAGCGGCGTCCGGACAATATAGGGGGCGATGCGCGCGTGCGCCGCCCGGATGGTCTCCAATGTCATGTTCATGGGAACGCTCCTTTCTCAGCAGACCTATTGTAACGCAGCCGGCGCGCATTGTAAAACCCGATCTGCGCGGCCGCCGCGCTTGACAAGGCCGGTCAAAAAGGGGCATAATTAAAAGAAGTTTTTTGCAAATTTTCGAATTCAGGAGAAATCGCACGTGAAACACGCCGACAAAAGCAAACGCACCCGGAATCTGTGCAACGCGGCCATGCTCTGCTGTGCTACCGCCGTGCTGCTGACCGGGCTCGGGCGCACGCTGCTGCGCCCGAAGGACGTCAACTACTACGAAAACCGCCCGGCCAACACCGTCGCCCCGCTGACGGCGGAAAGCTGGCTCGACGGTTCGTTTCAGGACGCCATGGAGGCTGCGCTCAGCGATCAGATCCCGCTGGCGCAGGCGATGAAAAAGACCTTCAATGACGCGCAGAACAAGATCCGGTACGACTCCATGATGCGCCTGTCGCACCGGTATCCGAACGTGCCGGTCCAGTACGACCAGTTTCTCGTCTACGGCGGGAAATATCTGGCCTACGCCTACTGCAGTCCCGACATGGTGATACCGGAGCTCACGCGGCACAGCGAAAACCTCAATGCACTGATCGCCGCGCATCCGGACGTGACGTTTTATCTCTATATGGTCGATGGCGACTCGAACAACAACTTCACGGCCGGGGAAAACAACGGCGCGTTTGAATACCTCAGCAGCCGGGTGAACCTGCCGGCAGAACAGATGGGCAGGTTCGCCGTGGACGAGCTGGAGACGTATGAGCGCGACTTTTACCAGACCGATCATCACTGGTGCAACGTCGGCTCCTACCGCGGCTACCGCGAGGCGGCCGCCCTGCTCGGCTGCACCGACCTGCTCGAGCCGCTGGAAACGGTGCGCGTATCCGATCACTTCTCCGGCTCAAAAGCGCTGTCTATCGGCGCGCAGGAGCAGTTTTTTGAGCCGATGGATGTCTACCGCTTTGCTTTCCCGAAGATGTCCGTGACGATCGCCGGAGAACCGGCGGATGATTACGGCTGGCAGGACGCCGCGCTTAGCGGCCAGCTCACGGACGCCAGCTACGGTGGGGTCTACGGCTGGACAACGGCGAGGTCATCCTTGACACCGGCACGACCGGACGCGGGAATCTGCTGATGCTCGGCGAATCGTATGACAACGCCATCCTCAAACTCATGGCTTCGCACTTTGACCGGGTCTACAGCGTCGATCTGCGCAGCTATGAGCAGGACATGGGAAAGCCGTTTCGGCTGGCGGAGTATCTGCGCGAGCACCGGATCACGAAGGTGCTCTTGATCGGCAGCACGCCGTTTTTCACGTCGGACGACTTCATGGTGGAGGACTGAGCGATGGTATTCAGCAGTCAGACATTTCTGTTTTTCTTCCTGCCGCTGGCGGGGCTGTGCGTGCTCATCCGCTCGAAGCCCGTGCAGAACGCCATGCTGCTCATCGCGTCGCTGATCTTCTACGCCTGGGGCGAGCCGAAGATGGTCGTGCTCATGGTGCTCGTGACGCTCGTGGCCTACGGCAGCGGCTTTGCCATCGTGCATTTTGAGGCGCGGCCGCGCGCGAAAAAGGCCGCGCTGATCGCGGCGATCGTCGTCATCCTCGGCAACCTCGTCGTGTTCAAATACCTCAACTTCCTGTGCCGGACGTTCTCATTTCTCGGCCTGACGGACCCCGGCATCGCGCTGCCGATCGGCATCAGCTTTTACACGTTTCAGATCCTGTCGTATGTCATCGACCTCTACCGCGGCAAGATCGCCCTGCAGCGCAACTTTTTCTACCTGCTGATGTACGTCAGCTTCTTCCCGCAGCTCATCGCCGGCCCCATCGTGCGCTATGAGACCGTCGAGCAGGAGATCCGGGAGCGCCAAGTGACCATGGACGATCTCGCGCAGGGCTTCCGGCGCTTTGTCGTGGGTCTGGCCAAAAAGCTGCTGCTGGCCAATCAGGTCGCGCAGGTGGCCACCATCGTCTACAGCGGCAACCCCGCCAATTACGGCTCGCTCATGTACTGGCTGGCCGCCATCGCCTACACGCTGCAGATCTATTTCGACTTCTCCGGCTACAGCGACATGGCCATCGGCCTCGGCCGGATGTTCGGCTTCCACTTCCTCGAAAACTTCAACTACCCGTATATCTCCCTGTCGGTCACGGAGTTCTGGCGGCGGTGGCACATCTCGCTGTCCACCTGGTTTCGCGACTATGTGTACATCCCGCTCGGCGGCAACCGCGTTTCCCGGGGGAAGTGGGTGCGCAACATTCTCGTCGTCTGGGGCCTGACCGGCCTGTGGCACGGCGCGGACTGGAACTTCCTGCTCTGGGGCCTGTACTACGGTGTGCTGCTGCTGATCGAAAAGCTCTGGCTGGGCAAGTATCTCGAGCGTCTGCCGAAGGCGCTGCGCTGGCTGCTGTGCATGATCATCGTGTGCATCGGCTGGGTGATGTTCAACCTCACGGACTTTGCGCAGATGCGCTGCGCGCTCGCGCGGATGTTCAGCTTCACGCACGTGGCGCTCTCGCAGTCGCTCGCAGCGGATGTGAGCATCGTCCCGCCGCTGCTGTGGATGCTGCCCGCGCTCGTATTCTCCACACCCGTCTGCCGGCGCGTGCACCTTGGCGAGAGCTGCGGCGCCGAGATCGTGCGCAACGTCGTGTGTCTGGCGCTGCTGGCCGTGTGCATCGTCTTTTCCGTGAGCGCGACGTTCAATCCGTTCATCTATTTCCGCTTCTGAGGAGGTTTCGCTATGTATGATCTCAACCGCTTTCTCACCGCACAGCGCCGGGACTACGCCGCCGCCCTGCGCGAGATCCAAAACGGCCGCAAGCGCAGCCACTGGATCTGGTACATCTTCCCGCAGGTCGCGGGGCTGGGCATGAGCAGCACGTCGCAGTACTATGCCATCTCCGGGCTCGACGAGGCGCGGGCCTATCTGCGCGAGCCGACGCTGCGCGCGCACCTGCTGGAGATCAGCAGCGCCCTGCTGGCACTCGACGAGAGCGACCCCACGGCCGTGTTCGGCTTTCCGGACGACCTGAAGCTGCGCTCGAGCATGACGCTCTTCGCGGCCGCCGCGCCGGACGAGCCGGTGTTTTCCGCCGTGCTCGATAAATTCTTCGGCGGGCAGCCCGACACGCGCACGCTGCAGATCCTCGGCCTGTAAGGAGGCGCGCCATGGACAACCTGACCGAAACCAAACTCACATCCGAAAAGATCTACAGCGGCTGCATTCTCGACTTTTACCGCGACACCGTGCGCCTGCCCAACGGCGGCACCGCGCCGCGCGAATTATCGCGCCACGTGGGCGCGGTGTGCATCGTGCCGCTGCTCGACGACGGCCGCGTGATCGTCGAGCGGCAGTTTCGCTACCCGGTGAACGAGGTCATCACGGAGATTCCCGCCGGCAAGCGCAACAGCCGCGACGAAGCGCCCGAGGCCGCTGCGCGCCGCGAGCTGCGCGAGGAGACCGGCATCACGGCGCGCGAGCTCATCCCGCTCGGCCCGTTCTACCCCGCCGCCGCGTACTCGGACGAGGTCATCTGGATGTACCTCGCCCGCGGCCTGACCTTCGGCGAACAGCAGCTCGACGACGATGAATTTCTCAACCTGCAGGCCGTGCCGCTTATCTCATGAGGGTACGCTCAGTGCCGGTGGAACAGGCCCTTTTTCTCATACGGGGCGCAGACGTAGCTCGTGAGTTCGTAGCCCGTCTTGGCGATGACCGGGCGCAGCTCCGCCTCCGGGATCTCCGTTTCGGAGAGAATGACCGTCTGGCCCTTGCCGTGCGAGGACGAGACCTTCTTGACCGGAAAGGCATTGCGCACCGCATCGTTGATGTGGCTCTCGCACATGCCGCACATCATGCCGTCGATCCCCAGTGTGATCTGATACATGGGATGACCTCCTTGAAAAACCGATTGGTTAGATATGTTTAATCTCAACTGCATGATAACACCGCCCCGCCCGGGTGTCAAGCCCTGCGGGGCAGAAAAAAGCGGACTTCCGCAGCCGGAAGTCCGCTCTGTTTTCCATACCGGGTCACGGGTTCGGGAACACTACGCGGATGGTCGTGCCCGTGCCGGGCGTGCTCTCAAGCTCGATGCGGCCGTGGTGATACTGCACGGCGTGCTTGACGATCGACAGGCCGAGGCCCGTGCCGCCGGACGCCTTGGAGTGGCTCTTATCCACGCGGTAGAAGCGTTCAAACACACGCTCCCGCAGCGCACCCGGTATCCCGGGACCGTTGTCGGAGACGATCAGCGCAATACCGCCGCGCCGCTTGGCTGCAGAAAGCTTGATTTCGCCGCCGGGCGGCGTATATGCGATCGCGTTGTCCAGCAGGATGGCCATCGCCTGCCCGATGCGCTGGCGGTCACAATAGCATTTTGGAAGGGGATCGTCGGGAAGGGAAACATGGATGCGGATTTGTTTTTGCGCCGCAGCTGGTTCGTGCCATTCAGCGGTGTTGAGCAGCAGGGTTTCCAAATCTGTTTCCTCGCGGATAATGGACCAGGAGCCGCTGTCCGCACTGGCAAGCGTTAGCATATCGTCCACCAAGCGGCTCATGCGTGCGCATTCGTTCGTCACACTGTCGAAAAAATGTGCGGCCCGTTCGGGCGGCGCCTCGCGCACCGCCGACACGCTCGCCTGTATGACAGCGAGCGGAGAACGCAGCTCATGCGAGGCCGCGGATACAAAATCAGCCTGGCGCTGCCGGTTGACAGCGATTGGGCGAATGGCGCGCGCTGTGAAATACCGTGCGAACAGCCACAGCAGCAAAATTGCCGCCGCGGTCAGCACCGCGAAGGTCGCGCCGAGACGAAGGAGCTGAATTTGTTCGGCTGTACGCGGCTTGACCGCCGATAGTGACAGCCAGCCTCCCGGAATCGGTACGGATGAAACCGCCGCACGGCGGTTTCATCAAAGGCTTTGCCCATTTGGGTGCCA
>ERZ832522.6139-NODE-6139-length-10342-cov-4.219500_pt1 | contig 10342 bp, 8 predicted proteins | sample MGYA00519951_ERZ832522 | MGnify/ENA primary metagenome ERZ832522 (study PRJEB31850, sample SAMEA3708728) | human gut metagenome | biome: human gut; feature: human-associated habitat; material: faeces | place: China | collected 2014 ... | reverse complement strand
TGCAAAGAAACGGTACTTTTTAGAGAAAATGACACATAAATCGTACAAAAAAGGTGTAGTATAGTAATAAAAGCAGTGCAAGACTGATATATAAATAGCTTTTAGAATTATTCCGACTTCTCCTTTAAACATTGTTTTTCACTGAACTTTTCCTATCTTTCAGCATTTATATAGCTCCACTTTTAATAAAAAGTCATATGATGAACAAAACAAACTTTATGGCCTACATGGCAACCCAGATTTCTGGCTTCAGGGAAGAGCAACGCATGGGAACAGCACATGTGTATCAGAGCACCTTTAATCGTGTTAATGATTTCGTGGGTAAAGTCCCCTTTGAGTTTAAAGAAGTTACCCCTTTGTGGTTAAAGGCTTTTCAAAACTATCTGTTATCCAGACAGCTACACTGGAATACCATTTCCACGTATATGCGCATGCTGCGTGCTGTCTACTATCGTGCAGTAGATGAAGGACATGCTCCCTATCAGCCCCGATTATTCAAATGTGTCTACACGGGAACAAAGGTGACAGTCAAGCGAGCATTGGACGAAGAGATACTGCGTAAATTTAAAAAGCCCATAACGGAAAATCGGAAATTAGAGCGCGCACGTATGCTGTTCATACTCTTATTTATGCTACGTGGTATCCCTTTTGTGGATATAGCATTTATGCGACGTTGTGATCTACAAGGTAATACCATAACTTACCGCCGTCGCAAAACAGGTACTTGGCTTACGGTACATGTAGAGCCTGAAGCAATGACACTTATCCAGCAGCTAAAGAACTCGGACAACAATTCTCCTTACCTGTTTCCATTAATTCGCCATCCGGGATGCAACGAATACCGACAGTATCAAAACGCATTACGTAATTTCAATTATTTATTGGGACATTTAATCAAGATCACTGGAGCACCAGTACGATTAAGCAGTTACAGTGCCCGCCATAGTTGGGCTACTATAGCCAATTACAGAAATTACCAACAAGAGCTCATTAGCAATGCAATGGGTCACTCATCAGTCAAGGTAACCGAAACTTACTTCAAGAGACATACAGATGAAAAAATAAATGAAATGAACAGGAAAATTATTTCTCATACATTTGTGTCTAAATAAAGTACAATGATCTTATAATCAACCAATAAACAAACAGAAATGAACATCTAAATTATTATATTGCTTTCTATTACTTTGTAGGTAACAGAAAATGATTTAACATCGCAAATATCTACAATAAATATAAATCACGCAAGAAAAACATGAAGAAATTTTAGATAAAAATTAAAAAACATTCTAGAATACATTCTAAATAAGGAAACCATCCATCAATAGTGCATTACGCATATTGATTTTATGCAATACACACATAGCTGTGTTATATTAAATTAACACAGTATTCTTTTTTATGCTCTTTTCAAATCTCAGAAATCCAAAAAGATTAATCTACATATCCACAATAAATACATTTGCAGTGGCTCTCTAGCCTATTTCTGTTACCTACAAAGTAACAGAAATGTTAAGCACAAGATATTAATCGAAAAAAACTCACATTATTAAAATGAAGAGCATGAAAAAGAGTCTTTGTATTATTTTTCTATTCATCGGCATCTCTTTATCTGCACAGAATGTTGCCATCAAGACAAACCTCCTGTACGATGCCACTACGACCTTCAACCTCAGCGCTGAAATAGGTCTTACCCCTCAGTGGACGTTAGATCTGTCCGCTAATTATAATCCTTTTTCATTTTCAGATGATAAGAAGTGGAAACATTGGATGGCACAACCTGAAGCCCGCTACTGGTTATGCGAGCGTTTCAATGGTCATTTTTTAGGTTTTCATCTACTGGGGGGACAATATAATGTAGGCAATATGAAGTTCCCACTAGGGATACTCCCTTCAACAAAGGATTACCGCTATGAGGGGTACTATTATGGGGCAGGCTTAGCTTATGGCTACCAATGGCTACTAAGTAATCGCTGGAGCCTTGAAGCAAGTCTAGGCTTGGGATACGTACGTGCACACTACGATAAATACGATTGTCCTAAATGCGGTGAATGGAAAGAAAAAGGGAACAAGAACTATTTGGGAGCAACCAAAGCCGCCATATCACTTATCTATGTTATTAAGTAAAAAAGGAAAAACTGAGTTATGAAGAGAATATTATATATCACAGGAATCTTGCTGAGCGCATCACTGTGGACACATGCACAGGAGGGACAACTTATCAATGTGAAAGTGATTAATGAATCGGTAACAAAAAATGGCCGTGAAGTGAATGTTAAGATGACGCTTGATTTGACAGATATGGAAATAGGCAACCAGAAAAGCGTACGTCTGAAACCAATCATTGTAGCCAAAACAGATTCTAAAGAATTAGAATTAACCCCTGTTGTAGTAGATGGCCGTACCCGAAACCGGATACATAAACGTATGAAAGCATTGACAGGAAAGTCAACAGTGGATGATGCCTATATGGTGGTGCGCCGTAAGAGCAATAAAAAGCAAAATGTGGAATACTCCATGACCTTGCCTTACGAACCTTGGATGGCACAGAGTCGTCTAATACTTCGTGAAGAAATGACTGGTTGCCTGGAATGTGAAGCGGGCACGCTCGCTACAGAAGAATCTTTAGTAAAGAACACCTTCCTACAACTGTTTCAGCCACAATATGTTACTACTTTTGTACAACCAGAAAAGGAGACAATAAAAGTACGCAATGAAATACGTGCAGTACGCCTTCAATATCGTCAGAACAGCTATATCATTGATCCGAAATTCAAAAACAACCAAGCAAAACTAGATTCAGTACATAATTCCATAGAAGTGGTAAAGACAAATCCCGATTTGACTATAACAGGTATTTATATAACGGGGTATGCTTCGCCCGAAGGTACAGTAGCCTACAATGAACATTTGTCTAAAAATCGTGCAGAAAATTTTGCTCAATATATGCAGAAGGACACAAATGTAGATGCCTCACTATGGCACGTAACTTGGAAAGGGGAAGACTGGAATGGATTGCGGAAAGAAGTGCTAAAGCACCCAAAACTCTTAAAAATAGATGAAGTTATAAAGATTATTGATGAGTGCGAAGATGATCAGGATGTTTGCGAACAGAGAATCAAGGACCTTGTTCCTCCAGAGATTTATCAGCGTCTACTGAATGAAATGTATGAACCCTTACGCCGTAATGAATATCGCATAGAGTATAACGTAAAAGAATTCAGTTTGGAGGAAGCTAAAAAACAGTTGAAAATCCGCCCGGATTTGCTAAGCATGGAAGAGATTTATATGGTAGCAGACTCTTACGGAGAAGACTCCCCCGAATATAAAGAAGTACTATTGATTGCGGCCCATACCTATCCAGACAAAACCTCGGCAATAGTAAACGGGGCTAACGTGGAAATGGAACGCAACAATATAGCTGCCGCTATCTCAATGATAGAGAAATCGAAAGCTGTCCATACCCCTGAAGCATTAAACTGCTTGGGTGTAGCCTATGCGAAAAACAAACAATATGATAAAGCAAAAGAGACACTAAAACGTGCAACTGACGCCGGAAACATGGAGGCCAAGATCAATCTGGAACAATTAGCCAGAGTTATTGCTGACTTATAACAGACAGAGTCCCGGTAAAACATGATAAATAAAATCAGTTAGCATATACATAATAAAATTAAGTTATCAATTATTTACTAATCAATTTAAATTATGAAGTTAAGCAAGTATGTTATGCTGGCATTAGCTGGATTAGCTTTTGCAGCATGTAGTAATGAAGATGCAGAACAGAATTCCCTCAGTAACGGGAAAAGTGTTTCAATTTCTATTGCCAATATGGCAAAACCAGATAGCCGCGCAACAGGTAGTTTTAGCGATGAAACTCAAAAAATACCTGTTGCAGACATCTCAAATCTGAAGGTGATCTTTCTGGCAGGAGATCAAATTAGCTCTACCACAACATTTGATAAAGGCACTAATGTTGATGGTATATATACTTTCCACAAAGTTCCAGGTGATGTGAATGCCGTTGCCATTTTAGGGAACACCGATAAGGTAATAACAGTACACTCAAGTTTTAGTACTTTATTGGATGCTATAAAAAAAGATCTTATAGGCCAGCAATCAACACCAAACGACATTGTAGTATACGGAAAGAGTACATCATGGTCTGCAAGTGGTTCATGTTCAGATGAAAGTGGAGCTACATCCACACTTTACGATGCAGGTCAGATAACCGTACAACCTCTATTGGCCAGAATAGAGATTGGTGGCATTGCATGTACCGATTTAGGAGAGAGTTCAGCCAGTGAAGTAGCTCTCTATAAAGAATTAACTTTATCAAAAATTGGTATTGATAATATTCTGACAACAGTTGATGGCAGTGAGACTATCAGTTATCCGGCAACAGAACAGGGACAAAAAGACTGGAATGCCGCAACAGGCTGGTATATAGATCCTTTCAATCCAGAAATAGAATTAAAAGATAAGGATGCATTGCCTAATGTATATGTTTACAATGTAGCTCCAGGAGCAGCTCCCCGCATCATACTGACCGTTGCAAACGGAGTATTCAATAATGGAGTAAGTGGAAATTTGGATATGCCTCAATACGTAAGAGCATCCAGTTATACTGATGATAAAGGTACAGAAATCACAGCTTTCGAAGCTGGTAAAATCTATAAAGTCAACTACGCTTTCACCTGTAACAACATCAAGCCATGGATACCGGTAGAAACAATCTGTGTGAAAGTTGATATTGTAATTCCAAACTGGATAATTGTAAACCTGACTCCGGATTTTGATTAATTCCCTAACCCTAATTTTTATAAAAGGCAGTGTGCAGTAACCATATAATACTGCACGCTGTTCATAGCTATTCCACAATTTATAAGCATACAGAATAATGATGAAATACATAAATCCATTCATAATCCTGCTTTGGGTCGTTCTGGTGGCAGGATGTATCAAAGAAAATAGGGATGACTGCGGCCGTTGCACTCTTCGTTTCAGCTACGTTGGCGATGGTACTACGGAAATCTTTCAAAAAAAGATTGAAAAGGTGAATCTGTATGTCTTTGATGCGAACCACAACTGCATAGTCTCCCGCACGCTTAAGCAGAACGAACTAAGCACTCAAAGCATCAGTCTTGAGCTCTCTCCTGGAACATATCGCGCTGTATGTATTGGTAATGCTTTTGAAGCAACTGTAATCACAGATGTCAATTGTGGAAACTATAAAGATATACATTGCACACATCCGTGTTGCCTATCGGGAGACATTATCCATTCCAATGACTCTCTCTATCAGGGAAGCAAAGAATTCGCAGTTCCTAAAAATCGGGAACTGACAGAAACCATTCCCTTTTCTGCTTCACACATAGATATGTATGTAGAAGTAAAAGGTTATATAGAAACTGCTGCCCGCTCTACTTCACCTTTAAAACTTGAAGTTAACAACCTATCAACCTGGGTAAACTTCAATAACGAAGTAACAGACGATGAACTGGCAACATATTATCCACTGTCTGATGTAAAAAAACAAAGTTACGTATACCGGTTCAATATTTTAAAGCAAACAGAACACCCTTGCCTGAAATTGTATGACTCAGACAACAAGGAAATTTTCAGTATGCAATTGGCCGACTTCCTTGAAAAACACCCTGAAATAAATATTGATAAGAATGAGACTATTATCCCTATTCTTATTGAATTCAAGAGTATAGGAGTAGAAGTAAGCATACCTGACTGGGCCATAGAAGACGTAAAACCGGAATTCTAAAATAATCGTAATATGAGAAATATAAAGATTCACAATATATTCTATCTGTATAAAAGGGCAGACATCTTTCTTTTACTATTAGGAGTACTCCTTTGGACAAGTTGCATCAAAGACGATTTTAAGAGTACCCCTGTAGTCAATGGAGAAGTTATACTAAATGTAAAGTTGCCAAAACCTATTATATCATCTACCACTACACGTGCCGGTGCCATTGATTTTGATATAGTCAATGACTTGAATATCATTATTGCAGCGGGCAGTAATGAAGAATCAGACATACAAGAAATCTTCTATCTCCCCTTCAATGACGAAGCAAGCGTCATATTACCTGATGGAGTTACTTTTGTGTCTCAGGAAAACAATAGTTATTCACTCCATTTTTCCGCAAAGTATTTGGAAGACAAAGGATACGTGGCAAGTACTATCTATGTGGTTGCCAACTATGGTTCAAGTATGCAAATCAAAGGTCCTCATAATGTCGGGGAATTACAAAGAATAAAGGAAGAAACCTCTAGCCTATCCGGTATTATCAGCGGAAACAGTATGCTATTTGCTAAAGCTATAGAAAATGAGACACATACCGATGCAGATGGAACTGTCGGCAAAACTCTGAAAGCGGAGTTACAACGTCTCGCTGCATTAGTAACAGTCAGAATTGATGGAAGCGGATTAAAAGATGACGTAATCATAACACCTACCAGAATTCAGTTACACAGGGTCCCTAAGGAATGTTTCATAGGTCAACCAAATATCGACTTGAATGCTTCGACTGACATTGTCCAAAATGGCGAATTCAAAGAAACGGCATCTTACAAATGGTCACGAGTTGCCAATGAAGTAACTGTTGAAAAATACAAAGAACAATTTTCTAATCTGTCCACCCATAGTGGTAAACATTATTTCGAAGGTAATAGTTGGAATGAAGGTATAGAAACAAACTATACTGATCAGGACGTTGCACCTTTGTTTCTATTTGAAAATACTCATCATGAAGACTTCGGCGCTGCCGAAACAAACCAGAAATATAAGCGCCCAGCTGCAGCAACCGGCATTACTCCTGAAGAAATTGATGCTGCAGCCCAAAACTGCTCATACCTTGAAGTATCGGCAAATTATTTAAGGTATAAAAATGATGGAGAAATTATTTCCGGTCCAGTATCTTTCCGAATATTCTTAGGGGGAGATGTCATCTCTGACTTCGATGTAATTCGTAACCACTATTACGCAGTAACTTTATCACTATCAGGATATGCTGTAACCGAAGGAGGACAAATAGATCCAGAAACTGGTGAATTGGAAACAAATTCAGATGATATAACCTGGCGCATGGAAACCGAACTAGGTGAAGCATCATTTGTTTCAGGAGATATAAATGTAAATGCAAGCGGAGAATACATACCAATTGAAGTCATGGCCGGAGAAAATACAACTTATACCATTTCCGGGAGTGGAGACTATTTTCTTTGGGTATATGATCCGGACAGTTACAATAAAACAGGTTGGGAAAGTGTAGCTGGTGGTTCGGACCTTAAAGCAACAAACGGTATTTTATGGATTTATGCTCAACCAATGGTACCGGAAAGTGGAGCTACAGCAACATCCCGTTCATGTAAAGTAACCATCTCAGTAAATGGTGAAGAAATTCAGACTATCGAAATCAAACAGTATGCCCCGATCGTATACGATGTCCCCGATGATCTAGCAAATAAAATATTCGGCCATACAAATATTAGTATTTTGATCGACAGGGTAGACAGACAGGCTATGCCCTGGGGCTTCAAAGGTGAAGTTCTGGATAAAAATGTAGGCTTTGACGCCACATATCCACACGGCTATGCCAACTGTTTCCATTTAATCGATCAAGCAGGAGGATGCGAACATTATAAAGTAGCACAGTCTTATCTCCCGTGGGGAAAAGAAAATGGTGGAAGTGCCATGGTATATGCTATGACATTTTATGGACTGCCGGAACAAGCCCCATCTGGTAATATAGATGACTTGTTAAACGATCATAGTCTACCAAATCTTAGTGCAAGCCCGAGTTATACCGATTACTTTTGGACTCTTCCGGCTATTGCAGAATGGCAGATGATTGAAAAAGCTTGGTTAGCTGGCAGTTTTAATGTAGCGGATGCTGAACCCTTACATGACTTTATGGAATATTGGACCTCAGATGCTGTAAGTTTAGTATCCGATATAGATGGAGGAGACGAAAAAGCTTATACTTATCAAATAGGAAGGGATTTACATTCACTTAGTGAAGATGATACATACCCTGAAAACTTGATAAAAGACCGTGATACTCCATTGCGTTTCCGGTTAATAGCAGTAAAGAAGAATTAAAAAAGAAAAGCCAGTCACATTCTTTTTGTGAAAAAGGAAGTGGCCTGTTGTTTGTTTTGTTGATATCCCATTCCTGCCAAGCGAGGTAAGGAATGGGATTCATTTAGATGATATTAACGGATAAGGCGCCCTTTTTATATGCTAAGGATGTATCTCCTCAAACGCCTTATTCTCTTCCTCTATAGTAGTGATTGTTTCCGGCAGCTCACTGATAGGAAGATCAAAGTTATACCAGTCGGTATAGCAATCGGTGACATACCACTTTCCGTCAATTAGTTCGAACACTACGCGAAGAGAAGCTTCCGACTCATCATAGCCAGCCTCAAACTCTTTATGTTTGGGGTTGTTTACTGTGAAGCGGGAGACATAAACTCCACCTTCCTCGTCTGTGATACGCTCTTCTTTAAATGCATCTTCGCCCAACAACGCCCACTTCTCACGTGTAAACGGAAAAACCTTCTCCGTCTCACCATCCTCCTCCAACAGGGCAATAGGAGTTTTCAACGGAAACTTGATACGAGAATACTGGAAAGAGGCACTGGAAGTAAATTTCTTGAGGAATGTTTGGAAGTCCTCATTAGCTGCGGCAGCATGACCGTTTGTAGTCGTCAGCATAAGTACCGCGAAAAGACAAAATACAAAGTGAATTGCCTTCATCTAGTTACAATGTCAAAGGGTTTATTAATCAGGCGCAAAGATAATGCAAATCCGCAGATTTGAGATAAAAAGGAAAAAGAATATGTGATTAAAACAGGAACTCTTATTATTTTAGAAGATGATATTGAGGAAGTTACTGAAAAAACCACAGAAGAAATTCCAAAAGTAGTAGTTCCAGAAGAGAATGAAGAAAAAGAGGTAAAAAATGGTGGAAGAGATGTAGCTATAATAGATGATGGTGTAGGTATGTCTCAAGATGATTTATTGCTCTCTATTGAAAGGCATGCTACCAGTAAAATTTCTAAAAAAGATGATTTATATAATCTGTATACTTATGGATTTAGAGGAGAGGCTCTTTCATCTATAAGTGCTGTTTCAAAAATGAGTATCTCTTCAAGAGTAGAGGAGAGTGAGGTAGGTTCTCAAATTACAGTTTTAGGAGGAAAAGTTACAAGCCTAAAAGATGTACAGAGAAATAGAGGAACTACCATAGAGATAAAGGAGTTATTTTTTAACACTCCAGCTAGATTAAAATTTTTAAGAAAACCAAGTACTGAATATATTAATATAAAGGACATCATAATACAGGAGGCACTGTCTAATCCAGATGTAGCTATAATGCTTATATTAGATGGAAAAGTAAGTATAAAAACTAGTGGAAATGGATTAGATAATGCAATAGTAGAGATATTTGGAAAAAATGTTTTAAAGAATATGAAAAAATTTAAGTTAGGATATCTAGGAAATGGAGCAATATATAGAAGCACTAAGGACTCTATCTTTACCTTTGTAAATAATAGAATGGTAAAATCTAAAATAGTAGAGAGTGCTGTAATAGATGGATATTACACTAAGCTTATGAAAGGAAAATATCCATTTGCTATAATATTTCTAGATATAAATCCAAAAGATGTAGATGTAAATGTACATCCTTCTAAAAAAATTGTAAAATTTGCTGATGAAGAAGAGATTTATAACTATGTTTTAAAAGAGATAGAGAAAACTTTTGCTAGAGATGATGACTTTGTATCTCCTACACTTCAAGAGAAGATAGAAAAAGAGGAGAGTAAGTTTTTAGATTTTTCAGAGTTTGAAAAATTTACTCCAATGAAATCAGAGCCTCAACAGTTTCAAGAATTATTAGAAGAAGAGAAAGATATAGAAGAGGAAATTTTTGGGGAGAAAAGAGAAAAAAGAATATGAAGTTATAGAAGATAAAAGAATAGAAAAAGAGATTGTAAGAGAAGAAAATATTGAGTTTAATACAGAATCTTCTTCAAAAAATAAAATTCCTTTAGATATATATGAAGAGAAAGTAAAAACTTCAGAAATAACTGTGAAAAAAGTAGAAGAAAAAAGTAAGAAGATAGAGTTTAGAGTTATAGGACAAGTTTTTGGAACTTTTATCTTAGTAGAGAGAGATGGAGTATTTGAAATCTATGATCAACATATAGTACACGAGAGAATACTTTATGAAAAATTAAAAGCTCAATATTATGGAACAAAGGTAAGTATGCAACAGCTTCTTGTACCTATTAGAATATTAGTTGACCCAAGAGAGAGGGA
>ERZ832522.6137-NODE-6137-length-10347-cov-3.281092_pt1 | contig 10347 bp, 7 predicted proteins | sample MGYA00519951_ERZ832522 | MGnify/ENA primary metagenome ERZ832522 (study PRJEB31850, sample SAMEA3708728) | human gut metagenome | biome: human gut; feature: human-associated habitat; material: faeces | place: China | collected 2014 ... | reverse complement strand
GCACTTATTTCTAGGTTAGATGTCGTACGTATCAATGATGAATGGATCAAGGAACAATTTATTGTTGATGTTGCTAATAGATATGTGGATAATTGGTTAAAGTATGAGATTTCTTTATTTGAAATAGAGGTCTTTATTTCAATTCTTTACTTTATTTATCAAGGTGTTGACTATGCCATTTATGAGGTTGGATTAGGTGGAGAGTTAGATGCAACGAATATTATTTTACCAATGGTTTGTGTTAATACGAATATTGGTTTAGATCATATGGATTATTTAGGTGATAGCTATGAAAGTATTGCTAGAGCGAAAGCGGGAATTATTAAAGAGCATGTTGATTTTATTACAGGAGAACATAAACAAGAATGTGTTGATATTTTTAGAGATACTTGTGAAAAGCATCATAGTCATTTGATACGTTTAGATCGTATACATGATTTACAAGATGGTGAAAATGTGAAATATACATATAAGGATTATAATATTGTTTTAAATACGCCAGCTCTTTATCAAATTGAAAATAGTGCTTTAGCACTAGCAACCTTATTATATTTAAAGGAACATCATTTTATTGAATTAGATGAATCTTCAATTGTTGAAGGTTTATTTGAAGCTAAGTGGGCAGGACGTTTTGAAATCATAAGTGAAAAACCACTGATTATTTTAGATGGGGCCCATAATCGAGAAGGTGTTGATGAACTCTATCGTTCTGCACGTAAATTACATAATTTAAAAATCATCTTTTCAGCATTAAGAGATAAAGATACGGACTATATGATTGAAAGATTATTAGATTTGACGTATGATATAACCGTCTGTGAATTTAAACATCCACGTAGTCAAAGTGCAAAATTATTAGCAGGGGACTATCCGGTAAAAATTGAACCGGATTTTAGAAAAGCTTTAGACGATATTTATTTACAAGAAGGAACATTTTTGATTACGGGATCATTGTATTTTATTTCTGAAGTAAGGAAATACTTATTACAAAAGATTCATAGCAAATAATAAAGAAGGAGGAGTCTACTTTTAGTAGCAATTGTGTACGGTTTTATATCGGAATTAACGCCCGTGGACTAGCAAGAGGACGAAGCGGGAAAGCATATGTACGGTTTTATATCGGAATTAACGCCCATGGACTAGAAAGAGGACGAAGTGGGAAAAAACATATGTACGGTTTCTTACCGGAATTAACGCCTGTGGACTTATAAGAGGACGAAGCAGGAACAATTGGTTTTTTTAAGTAGCAATCAAACGATGATTCAAATTATTTTAGGGGTTATTATTGTTTCGATTGGGATATTTGTTTTTTATAAATATCCAATGAAAAGCGATGTGCGACAAATGACATTGGGGGCTTTATTTGTCATTCTAGCTATTATTTTAAAAAGGTTAGCTGTGATGGTACCTTTTCTTGGCTTTCCAAGTTTAAAAATTACATTAGAGGTATTACCTTTAATCGTTGCTGGTTTAACATTACAACCAGGGTATTGTTTTATAGTTTCTATTGCCACAGATTTTCTAGGTCTTGTTCTAGCAAATGCAGGAGGATTTCCTTTCTTAGGATTTACTTTAAATGCGGTTTTACAAACTGAAATACCATGTCTATTAAAGATTTATTTAAATGAAAAAAATGAAAGATTATTAGAAAGAATTGTAAAAATAGTAATGGTCATTATTTCGTTACTAGGATGTCTTTATGTTTTTAAAATCAATGAAGTTAATATTTCAGGATCTTCATATCAAGTAACATTACCAATTAAATTTACAATCTTTGTCATCATTGCAGCAATGCTTACTATTCTCTTTATTTTTATAAGATATTATAAAAATAAACTCAAAGAAAAAGATTTATGCTTATTTCATTTAAGTATTCTATCAGTTGTGGCTATTGAACTAACAGTAACGATGTTTTTAACACCATATTGGTTACAAACAATGTATGGAATACCATTCTTTGCATCACAATTTGTAAGAATCTTAAAATCATGTGTGATGATACCTGTAGGTATTATCATTGTATATACAATGAATCGAATGATTCAAAAAGTTATTAGATAAAGTTTTGGATATTGTCCAAAGCTTTTTATTTTGTACCAAAAATAAAAGATCAAATTAATAAAGAAAATTTGATAATTTTTGACAAATTTATAGCAAAAATTACAAAACGGGCAATTTGTTGTACTTAAAATTAAAAAACAGGACAATTGGTGTATTGTATAGATGGAGGTGTTGCTTTATGCATAGAAAAAGTTCGATTTCTATTAGAGAATGGCTTGAAAATTCTAATAAAGCACTTTTAGTAACGGGTATAAGACGTTGTGGGAAATCTATTTTGCTTAAGCAGATTATGGATGAAATGAAAGAGGATCAAGGTGTTACCGATGATCATATTATATATATGAACCTGGAAGATATGAAATACGCATTTATAAAGAATGCGATGGATTTGTATGGGTATGTGGAGAAACTTATCGTTGATGAAGAAAAGTATTACATTTTCTTAGATGTGATTCAGATGGTTGAAGAATTTGAACGGGCTATAAATTCTTTTCACGCAACAAAAAATGTAAGTATTTTTATCACGGGTTCCAATAGCTGGCTGTTGTCGGGAGAATTAGCAACATTGTTATCCGGAAGATACGTGAGTTTTCGGGTGATGCCGTTTCGTTTTCAGGAAATGTGTGAGATGTTGGGAGTAAAGAAAGAAGAAGCATCTGAAAAAGAATTTATGGACTATATTACATGGGGCGTAATGCCACAGCGCTTTTATTTTAAAACCGAAGAAGAAACTAAAGTGTTTATGACAGATTTGTATGATTCTATTGTGTTGAAGGATATTTTCTGGCGAGGTCAGGTGAGGGATGTAGATGCACTGAACAGACTGTTGGAATACATTGTATTGAACTCTTCGCAGACATTTTCTCCAACATCGATTGCCAAGTATTTTGAAAGTGTAAATCGAAAAGTAGCACCGGATACTATAATAATTATATGGAAAAGATAGTTGCAGCGATGGTCATGAATAAAGCAATGCGTTATGCTATCCGAGGAAAAAGGGTATTGACCAGGTTTGATAAATATTATCTGACAGATGTGGGGTTTGGAAAAATCAAAAATACAGATTCAAGACAGAAATAGGTGGTCTTATAGAAAATGTTGTATATAATGAGTTTTTAGTTCGGGGATATGAAGTATATGTGGGAAAAACGACAAAGGGTGAGATTGATTTTGTAGCAGTGAAAGACGGAAAGAGTATTACCAGGTCCGCATATTTGCTAGCAACGGAAGATGTCATAGAAAGAGAATTTGGGGCATATAAGGATATTCAAGATCATTATCCGAAATATGTACTTTCCATGGACAGATTTGATTTTTCAAGAGAAGGAATCATACATCAGAATATAATAGATTATTTGATGGAAAGGTAAAAAACCCGTTGACAGATTCGAAAGAATCGACTATATTAACATTAATAAAAGGGAGTAACTGGCGCCTGTCAGTCTTGTAAAGTAGAAAATCAGGCGTTTGCGATGTCGTCAGTACGATGAGTGATCATCCGTATCGTAATGAAATGGTGAGACTTTTATTGCATATTTTTGGTGTGCAATAAAGGTCTCTATTTTTGTACACCAGATGAGCCATAATAGGAAAAAGGAGGTACAAATTATGTTGACAAATGAGCAGGCGAAGGAAAATCTAAAGAAATACGGACCGAATGAACTGGAAGAGGGAAAGAAAAAAAGCGTCTTTCAAATATTTTTAGAACAGTTCAAGGATTTTCTTGTAATTATTCTGATCATCTCCGCGGTGATTTCAGGATTTCTTGGAGATGTGGAGAGTGCGATTGTAATTTTTGTAGTTATTACGATGAATGCGATTCTTGGAACGGTGCAGACGGTGAAGGCAGAGCAGTCGCTGAATAGTTTGAAGCAGCTGTCGGCACCGGATGCGAAAGTTGTGCGTGACGGGCAGTTGATGCAGGTGCCGGCGAAAGAAGTGACCGTCGGTGATGAAGTGATTGTGGAGGCAGGAGATTTAATTCCGGCAGATGGAAAGTTACTTACAGTTGCAAGCCTTAAAGTGGACGAAAGTGCACTGACAGGTGAGAGTCTTCCAGTGGAGAAGTCTTTAGATGAAGTGCCGGAGGGCGCAGCACTCGGAGATCAGACAAATCGTGTATTTTCCGGAAGCTTCGTGACTTATGGGCGAGCATCTTTTGAAGTAACGGAAGTCGGAATGAGTACGGAGGTCGGTAAGATTGCCGGACTTCTGAAAAATGCATCAGAGAAGCAGACACCGCTTCAAAAGAATCTGGATGATTTTGGTAAGAAGTTGTCTATTACAATCCTTGTATTTTGCGGAATTTTATTTGCCATCAGCGTGATTCGCGGAGAATCGATTGTAAATGCATTTCTATTTGCGGTAGCGCTGGCGGTGGCAGCTATCCCAGAGGCGCTTAGTTCTATCGTGACCATCGTGCTTTCCTTTGGTACACAGAAGATGGCGAAGGAGCATGCAATCATCCGTAAGCTTCAGGCGGTTGAAGGACTTGGCAGTGTGTCAATCATCTGCTCTGATAAGACGGGAACTTTGACGCAGAATAAAATGACTGTGGAAAATTATTATGTAAATGGTGAGAGTGTCTGTTCCGGAGAGATTGATCTGAAGGATACGGCACAGCGAGAGTTACTGATGTTCAGTATGCTTTGCAACGATTCTACAAATCACGATGGTCAGGAGATTGGGGATCCGACGGAGACAGCTCTTATTAATCTTGGCAGCCTTTTGGGAGTAGATTATGCACAAGTGCGTGAAGAGTATCCGAGGCTTTCCGAGGTGCCGTTCGACAGTGACAGAAAACTTATGTCCACGGAACATTTTATAGACGGACGGTACGTTATGGTCGTAAAAGGTGCGGTCGATGTGCTGCTTGATCGCATGAGTCACATTCAGGATGGAGATATTCTAAGAAAGATTACAGAAGAAGACCGCGTCAGAATTGAAGTGCAGAATAAACATTTTTCAGAAAACGGACTGCGAGTTCTTGCATTTGCATTTAAGACGCTGGAACAGGAGCAAGGGCTTACATTAAATGATGAAAATGACCTGACATTCTTGGGACTGATTTCCATGATGGATCCGCCGAGAGTGGAGTCTAAAGATGCAGTTGCAGAATGTATCAAGGCTGGAATCAAACCGATCATGATTACAGGAGACCATAAAGTAACAGCAGCGGCTATTGCCAAACGAATCGGAATTCTGGAAAATATGTCGGAAGCCTGTGAAGGTGCGGTTATTGAGGATATGACTGATGAAGAACTTCAGGATTTCGTACCACAGATATCCGTCTATGCGAGGGTTTCACCGGAGCACAAGATCCGTATTGTGCGGGCATGGCAGGAGCGTGGAAATATCGTGGCAATGACGGGAGACGGAGTGAATGACGCTCCGGCACTGAAGCAGTCAGATATCGGAGTTGCCATGGGAATTACGGGAAGTGAAGTGGCGAAAGATGCGGCAGCTATGGTGCTGACGGATGATAACTTTGCAACGATTGTCAAGGCAGTGGAAAATGGACGAAACATTTTTCAAAATATTAAAAATGCGATTCAGTTCTTGCTTTCTGGAAATTTTGCAGCGATTCTTGCAGTTTTGTACGCATCACTTGCAAGTCTGCCGGTTCCATTTGCACCGGTACATCTGCTGTTCATCAACCTTCTGACAGACAGCCTGCCGGCGATTGCACTTGGACTGGAGCCGCACAATCCGGAAGTGATGAAAGAAAAACCGCGTGCCATGGGAGAGTCCATTTTGACAAAACCATTTCTTACAAGCATCGGAGTGGAAGGTCTGTGTATCGGAATCATGACCATGACAGCATTTATGATCGGATATCGCGATGGAAATGCAGTGCTGGCAAGTACGATGGCATTTGGAACACTTTGCAGCAGCCGTCTGGTTCACGGATTTAACTGTAAGGCAAACAAACCGATCATTTTTACGAAACGATTCTGGAATAACACTTATCTGATCGGAGCATTTGTACTTGGCTGGCTTTTGATTACAGGCGTACTGATGATACCGGCACTTCAGGGAATGTTCAAAGTGCAGACACTGACGGTAGCACAGTTGATGACTGTATATGGCCTTGCGCTTTTGAATCTGCCGATTATTCAGTTGCTGAAATGGATCAGAACGAGAAAGAAATAGAGGATTTGACAGGATACTTAATGAAGGAAGGAATTGTATGGAGCTGAACAAGGAAAATATGCGGAAAATCCGGGAGCTGATTTTGTTCACAGCACTGCTGATCGTGGTGCTGTGGAAATATGAAGAGATGTTGGAGGTACTGGGATATGTGAGACATCTGATCTTTCCGTTTCTGCTTGGAGGAGCCATTGCGTTTGTATTGAATGTACCGATGAACTTTATCGAGCGGCACTTGTTTATGGAAAAAGTAAGAAAAAATAAAGTGTCAGATAAGCTTGCAAGACCGGTGAGTCTGTTGAGTGTACTTTGTATCGTAGTTGGCGTGTTGACGGTAGTAATCTTTGGTGTTGTACCTCAGCTTGTAAATACATTTGGAAATCTGGGGCAGAGTATTACCCAGTTCATCCCACATGCACAGGCGTGGGGGGGAAAAGAGGTCTTTCATGGAAACAAGGAGGTTGTCGAACTGATCAACAGTGTACAGTTTGACTGGGACAAGATTGTGGAGACACTGATTGATTTCCTGAATAATGGTGCTGGAAATATGCTGAATTCGACACTCACCGCTGCAAAAAGCATTATCAGCGGAGTTTCAACATTTGTCATAGCTTTTTTATTTGCAATTTATATTTTGCTGCAGAAGAAAAAGCTTGGGATACAGGCGAAAAAGGTACTGTTTGCATTCGTACGAAGAGGTCGTGCGGAGGCTGTGGTGGAAGTCTCTTCCCTGACTTACAGTACATTTTCAAGCTTCCTGACCGGACAGTGCCTGGAGGCTGTGATTCTCGGAAGCATGTTCGTATTGGCCATGACAATCTTCCGGCTGCCGTATGCACTGCTAGTGGGAATCTTTATCGCATTTACCGCACTGATACCGATCTTTGGAGCATTTCTTGGCTGTGCGGAGGGAGCATTTTTAATCTTCATGGTCGATCCGATGAAGGCGCTTATGTTCATCGTGTTGTTTCTTGTGCTCCAGCAGATAGAAGGGAACCTGATTTATCCGCATGTAGTAGGTAATTCTGTAGGGCTGCCGTCCATCTGGGTGCTGGCAGCGGTCAGCATCGGAGGCAGCCTTATGGGAGTAGTCGGAATGCTGATATTTATACCGATCGTGTCGGTGGCATATGCACTGTTCCGGGAAATTGTGTATCTGAAGCTGAAGAAACAGGGGGTAGATCCGCGGGAGCTGGAGGTTTAATAAAGACAATTAAGTCAGACCATTGAAGTGCTTATGTGTAGAATAATGTAAAAAATTAAGAAAAGTTCGTGTAGTTTAGTGTAAAAAAACGATAAAAATACATTGATTTTTACACGAAAAATTTTGCATTTGAAGATGATAAAAAGATAGTTCCGCTGTATGCCGCATTTTGTATTTAAATGGGAGAAAATTTAATAAAGAAAAGACATGAAAAGACCGCTGGAGTTGCTGATAGTAATTGCCAGCGGTATTTTCATACAATAAGGAAAATGTGTGAGATAATACCGGATTGTTACCAGTTATGCCAATGGATTCCATATGTATAGAAAAAATGTTATGATAAATGGGGATTTTAAATTTATCAGGATGAACCGGTGAAACTGTTGACCAGGGGAAAAGAGAGGTGCCTATGGAACGGACAAAAAGAAAAAATGTGTTTCGAGCAGAACTTATTATTTTTCTGGCTGTAATTGCAGTCAGTCTGCTAGTTTTGTGGATCCGCTGGGAGAATTCCCATGCCACTTATAAGAATTATGATATTGTCGTGAAGAAGAATGTGTATTGTGAGAAGACGCAGACAGGGCGAGTGGATCTGCAGATCAGGCGAAAAGGCGGAAAGAAGGCCAAGCTGCTACAGACACAGCAGGAGCTTAAGCAGAGCCAGTCTTTTCAAATCGTAGAAGATTCTTATAAACTGGGGATTGTCGATGATGCGTCTGCCTATGATGGAAATATTTATGAGCAGAAAAATGCCGGCGGGACGCAGTATCTTACGCTCTATTATGTAAACCATGAAGCTTCCGGCAGACAAGGGAAAATGCATCTGGTGATGAATGACGCAAAAACGGGTAAGGAGCTTATCAACATTAAGACTTCACCGAAAGTCAAAAAGGACGCGCGCAGATATGAGTACCGGGGAAAAGATCTGTATGTGAGTGAGGAAGGAATTCTGTTAGATGCGGGAACTGACGAAGAATTTTACAATTCGCAGGCAATGACCGCCGGGCTTATGACGGTATGCTGGAAAAATGGGAAAGAGAAACAGATTCAGTTTGATCCAAATGCAGACGTATCAGAGTATGAAGCTGCGGATATTATCGTTCCGAAAGTGACTTCCACAGGGAAAGAAAAATCAGAAGAGATCCACTGCTATTATGCCTTGGAACTTAGTGACTGGGAGAATATCCGTGAAATAAAGCTTGGGGAAAATGTATTTGCGAAAGAAGAGAACCTGGAAAAGGCGACAGACGATTTGAACAAAAAGAAGAAAAAATCGAAGGAAGAAAAAGCAAAAGAAGAAGCCGAAAAGAATGCAGAAAATCAGAAAAAGAAAGAATTTTATACAACAGATATGTCGTTGTTGAACCAGCCGGAAGATTTTCACATTTCTGATTATTATATTACGAATAAGGTGATTGCAGGCAATCGCTATTATATAGATGAAAATCATGTACTGTGGGGACAGGGCATGAACTACTATGCCCAGCTTGGAATCAATCACCCGGAAGATGTGGGCAACTGGTATCACGAGGAGTACATGGAACCTCAGAAAATAGCAGAGCATGTTGTTCATGTAGACGCATCAGCCAATGGATATTTTATGATGTATCTCACGGAAAATGGAGAACTGTACGGCGCAGGTGCGAATCTACAGGGAATTCTCGGAAAAGAACCAGGCGAAAACGATGCCATGAATCCACAGCAAAATGTGGTGAACCAGCCGAAGCTTCTGATGAGTGATGTGTCTTATATGCGGGCTGGTGCGACCTGTGCGATTGCACTGAAAAAGAACGGGGAAGCGTACTGGTGGGGTGAGTTTATGTCCGGTGAAGTAAGCAGCATTTACGGTGAAGGAACGCTGATGTACACCGAACCACACAAGATGCTGGATCAGGCAATTTACGTCACGACCACCAACAGACGTTCAGCAGCGATAACGGCGAATGGTGACCTGTACACCTGGGGCGATAACACCTATGGCCAGTGTGGATATACCGGTGAGAAAACATTTCTGACAGAGCCGGAAAAGGTCATGGAAAATGTACGAATGGTCTGGTGTGATGAGATTGAGCAGAATGCAATTTGGACAGATCTGGCAAATGTGAACCCGAATGATTACGGTACGACCTGTTATGATGATACATTTATCCTGAAAAAAGACGGAAAGATATACGCCGCCGGAACAAATATCGGAACCGAATTCCTGCCGATAGAAGTAAAAGAATATGTGCCGGAAAGCAATCCGACAGAAGAGTATACCGGAGAAAAGAAGATTCAGATTGAAGGAACCGCGGCAGAAGGACTGGCGGAGTAGGGGAAGCTGCTATGAGAAAGAAAATATGTATAGGTCTTTTGGCAGTTCTATTGGGAACAGGATTGGGAGCTATGATCGTCAATCACATATGGAAAGAGCCAAAACAGGGAGTAGATCTGGGAACTACACAGATGATTGTAAAAGAGTTGACTGTGCAGACTCTGGGGCAGGTTTCTTGCAGTGACTCTGTAAAGGAAAACCTGAGAGAATCAGGAAAAGATATCAAGATTCCGGTTTTGACAGTAGATATAAAAAATCCTACAAAAGACAGGCAGTCATTTACCATTTACAAGGTGAATCTGGAAGTTGGAAAATGGTCTTCTGCAGTGAGCTGGGATTTATTTCCGGAAATGAATGACAACTCAGAGTTAGTCTGGCCGATACCGGCAGGCGAAACGAAAACAATCGTTATACCATATGTGGCATATAGACAACTCATGTCTGAAAGTGACTGGGAAAAATTAGATCAGGATAATATGAAGCTAAGATTTAGCGTAGTGCAAGGCAGTATTATGGTGAATGTAAAGTAAAAAGCAAAAAGCAACTAATGGTTATAGTTGCTTTACAGTAGCGTTATTTTAGAAAAACATCTCGACATAATATATTAATTGTGGTACAA
>ERZ832522.6131-NODE-6131-length-10353-cov-3.195960_pt1 | contig 10353 bp, 8 predicted proteins | sample MGYA00519951_ERZ832522 | MGnify/ENA primary metagenome ERZ832522 (study PRJEB31850, sample SAMEA3708728) | human gut metagenome | biome: human gut; feature: human-associated habitat; material: faeces | place: China | collected 2014 ... | reverse complement strand
CTGTGGCAGATGCAAGCGGCCGATTACCGGTTGCCTGGTTCAATGCGCCTTATTTGAGGGGAACACTCAAAAAGGGCAGTGTGTTTATCCTCAGAGGAAAGATCATCAGAAAAAAAGGCCGTCCGCAGATGGAACATCCGGAGATTTTTACCCCGGCAGCTTATGAGGAGATCATTCACAGTATGCAGCCTGTATATGGTCTGACGGCCGGATTATCCAACAACATGGTTATGAAGGCCATGAAGCAGGCACTGGATGGTCTGGATCTTACAAGAGAGATCCTGCCGGATTCACTGCGTTTGAAATATGGTCTGGCAGAATACAATTATGCGGTGAGAGGAATACATTTTCCTGAAGATAAGGAAGTCTTTTATCATGCAAGAGAGCGCCTGGTATTCGAAGAATTTCTGGAATTCATTTTGTCGATCCGAAGACTAAAGGAGAAAAATGAACGTCTGGACAATAATTATCCGATGCAGTCCCGGCCGGAGGTACAGAAATTTCTGGAAAATCTGCCTTTTGAACTGACCGGTGCACAGCAAAAAGTCTGGAAAGAGATTGAGAAAGATCTTGGTTCGGACAAGACAATGTCAAGACTGGTACAGGGGGATGTCGGTTCCGGTAAGACGATCGTTGCGGTACTTGCGCTGATGAATGCGGCATTCAATGGTTATCAGGGGGCAATGATGGCACCGACAGAGGTGCTTGCAAGGCAGCATTATGAGAATATAACGAAGATGTTCGAAGATTATGATATCCCGATCAAGGTTGAACTGCTTACGGGTTCTATGACAGCGAAAGAAAAACGGCGTGCATATGACCGGATTGAATGCGGACTGGCGAAAATTATTATCGGAACGCATGCATTGATCCAGGGGGCTGTAAGCTATGATAACCTCGGGCTTGTCATAACTGATGAACAACACAGATTTGGAGTAAAACAGCGGGAAACATTTGCATTAAAGGGTGGAGAACCTCACGTATTGGTTATGAGTGCGACGCCGATCCCAAGAACGCTTGCGATTATTTTATATGGTGATCTGGATATATCAGTGATTGACGAACTTCCGGCGAACCGTCTTCCGATTAAAAACTGTGTGGTAGATACCGGATATCGCAATAAAGCCTATAATTTCATGAAAAAACAGATCGCAGAAGGACACCAGTGCTATGTGATCTGTCCGATGGTAGAAGAAAGCGAGACAATGGAAGCCGAAAATGTAACGGATTATACAGTAACACTTCAAGAAGAGATGGGTGATCAGATCCAGGTGGCCTGTCTGCATGGAAAGATGAAGCAGGCACAGAAAGACGATATTATGGACCAGTTCGGAAGAAATGAGATTCAGATTCTGGTGTCAACCACAGTTATCGAAGTTGGAATCGACGTGCCAAATGCAACCGTTATGATGATCGAAAATGCCGAACGATTTGGTCTGGCGCAGCTTCATCAGTTAAGGGGACGTGTGGGACGTGGAAAATATCAGTCTTACTGTATCTTCATGAGTGCCTCAAAATCAAAGGAAACGAAAGAACGGCTGGATATTCTAAATCACTCAAATGATGGATTCAAGATTGCAAGCGAGGATTTAAGACTACGTGGTCCCGGAGACCTTTTTGGCATCCGCCAGAGCGGACTTATGAATTTCAAGCTTGGAGATATCTATCAGGATGCGAAGATCCTTCAAATGGCAAATGAGTCCGCAGATCAGCTTACGGAAGAAGATGAAGAATGGATCAGAAAACTGCCGAATTATGAGAATGCGGCAGGAGTTGTGATATAACATAACGGGGGAAATCACTGCAGATGGATCCGCTGGATATAACAAAGAAGCCACAATGTGCAGACTCTGTGAATATAACAAAAAATAATCAACACATGACAACTTTGTAATAATAGAAATCATGTGTTGATTTTTTGCAATTTTCCAGTCTGCGTTTCTAGCTTTTGCAGGCGGTGTCAGACTATTTGCCTGCCATCTGTTTTTCCTGCTGTTCAATCATTTTTTTAACCATATAACCGCCGACAGATCCGTTCTGTCTTGAGGTCAGGTCTCCGTTGTAGCCGTCTGATAACGGAACTCCAAGTTCGCTTGCTACCTCATACTTGAATTTGTCTAATGCACCCTTTGCCTCAGGTACGGCTGCTTTGTTTGATGAACGATTTGCCATTTTTATACTCCTCCTTCTGGTAACTTTGTAACTTTTTCCTTGTTGTTACATCCATAGTATGTGGAGAAATATAATTAATACACTAGAAGTGTTTTCATAATCTGGAAGAAATTTCAGATTCAAAAATTTTATACACAGGTTATTCGTCCCAGCCTTCGTAGAAGCGGATGTTCATGGAGATATTGCGGACGATCTCACCGTCTTTTACTTCGATATCTTCAATATCAGATACGTATGGGATCATCGGTTCATCTTCGGAAAGTTCCAGTGTGATCCAGTCACGTGCCGCTTCATTGGCACTTTCAATGGCTTCATCCAGAGTCTCACCTTCTCCATAACAACATTCCAGGTCCGGGAAATATCCTTTATAATGTCCTTCCTCAGTTTTGTGAAATACTGCAGGGTATATAAATTTCATAATTTGTCATCCTTTCAAAAAGTGTTCCTGTCTATTATATGATTTTTGGTGAGGGAAAACAATAGAGTTATGGAATAATATACAATTTCTCCGAGTAAGATAATAATAATCGAAAAAATGTCAGCGAGGAATCAAAAAAGATGCGGCATAGACGATGTATCAGCGCAATACTAATGTCTTTTGTACTCTTTTTACAACCTGCATATGCAGTTCCGTCGGAAGAGAATCAACTGGAAAATTCACAAGAAAATAATACAGAGAATGAGAAAAGACAACAAGAGCAGATCAGTGCACCGTCGGCAATCCTGATGGAAGCATCAACAGGACAGATTATATATGAAAAAAATCCGGATGAGAAATTACCGCCTGCAAGTGTAACAAAAGTTATGACATTGTTGTTAATATTCGATGCACTGGACAGTGGGCAGATCAAGCTTGGGGATGAAGTGACAACATCTGAATATGCAGCATCCATGGGTGGCTCACAGGTATTTCTGGAGCCGGGGGAGACACAGACGGTAGATACGCTGATCAAATGTATCTCTGTAGCCAGCGCAAACGACGCCTGTGTATCAATGGCTGAATATATCTGTGGAAACGAAGAAGAATTTGTTGCAAAGATGAACAAACGGGCAAAGGATCTTGGCATGAAGAATACACATTTTGTAAATTGCAACGGTCTGGATGCAGACGGTCATCTGACAACGGCAAGAGATATTGCATTGATGTCAAAAGAACTGATCACTACATATCCGCAGATCTTCGATTACTGCAACATCTGGATGGAGAATATCACACATAAAACCCAAAAGGGCGAATTAGAATTCGGACTTACGAATACAAACAAACTGATCCGTCAGTATGAATATGCAACCGGACTAAAGACCGGCTCTACCGGTAAAGCCAAATTCTGTGTATCCGCAACCGGAAGGAAAGGCGACATCGATCTGATCGCCGTGATCATGGCAGCAGATGACAGCAAAGCCAGAGTCAGAGATGCGATCACTTTATTGAATTATGGTTTCGGAAAATGTCAGAAATATACAGAAAAAGAACAAAAGAAGATATCACCGGTTGAAGTCAGGGGTGGCAGAGAAAAACAGGTAAAGGTACGCCAGCAAGGTACATTCACCTATGTAGACACCACAGGTGCAGATTTGACCAAGATAGAAAATAAAACCAGAAAAGATAAGAATGTAAAAGCACCATTAAAAAAAGGTGAAAAAGTGGGTGAAACAATGTATTACCTGAACGGTAAAAGAATCGGATCCATAGACATCATCACGACAGAAGAAATCGAGAAACAAAATTATAGAAGCGCATTAGAGAATGTGCTGGAAGAGTATGTACTTTAAAAGCAGTATATGCTCGAAATAGGTTGTTGTTGGAAAATCTTAAGGGACAAAATTCTGCGTTAGAGGTTCGAAATTTGACTGTTTGAGGCGTATGCCGAGTTTCAGATTTCGGAACTCTGTTTTTAGCAGAATTTTGTCCCTTTAGATTTTCCTGCCGACGGAATCTGAACAGGAATGGCTTGTTAAGTTTTGTGGAGGTCCGGGAGTCCGGTTCCCAAGATTAAATAGCCCGAGTATACTCCTTCAACCACTCACGTTCCTCATCATTAAGATGCGGAGCAACAATCTCATAAACTTTCTTATGATACTCGTTTAACTGCTCGCGTTCCTGATCTGTCAGCATCTCTGGAATGATTGCATCCAGATCGATCGGTACGTATGTGATAGGTTCAAAGTACAGGAACTGTCCATATTCATTCTTAGGCCCTTTTCTTACCAGAAGTTCGTTCTCTGTACGGACTCCGTGGCTGCCTTCGATATAGATACCAGGTTCGTCTGTGATGACAAGTCCGGCCATCAGAGGAGCCTGCTCTTTTTCACGGATTGCGCAGCGGAATCCGCAGGAAGCTTCGTGGATGTTCATCAGATATCCGACATCATGTCCGGTACCGTGGTTAAAGTTGATGCCACGTCTCCATGCCGGCATTCTGGCCAGAACATCCAGGTTGTATCCGGTAGTTCCTTCAAGGAACACGGCATGTGCAAGATTGAAGTTACACTGTAATACAGTTGTGAAATCTTCTTTCATCTGCTGTGTGAGTTCACCAAATGCAAAAGTACGGCTGATATCGGTAGAACCTTCTAAGTATCCTCCGCCTGTATCGGTCAGGAATAATCCGTTCTGTGTCAGAGGAACATCTGTCTCCGGAGTCGGTTCATAGTGAACGATCGCAGCATGCTCAGCGGAAGCGCAGATTGGTTCAAAGCTCTGCCATAAGTAACCTTCCTGTTCTTTACGCAATGTTTCAAGTTTGGCAGCAGCACTGAGCTCTGTGATCTCGATCTTGCCGATATTTGTCTTCAGCCAGTACATCCATTTTGTCATGGCTACGGCATCTTTTTTATGAGCGTTGATGATGTTTCTGATCTCGACATCATTTTTCTTTGCCTTCATTGCAATCGTCGGGTTCACCTGCTGAACAACCTTTGTGCCGCCAGGAATGTTGTTGAACAGTGCATAGTTCAGACGGTTCGGGTCTACCAGAACCGTAGATGCGGTGTCTAAGTTCTTGATGTCCTCATAGATTGCATTATACGGATGGATGGTGATGTTGTTCTTTGCAAGATCAGCTTTCATATCGTCATTTAATTTGCGTTCATCGATGTAAAGCTTCATTTCGTCCATTGTGATGACTGCATAAGAAAGTAATAATGGGAAGAAATCTACATCATCTCCACGTAAATTTGTGATCCAGCATACATCGTCAAGTGCAGCGATAACATGTACATCGGCACCTGCCTTTTTCATAGCCTCACGGACACGTGCAAGTTTGCTCTCTGTACTTTCACCTGTGTATTCTTCGCCGAGTGCGAAAGCCGGCTTTTCAGAAAGCGCAGGACGGTCTGTCCATACTTCTCCGACAAGATCTTCGGAATAGTTGATCTTGGCATCTTTAGAAGCAACGGCTTCTTCCAGTGCAGCTCCCTCTTCGATGGCAACGACACGTCCGTCGAATCCGAGTGTACCACCTTCAGGTAATGCAGAAGCAATAAATTCTTCTACTGTAGGAACGCCAGGCTCGCCCATCTTATAGAGCTTTACGCCTGTTCCGGCTAACTGCTGGTCAGCCTGAAGAAAATATCTTCCGTCAGTCCAGAGGCCTGCTTCATCCTTTGTGAAGACAGCAGTTCCGGCAGAACCTGTAAATCCTGTGATATATTCTCTTACTTTAAAATGATCGCCGACATATTCACTCTGATGAAAATCATCGGTTGGAACCATGTAGACGTCATATCCTCGTTCTTCCATTAATGCGCGAAGAGCGGAGATTCGTTCTGGTATATTCATAACAAAAACCTCCTTATAATGAATTGAATAACCTACAAGAATGAATTTTAGCACAATTAATTGAAAATGAACAGAAAGAATTATATAATAAACCCGGATGTAAAGGAGAAGTAGAAATTGATAAAAATAATTCTGATAATTGTGGCAGTTTTTATAGTGTACTGCCTGATAGAAATGATAAGAGAACTGCGGGATTTCCGCGTGACGAAGTATCGGATCTGCTCACAGAAATTAAATGGAATCAAAAGGGAAAAAAAGATTATATTCTTAAGCGATCTACACAACCGGATGTATGGAGAAGAGAATGAACGCCTGCTGGAAAGTATTCGGAATCAGCATCCGGATCTGATTCTGATCGGCGGTGATATGCTGGTCAGAAAGGATGGAAATTCTTATGATAAGACGGTTCATTTTCTTGCAAAACTGCCGGGAATCTGCCCGGTTTATTGTGCAAATGGTAATCATGAACAGAAATTAAAAGAACTGCCGGATAAGTATGAACAATCTTATGAAGAGTACAAAAAAGCACTGACGGCATCTGGAATCCACATGTTAGAGAATGCATCAGAGACAGTAAAATTGGACGAAGTGCCTGTGAAACTTTCTGGCCTGGAGATCCCGCTTGGAGCGTATGCAAGATTTGGAAAGAAAGAACTTTCGTTAAAAGAAATCACAGACCGTATCGGAGAACACGGGGATGATTATCAGATCCTGCTTGCGCATCATCCGGGATATATGAAAGAATATCTGGCATATGGGGCAGATCTGATCCTGGGCGGGCATTATCACGGCTGTGTGGTACAACTCCCGGGGATCGGTGGAGTCATTTCGACGAATTTTACACTGTTTCCAAAGTATTCCGGGGGAATTTACCAGGAAGGAGAACAGACAGCAGTTGTAAGCCGCGGACTTGGGACGCATTCGGTGCCGTTAAGACTGTGGAACTGGCCGGAGCTGATTGTTCTGGAATTATCCGGAAATGAAAGATAAAGACTTGAGTAATTTCCAAATGTCCTGTATAATAATTAAGTTATGATAATGGAGGATATGTATGGGGATTCCGGTAAAATTACAGGTATTTGAAGGTCCGTTAGACCTGCTGTTACATTTGATCGAAAAAAATAAAATAGACATTTACGATATTCCGATCGTCGAGATCACGAATCAATATATGGAATATATTAAAGCCATGCAGAAAGAAGATCTGAATATTATGAGTGAATTTCTTGTGATGGCAGCGACACTTCTGGATATCAAATGCAGAATGCTCCTTCCAAAAGAAGTGAATGAAGAAGGAGAAGAAGAGGATCCGAGACAGGAACTGGTAGAACAATTGCTGGAATACAAGATGTATAAATTCATGTCATATGAACTAAAAGACCGTGAACTGGACGGTGACCGGGTTATGTATAAGTCGGCGACGATTCCGGATGAGGTAAAAGGATATGTACCGCCGGTGAACTTGGATGAACTTCTGGGAGATCTGACGCTGGTGCAGCTTAACCGTATTTTCAAAGAAGTAATGAAAAGACAGGAAAGTAAGGTTGATCCGGTACGAAGTAAATTTGGAAAAATTGAGAAAGAAGAAGTAACACTTCCGGACAAGCTTGATTATGTGACGGAATATGCCAGGTCGCACAGGAAATTTGGATTCCGGGCGCTATTAAAAAAGCAAAGCTCCAAGGTACAGGTGGTTGTTACGTTTCTTGCAATCTTACAGTTGATGAAGGAAGGCGTGATCTTTATAGAGCAGGATCAGCCATTTGATGAGATTATGATTACATCAAAAGTTGAAGAAGTATAAGGAAGATAACATGGCAAAGTTAAAAATAAAACAGATGGAAGGAATCATTGAAGCGATTCTTTTTACAATGGGGGATTCTGTAGAGATCGGAAAGATCGCAAGAGCGCTGGAACAGGATGAAGAAACTACGCGTAAAGTAATACATAAAATGATGGATAAATATGTGGCGGAAGACAGAGGCGTCCGCATCATAGAATTGGACGGTGCGTATCAGATGTGTACGAAGACGGAGATGTATGAATATTTGATCCGTGTGGCATCGCAGCCGAAGAAGCATGTCCTTACGGATGTTTTACTTGAGACACTATCGATCATTGCCTATAAGCAGCCAGTTACAAAGCTTGAGATTGAAAAGATACGTGGTGTGAAGTCAGATCATGCGGTAAATAAACTGGTAGAATATAATCTTGTATCAGAAAGAGGACGAATGGATGCTCCGGGAAAACCAATTCTTTTTGGAACAACGGAAGAATTTCTGCGAAGGTTCAGTATTCATTCATTGGATGACCTTCCAAGTCCGAATCCGGAACAGGTAGAGTCGTTTAAAGAAGAAGCGGAAGAAGAAGTACAGTTAAAATTAGATATATAGAAGATGTGGCAGGAAATAACATGGAAAATCATTTCACGCGGCAGACAGCCGGTGGAGTGATTTTTTTGTTTTTTCGGGCATATATTTTCTTAACGGAATATACCCGGAGTGGAGAAATATGAAAAGACGGCCGCATAAAATCGTATCGGTGGTATTGCTGGTGGTATTGATTGCCGGCATGGGCATGGCATGCCGTATACAGAGTCTGGAATCAAGGAATAAAAGGTGGACAGAGAATACGGAGACTGCCGGAAAGATTCTGACCGAATCGGGGAAAAAAGAGGCACAGAAGCAGACGAATGGAACGGAGAACGATGATGCTGCACAGAATGCGAAGCGGGTGTTCGGGGATGAACCGGCAGAACTTTATGCCAGATCGGCGGTGCTGATGGATGCGGACAGCGGCCGGGTATTGTTCGGGAAGGATACAGATGTGGTCCGTCCGATGGCAAGTACAACGAAGATCATGACGTGTATCCTTGCGTTGGAATACTTGCGGGAACATCCGGATCAGACGATAGAAGTATCGGATCAGGCTGCGTCCCAGCCGAAGGTACATCTTGGGATGCAGAAAGGGGAAGTGTTCTACATCAAAGACCTGTTGTATTCTCTGATGCTGGAATCGCATAATGACAGCGCTGTGGCTGTGGCAGAGGGCATTGCCGGAAGTGTAGAAGAATTTGCAAAAGAAATGAATGCAAAAGCTGCAGAGATCGGCTGCAAGAACACCCACTTCATTACGCCGAACGGACTGGATGCGGAAGATGAAGGCGGCGTACATTCTACAACGGCGGAAGACCTGGCGAAGATCATGCGGTACTGTATTATGACATCCGGGGAAAAGGAGACATTTCTTGAAGTGACCCGGACGAAGGAATATCAGTTTCAGGATGCTGACAGGAAGCGTACATTTTCGTGTCATAATCATAATGCATTTCTGGATATGATGGACGGGGCACTGAGCGGCAAGACGGGATTTACGGCAGATGCGGGATACTGTTACGTGGGAAGTTTAAGATGGGATGACCGTACATTTATCGTGGCACTTCTGGCATGCGGATGGCCGAATAATAAAGGATATAAATGGAAAGATACCAGGAAGTTAATGGAGTATGGGCTGGAGCATTATCAATATCGGGATATAGATAAAAAAATGCAGATACCGGAAATAAAAGTTGCCGGTGGCGTGGATGATAAAAAGCCGTATCAGTATTGCTTGAATGTTCCTGTGAAAATTGAGAGACTGGCGGAAGAAAACTCTAAAATTCTTATGAGAGACGGGGAAGAATTGCGGGCAAAGCTGGAACTTGCAAAATACTGGAATGCACCGCTGAAAAAAGGTGAAAAGATTGGAATGTTGATATATTATTTAGATGGATATAAGGTGGCAGAATATGAATTGAAAAACGAAAAGACAGTAGCAAAACGTGATTTTTCATGGTGTATATTCTGGATTATAAAAAGTGTGATGCTTTGAATTGCGGTACCCTGGCAAGGGAGTGACGGCATCTGGCTTAACAGACCTGAAAAATATTTTGACATTGTTATCGGGGAATGATACATTGAAATCATATTTGGGATAAGAGATATACAGGAGAGAGCATGGGAAGAGGAAGCATAACATTATATATAATGATAATTGCAGGCATGGGGATTGTACTGTCGGGCTGGTGGTATAGAAATATATGGTTTAAAGTAGAAGAGACGATAGAAATATATGTAAATGTATTCTGGATTTGCGTGTGTTTGCTAGCTGCATTAAGTATTTATGGATGGAGAATGCATGAGTTACTGGATACCTGTAACCGTACGATGGAAATACAGGAGGGCGTGATAAAAGATGTTGTTCTGATTGATACAGTTACGCAGTATGATGATTTTGATATATATGAAGTGACCTTGTACGGCAGGGAGCGGCCCATAGAAAAGGTTGTGTCAGGAATCGGATTGAAAAAGGGAATGCATGTAAGAATAGATGCGTACCGGTCTTCATTTTACGGAACACTT
>ERZ832522.6124-NODE-6124-length-10365-cov-4.642580_pt1 | contig 10365 bp, 9 predicted proteins | sample MGYA00519951_ERZ832522 | MGnify/ENA primary metagenome ERZ832522 (study PRJEB31850, sample SAMEA3708728) | human gut metagenome | biome: human gut; feature: human-associated habitat; material: faeces | place: China | collected 2014 ... | reverse complement strand
CGTATCATCCTAAAAATGAACGCCCTCCAAGACCCCGCAATGATCGACCGACTCTACGAGGCCTCCGAACACGGCGTGCAGATCGACCTCATCGTCCGCGGCATCTGCTGCCTCATACCGGAGCAGTCATACAGCCGTAACATCCGTGTCACCCGCATTGTCGACAGTTTTCTGGAGCACGCCCGCATCTGGTATTTCGGCAACGAAGGGCACCCCAAAGTATACATGGGCTCGCCCGACTGGATGCGCCGCAACCTCTACCGCCGTATCGAAGCCGTCACCCCCATCCTCGACCCTGACCTGCGCGCCAGTCTGATCGAAATGCTCCATATCCAGCTCGCTGACAACCAAAAAGCCTGTTGGGTAGACGACAAACTGCAAAACGTATTCAAAAAAAGAGCGTCCGGCACCCCTGCTGTCCGTGCCCAATACGATTTTTATGAATGGCTCAAAAAAGACATTGTAACAGAAATGTAACACGTATGACATTTTTCCGCAACGTTAAACTCCGTTCTTTGCCTCCATAAATAAACATACACAACTTTCTTTATGGAGACAATTTACTTATGCATTATCATTTTCCTGTTCGTGCTGGCCGTGTTCGATCTCATCGTCGGAGTCAGTAATGATGCAGTCAACTTTCTGAATTCGGCGGTAGGCGCCAAGGCCGCTTCGTTCAAAACCATTCTTTTCATAGCCGGGATCGGTATTTTCATTGGCGCATCCCTGTCCAATGGCATGATGGACATAGCCCGTCACGGAATCTATCAGCCCGAGCATTTCTACTTTGCCGAAATCATGTGTATACTGCTCGCCGTCATGCTGACCGACGTAGTCCTTCTGGACGTCTTCAACTCTATGGGCATGCCCACCTCCACGACCGTCTCACTGGTCTTCGAGCTGCTCGGAGGAACTTTCGCCCTCTCCCTGATCAAAGTAAACAATGACGCCACCCTTGCGTTGGGCGATCTGATCAACACCGACAAAGCACTTTCCGTGATCATGGCCATTTTCGTGTCCGTAGCCATCGCCTTCTTCTTCGGTATGTTAGTACAGTGGCTCGCCCGCATCGTTTTCACGTTCAATTACACGAAAAACATCAAATACAGCATCGGCCTTTTCGGTGGGATCGCCGCCACCTCCATCATCTACTTCATGCTGATCAAAGGGCTGAAAGACAGCTCCTTCATGACCCCCGAAAACAAACAGTGGATACAGGACAACACGCTGCTGCTCATCGCCAGCTTCTTCGTCTTCTTCACGGCACTGATGCAAGTGCTTCACTGGCTCAAAGTCAATGTTTTCAAAGTAGTGGTACTGATGGGCACCTTTGCTCTCGCCCTCGCCTTCGCCGGCAACGACCTCGTCAACTTCATCGGAGTCCCCCTCGCAGGCTACTCCTCCTTCATAGACTACACCACCAACGGAGCCGGAGCAAGTCCGGACAGCTTCCTGATGACCTCGCTGCTAGGCCCCGCCAAGACACCGTGGTACTTCCTTATCGGTGCCGGCGCCATCATGGTCTACGCCCTCTGCACCTCCAAAAAGGCGCACGCCGTCATCAAAACCTCGGTAGACCTCTCCCGTCAGGATGAAGGAGAAGAGAACTTCGGAAGTACCCCGATGGCACGCACACTGGTACGTTTCAGCATGACACTTGCCAACGGCACCTCCCGCATCATGCCCGAAAGCACGAAGCAGTGGATCAACTCCCGTTTCCGCAAAAACGAAGCCATCATAGCCGACGGAGCCGCTTTCGACCTCGTCCGCGCCTCTGTCAACCTCGTCCTCGCCGGGCTGCTCATCGCCTTGGGAACGTCGCTGAAACTGCCGCTCTCTACCACCTACGTCACCTTCATGGTAGCAATGGGTACGTCGCTCGCCGACCGTGCATGGGGACGTGACTCCGCCGTCTACCGCATCACAGGCGTTCTGAGCGTCATCGGCGGCTGGTTCATCACTGCCGGAGCCGCCTTCACCATCTGCTTCTTCGTAGCCCTCGTGCTGCACTACGGCGGCAACATCTCCATCATCGCACTGATCGGAATAGCGATTTTCATCCTCATCCGCAGCCAAGTGATGTACAAGAAACGCAAGGCGAAAGAGAAAGGCAACGAAACGCTGAAACAACTCATGCAGACCGCCGACAGCGAAGAAGCGCTGCAACTGATGCGTAAACATACCCGCGAAGAACTCGCCAAAGTGCTGGAGTACGCCGAAACGAATTTCGAACTGACCGTCACCTCCTTTATACACGAAAACCTGCGCGGACTGCGTCGTGCCATGGGTTCCACGAAATTCGAAAAGCAACTCATCAAGCAGATGAAACGCACCGGAACCGTTGCCATGTGCCGCCTCGACAACAACACCGTGCTCGAAAAAGGACTCTACTACTATCAAGGCAACGACTTCGCCAGCGAACTGGTGTACAGCATCTCGCGCCTCTGCGAACCGTGTCTTGAACACATCGACAATAACTTCAACCCGCTCGACGCCATTCAGAAAGGTGAATTCAGCGACGTGGCCGAGGACATCACTTATCTGATTCAGCAATGCCGCAAGAAGTTGGAAAACAACGATTATCAGAATATGGAAGAGGAAATCCGCCGTGCCAACGACCTCAACGGACAGCTATCGCAACTGAAACGCAAAGAGTTGCAGCGCATCCAAAGCCAGTCGGGCAGTATCCGGGTAAGTATGGTTTATCTGACCATGGTGCAGGAAGCTCAAAATGTAGTGACTTACATCATTAACCTGATGAAGGTAAGCCGGAAATTCCAAATGGAAACAGAAATGCCGTAAGGTGGCTCATCCCCCAAAAGCACACAACAAAAGGGTTTATCTTCAAAAAGTCTATCTGATTAAATAAAATGCATTAGAGATAAACCGGAAAAAGCAAGAAGGGCTGCTCCCAAGTAGAATTGGGGCAGCCCTTTTTATGGTTGGGCGGTTGACTGTTATCCAATCTGCCGGGATATTCTTTTATAGATGTCAAAATTCTTCAACTACCGCATTATCGGGCTCAAAAAACATAATGTAGCAAACAGGGGTATAGGTGACCCCATTTTTTGATAATACACTTTTCCATAAATCCTACATCTCAGAGCAGGTATGAATCATTTCGCACAAGAAATGAAATGAATTAAATTCCACTACCTATTACTATACAATTACCTATTACTTTCCCATACAAAAATCCCCTTTATTCAACCCCATATCATAGACAGATACGGTTTTAAATAAAAGGGGATTCTCTAGTTTTTAAGAGAGGAGGTCGGTTTATGAATCTCCCGTCTTTTTAGCTTTCCGACGACGGAAGCGCAAGAGTGCTTCCAAAATATCCAATAACTTTTCTAAAAATAATTTCATAGCTTCCTTCTTTAGAGTTAAAAAACAGAGTGAATGGAGCAATTTAATAAGGGAACCGATCATGCATTAGTGAGTCAGCGATTCAGCCTCATTAAACGGTTGGGTCCGGAGCCTCATCGTCGTCGCCTCCGGGAGTGCTTCCTCCGCCGGGAGTGTCTCCGCCTCCCGAATGATTTTTATCATCGTCGTCCACAAAGCCGCCCGCTACGTCCTTGACGTGGACAAATTCTACTCCGGAAGTCAGTGCACGGGTAGTGACGCCATCGGCAGAACGGGTATATTCGGGAGTAAACTGACAGCGCAGCGAAACGATCTGCGAACTGCTGACTTTACTTTCCAACACGACTCCCTTTCCTCCGGCTTTGGCGATCATCGTAAATGTGCCCAAGCCTTCGAGACGTACTGTGCGGCTGTTGAGCAACTGTTCACGCATCACGGACATCAAGTTTCGAATCACGTTGTGGACATCACCCGGTGTCAGAGAAGCCTTCTCGGCGATCAGCTCCGCCATCTTCTGCGTGTTGACCATTTTCGAGAATTTCACGAGGCGGGGGTAATACAGTTTCTGTCCCGCTTTGTTGGCGATATTCGCCTGGTAAGGTTTGTAAATTAATGGCATAAGGTTGTTTTCCTTTCTTTTTTTAATGGTTGATGTAAGTTTTCTATGTGCAATCGATTACGGTGACAAAAGTAGGCGATGGCAAAAAAGTCCGGATACACGATGTAACGACTTGTAACGGAAGAGCACCAGTCGGCACGGCCTCGCACAAATACTGCCTCCAAGGACTTCTGTACAAAGCAACACCAAACGACTAAAAAAAGCGTACCTTTACATTGGCAACGAAAATGAAAGAAAGAAATATAGAAAAGATAGTAAAAGCAGTATCAAAAGACAATGAAAGCAAAAATCATGAAACCAACTTCCGAAGAAAATGCAACCCTGCCCCGCATACAGGCATACAGCAAAAGCCAACTGGCCACTCTCTACCTGCCCCACATACAGCCCGCCTCCGCACGCCGCACTCTCCGCAGCTGGATCGCCAAGAACACGGCACTACAAAACGAACTCGCCCGCACGGGATATTCCGAGAAAGCCATCCTGCTCACTCCGGCGCAAGTAGGGCTCATCTTCCGTTTCTTGGGGGAGCCTTGATTCGAGCTGACTATCCGCATGGCTTCCCCTCCCTTCGGGAAGGGGCTGACTAAAAAGTCCCATTCTTCGGGAAGCAAGTATATTTCCGTCACGCCACGTCCCTTTCAAACCTTCTCTTCGTTGGCCGTATAAGGCAGCGTGAACCAAAAAGTACTCCCCTGACCCAGCCGTGAGACAGCACCGATCTTTCCTCCCATCCTTTCGACGATTGCCCGGCAAATGGTGAGTCCGAGTCCCGTGCCCTGCACAAAGCTGTTGAGTTTGACAAAATTCCCGAAGATTTCTTCCAACCGTTCCTCCGGTATCCCGCAACCGGTGTCGGTGACATAGAAATGCAGGAAACCGTCTTCGCGCACATCAAACCCGAACTCAATGCTGCCTTCCCCGGTAAACTTCACGGCATTATTCATCAGATTCATCATCACCTGTACCAGACGGTTACGGTCCGCCTTTACGACACATTCGGTAGTCCGGCGGTGATAGCAGATACAGATGCCGGACTTTTTATTCCTCAACCGGAACGTATCTTCGAGTTCGATAAACAGGCCGTGCACATCTACCGGGGCGTAGTCGAACTCCATCGTTCCGGCTTCGATCTTCGAAAGGTCGAGCACATCGCTGATAAGCTGCAACAGGAGTGTGTTGTTGTTTTCAATGATGTTGATATATTCCTGTTTCTCTTCCGAAATCCCCCTTTCCGCCGACACCAGCAGCGAGGAAAAGCCGACAATGGCGTTGAGGGGAGTGCGTATTTCGTGGCTGATGTTGGCGAGGAAAGAAGATTTGAGCGTGTTCGCCTCCTCGGCTTTCACCTTTGCCTGTACGAGCGCTTCCTCCATTTCCTTTCGTTGGGTGACGGTCATCGAAGTGCCGATAAGGCTCAGCGGTTTTCCGTTCGCGTCGCGCTCGTCCACGGCTGCGCGCACTTCTACCCATTCATTCTGTTGCGGGGAAGGAAGCCACTGTCTGCCTACCCGATATTCCTCGCGCATTTTCTGCGTTTCGCCATTGGCGAGGCGCTCGAAGGCGTCCCGCACGCGTTCGCGGTCTTCATCGCAGATTTTCGCGAAACAGGCGGAGGTGGGCACGATAATCAGGTTGCCGTCATGCGTCACCTCCTCTTCGGTGACGTACAAGTCGTGGCTGACGTTGCACGAGAGGAGGCCGGTCTGCAAATCCCATTTCCAAGGGGTCATGTCGGCAGCGTCGAGGGCAGCGGACAACTTATGGTTGGTGGATTTCAGCATTTGCTGCGTCAGCACCAGTTCGGTATTGTCCACACCAAAGACATCGACGCAGCCTTTCGTTTTGGAATGTATGGAGATGACGGTCAGATGAGTTTTCGTCTTCTCCAGATAATACTGAAAGGTTATTTGCCTGTTGTCATTCAGTTCGCTGTACCTGTCGGGCAGTTCCGGCGAATAATCCGGATTGAGTTCGCTGTATTTCTTTCCCAGTATTTTTTCTTTGGGCAGGATGTATTTCTCGAAAGTGGGATTCACTTCCCGGTAGACATAGTCGATAATCCGGCCACCGGGGTCGAATATGAGCTCGACACGGGCATAGAGGACAGGCATGTTTTCGACCAGACTGCTATAGCTCCTCATGATCTCCAGCCGCCTGCTCCTCTCATGCAGCGCCCTCCGGAGCCATATCACATAGATGACGGCCAGTGCCATCAAAGAGAAAAACAGGGCCAGATAATATTTGTTCCGCTCGAAAAAAGTGGGGGGCTTCATACCAAAAACAGTGTCGTCGGGACACAGGCCGAGCAACAGTCCGCTCTCTACGTAGTCGGCATAATTGATGACGGATGGGGGCGTCCCCATCGCTGCCGTTTCCACTCTGTGCGGATGCGACGCTCCGTCCAGGCGGCTTTTGATCACCGGGAGCAGATGTTTCTTTATTTCACTGTCTGTCCAGAAATAGCCGCCGATCAACAGGAAAGGCATCACTTCCTCCGCTTCTTTCCTGCATTGCGCGCTGATCCAGCGCCTGTCGGACATGAAGACCTGTTTGCGCATATCCGGGACAACGGTCGCCATCAGTTCCATGTGCTCGGCACATATGTCAACCGGGCTGTTCTGGACGCGAAACTCTTTATAGACAGGGGCCATAAAGTCATCGCTCCACAGACAGTTTTCGGTATAGGAATTGATGATTAATAGTTGACAAGAAGAGGGGCGGCCGGCATAAATGTAAGTCTGAAATGCACTGATCAGAAAGATTGCAAGTGCCGCTGTTTTTCGAGTTATCCGCGCTTCCATAAATAGTGATTGTTTTGATTGTTTGCGGAACCGATCACTGAATATCTTAAAATATTGCTATTAAATCGTTAAATATTACTATACAAAAAGGTAAGTCCTGTAAGAACTTGGTAGAGCGACTTATCTGCCAGTTTATAATATATTACTAAAGAAATAAAAACAAACAGACTTATTAAAAGCCGTCATCTGCATTCTCAGCTCGGAAAACGGATTCGTTTTACCCGAACTGAGAATGCAATAATTAGAATTTGTAAATAATGACGAACGTGCAATACGGTAGAAACCGACAAAGGAAAACAAATAAATATCTAAAAGAGAAAACGTAGGATGTCAACATCGAATATGAAATCTGAGTGAACAATAAAACTCATTTTTCAGAATAAAAGCGTTTCTGCATGGTTTTCTCAATAATATGATTACATTTGTGGTGACATTATAACAAGGGAATAAAATGGAAATCCATCGCTGATATCGAATCGTTTTTTTACGAATACAGACTACCAAGTTCTTACAGGACTTACCTCATTCCGTCAGTTGTTCTTTCCTTTGTCCCGATCATTGTCGTCGCTCAAAGGTGTTCGTCGTCTTTACCTTCTTTTCCTTTTTCGTTCTTTTCCTCGTCTTTCATGCGCAATAATTTATCTTTACCGAAATTTATTTCTATCACCACTTTCTTGGGCGAGTCGATATGGTAACTCACAATTCCGGCATCTCTAATCAAGAACATAATAATGACAACCAGCATCCCGACCAGATTTTCGGCAAAGACACAATTGACGGACACGCAGTGCGCTAAATTAAAAATCGTCGTCCAATTGGACATTCTCTTTCCCATCCAGGCCGAGTGGAAGCGCTTGATCGACGATGCCGAACAGTCCGAATGCTGCTGAAGATAAGCGTCGTCAAAGCCGTTATCCCGGCTGACTTTCATAATCGAATCGATGACTTTCTGTTTTTCTTCGTCATCACTGTGCTGCAAGCCATTACATTGCTTTTTCTTCCATTGCTTCTCTTCGACTCTTTCCTGAAGGGCATCCCTGTTCTCGTCATACACGGACTTTTCGCCACTCTGATTTGCTTTTTTCTGACTCATGCTTTTCTGATTTGCTTTTTCCTGACTCATGCTTTTCTGATTTACTTTTTTCTGACTTGTACTTTTCTGATTTACAGTCCTTTTTACTTCAATGTGTTGTTCTCTTTCACTACTGTTCTGGCAGTTTTCTTTTTTGTTCATTACTAATTATATTTAAATTAATCCGACAAAATTCGGGATTTACCTTTAACATTTTGGGTCACGCGTGACTCTTTCTACATATTTTTTCATTTTAGTCAAGCGTGAACGGTTTTTATTCTACCCACAGTCTACTTTTGCCCCGAAATCAATAAAAAACAATTGAATCATATGACTGAAATGAAAAAACAACATTCCCTCCCACGGGTACGGCTCATGAGGCGGGCCGCCGTCATCCGTCGCAACAATGACATGAACCGGCGTGATGCGCTCATCATCGCCCACCGAATCGGTGGACTGATACGGAAAATGCACAGGGAGAACGTGAAATTCTGCTACACCAAGCAGGACGGAACCGTGCGCCACGCTGTCGGCACGCTCACCGGATATCAACACAGTTTTCACCGCCCCTATATGCCACGACCGGAAAATACGTTTGTAGTCTACTACGATCTCGAAGCCAAAGGGTGGCGCACGTTTCATGCCGAAAATTTCCTTTGCGTCGAATGAGTTTCGAAGAGCAGATGAGATTCGGAGAGCAAATGAGTTTCGGGCAGCAGATAAGTTTTGAAATGAGTTTCGGGCAGCAGATAAGTTTTGGACAGCAAATGAATTTCGGAGAACAAATGACTTCAGAAGAACGAAAAGAATGGGAAACGCTTTGCAGAATGTATCATGTGGACTCTTTGTATGAAGCCATTCAAGGGTGTCGGGAGGAGCTGGAGTTTCTTATTCACTGTGCCGAACGGCTCGAACCCCGTGCAGAGGAGAAATGAGAAAGGTCAAAGACCGGAGTAAGCGGGCGGAACCGCCTCATGTCAGCGAGGAGGCTACGCCGTTTAACAGTCCTTGTTTATGCCGTTTCTACCTTGCAGGCTACGCCGTTTCTACCATGCAGGCTGCGCCGTTTATCCCCGGTGGTTTCGGAAAAGGGATTTCTTTTTAACGAAGTGTAATTTTATTAACAATATAAAGAATAAAGTATGGAAAATTGGAGATTTATCGAAGCAAATTCCGATTATATGGTTTCAGACCATGGGCGGATATTGAGTTTCAAAGGCAAATCGAAGTTGATAATCAGCAGCAGCATTACCGCAAAAGGTTATGAGTACGTGGCCATCCGCCAAAAGGGGATATACGTTGGCTACTCTGTACACCGCTTAGTGGCAACAGCTTTTATCCCCAACCCGAAGCGTCTCCCCCAAGTGAACCACCTCGACGGAAACAAGCTCAACAACCACGTCGCCAACCTCGAATGGTGCGATGCCTACGACAATGTCATGCACGCCATCCGGACCGGTCTGCGTCCGTCGTCACCCGCCCTCTCCCCCGTCCCCTGTGCCACAACGGACGAGGCAGGAAATATCCTGCAAGCCTATCCATCCATGAACGCACTGGTAAAAGGGGAACAAATGAACCCTAAACAACGTAATTGGCTGGTGCTGCATTTATTACACCCCGAAAGACTGAAGCAATCGGCCATGAAGAAAAAGTCAAGAGCCGAAAGAAGCGGTTCGGAAGAATGCTTTCTGATAGCACCCGAAATACCTGTGCTGACCGTCAAAGCTGATTCAATCGGGGAGTTCGAAGCAGGCAATCCACTTGGGATAGGCAAATCGAGCAATTCAGTCGGGGAGTTCAAGGCAGGCAATGTATGTGTGCAGCCAGTTTCTTTTTCCTTTGTTTCATCGCCTTTTCCTCTTATTTCTCTCTTTGCCCCTATACATCATTCAGTGACGCAGCACTATTACCGCCGCCTGTCCCCCGAAGAATCCGCCATTTTTGGTTTCAACACTTATATATTGCCCAGAGAAAGAGAACAAAGAAAGGAGTTTCTGCAATGAAAGACACCATCATCATCCACTGTTCCGCCACCCGTGCGGGACAGGACATCACCGCTGCCGACATCGACTGCTGGCACCGTGCCCGTGGCTTCTGGTCCATCGGCTATCATTACGTCATCCGCCTCGACGGCACCATCGAACCGGGACGAGACGTCACCCTCGACGGGGCGCATTGTATGGGCTGGAACCAGCGTTCCATCGGCATCTGCTACGTCGGCGGACTGGACAAGGAAGGCCGCCCCGCCGACACACGGACAGATGCACAACGCACCGCCCTCATCCGACTGGTGAAATCTCTGCAACTGGCCTTCCCCAACGTGAAACAGGTCATCGGACACCGGGACACAAGCCCCGACCTCAACGGAGACGGCATCATCTCACCCAATGAATACATGAAAGCCTGTCCCTGCTTCGATGTGAAAAAGGAGTTCTAGGGAGTAGTTGTACGCAATAGTAACTCTATTCTCCTCCTTCGGGAAGGAGGAGTACCCGTAGGGGGAG
>ERZ832522.6121-NODE-6121-length-10374-cov-3.616726_pt1 | contig 10374 bp, 10 predicted proteins | sample MGYA00519951_ERZ832522 | MGnify/ENA primary metagenome ERZ832522 (study PRJEB31850, sample SAMEA3708728) | human gut metagenome | biome: human gut; feature: human-associated habitat; material: faeces | place: China | collected 2014 ... | reverse complement strand
GCCGCAATACCGTAATTTACCCCTTCCGAGTAGCCGAGATCATCGGCGCGAATCACTAAAAAATAAACATGAGAATAATTTTCAAAAAATATTTTCAAAACCCTTGACAATGACGCGAATGTCGTGTATGATAATGATACAGATTCTCAAGAACGGAGTGAGCAGACGATGAAAGCGAGAATCAGCGCACAGGCGAAAATGGTTCTCGGCGTCCTTTCGGAAAAACGCTGCCACCTGACCGCCGATGAGATTCTGGAAAGTCTGGACGGGATCGGGACGGCAACGGTCTACCGTGCGCTTGACCACCTGACGGAGATGGGTCTGATTCGCAGGCTGTCCGTCGGAAAGAAAAGCGCGGTATACGAATATATCCGCACCAATCATATGCACTTTGTCTGCGAGCGATGCGGAAATATATTCGATATCGAAGCGGATTTCACCGGAATGGCTGCCGAGGCGGCAAAGCACTTCGGACATCGGGTCAGCTGGTGCGAAATGACCGGGCACGGCGTTTGCCGAGACTGTTTGGAGAAAGAAAAGGCGTCAACCGGGGAAGAATAAGCGAGAGCTGTCTTCTCGGCTCAACAAAGAAACAACAAATCAAAATCAAGGAGGAAACGATGATGAAAAAGTGGGTTTGCACGGTTTGCGGTTATGTTTGGGAAGGCGAGACTCCGCCTGAGAAGTGCCCGCAGTGCGGCGTTCCGGCGAGCAAGTTCGTCGAGCAGAAGGGCGAAATGGCTTGGGCTGCCGAGCATGTGGTCGGCGTAGCACAGGGCGCTCCGCAGGAAATCATCGACGGTCTGCGTGCGAACTTCGCGGGCGAGTGCAGCGAGGTCGGCATGTATCTGGCGATGGCGCGTGTTGCGCACCGCGAGGGCTATCCGGAAATCGGTCTGTACTGGGAGAAAGCGGCTTACGAAGAGGCTGAGCACGCGGCGAAGTTCGCGGAGATGCTGGGCGAAGTCGTGACCGACTCCACCAAGAAGAACCTTGAGATGCGCGTTGAAGCCGAAAACGGCGCGACCGCGGGCAAGACCGAGCTGGCGAAGCTCGCCAAGCAGCATAATCTCGACGCGATTCACGACACCGTGCATGAGATGGCTCGCGACGAAGCCCGCCACGGCAAGGCGTTCGCGGGGCTGCTCAAGCGGTATTTTGGCAAGTAAGCAGCACAGCCTGCGGTGACTTTCGCCGGAATTTGATGAAAAATCGGGCTTTGGCACACGCGGACGATATAAACCGATAGAAAAACGAGGGTTGCATCTTGAAAGAGGTGCAGCCCTCTTTTTGCGTAGAGTGGTACAAAAGTTGTACACTAGATTTCAAACTGCGTGAAAAAAGGGTGAAAACAGCTCAAAGTGGTACATTGAAGAAGTGGTACATTACAAATTAGTTTATCGTTGCTCCATGTTTGTTGATGTATCAGCCATTTCCACCTGGCATAAAGTCATCCGTAATGGGGTCTCCCGGTTTGCCAAACCATGACCCTTCAAGATCATCGCCGGTAGGGGTACTCCTCTCGAAATCAGGAGCTGGCGATAACCCTTCACGGAGCATGAATCCAACGTGCCCATCTTCGGTCTGTACATGACACCAGTTTTCGCTTACACCAAGCACGCAAACTGTCGATCCGTTCTTATACAGGCCTAAGGAAACAGAGCTGGTTGATTGCCTCTGCCGCAAATTCAACCCTATTCCATTCGCATTTTCAATTTTTACAGATGGCATGGCATAGCCGACTGCGGATTGATCCTGCCCAAAGGCTAGGTATTGGGTCATCATGTAGCCTTCCAAGGTGTGAATCCGAACCTTTGTCCAGCCATTCTGATCGCCGCCTAGCACTTCAACAGGCGTTCCGCTGTAATATTTTCCAAGCGTTGGCGCATCCTGACCCGGCTTTGTTCTCAGGTTGAGGCGATCAATAGAATTGGGATTGTTGACGACAGCACTGCTATTGGCTGGTCGCATTGTGCTGCCAGGGATAACGGTGCTCGTATTGCCATTTGCGCTGCCACTGCTATTCTGGAATTCGAGTACGGGTGACAACCGCTCCCGCAGCATGAATCCAACATTTCCGTCCTCCGTCTGTACATGGCACCAAGTTTCGCTTACGCCGAATACTCGAACCGTTGCCCCGTTTTTATACAGACCCAGGGAAATGGAGCCGGTCGACTGCGATTTACGCAGATTGAGACCTGAGCCGCCTGAGTTCTGGATTTTCACCGTGGGAACCGTCGCGGCGCCGGTCTGTAACTGATCCGGATACGTCAGGAATTTTGCCATCATGTATCCTTCTAGATCAAAAATGCGAACCTTTACCCAACCGTCCATTTCATCGGATAGAACCTCAGGATAGGTACCATTGTAGTATTTACCGAGCGTCGGCGCATCCTGACGTGGCTCTGTTCTCAGGTTCAGACGATCTTCGGCGTCCGGGTTGTTGACCACGACGACCATCCCGGCTTTTATTTTTGAAGCTTCGCTGTTTGCCATCGCAGTTGGCACAAATAACAACATAAACGTCATGGATACTAAGGCAGATAGAATACGAATCTTCATAAATGTTCCTCCTTTTACTCTGTTAGTTAAGTCCAATACGTCCATTTTCTTTAACAACGCAGGAATTTCCTGCTAGTATTACAACGATTCTTAAGCTGTTTTTCGTACAATTAAGCAATTGATTTTAAGTGTTATATTTATGGACACTAGGACATCGTGAAGACAAATAACCCTCTTTCCACTTCGGAAAGAGGGCTTTCTTTATGCTGTTGAATATTGCGCAAAGTCATCTGCGTGCGCAGAGCTTCCGCATTTTTGTGAACTTCGGCGAAAATGGGGGGCGGCACAGCCCGCTTGAGAGGGAAATTACTTGCGATGCGACGGATATGCCTCCGAGCCGCGGAGAATCAGCCGTCCTTCGTAGGTGATGCGGCGCACGGCGCGCGTGCGCTTGTGGTTGCCGGAGAGCTTTTCAATCATCATGCCTGCGGCTTCCTCCGCCATTTGCTCAATCGGCTGATTGATTTCGGAGATATTCAGGCTGTGAACCAAGTCGAGTGCATCGACAGAGCCGGGGGCAATGAGCGCGATATCTTGCGGAATACACATACCCTTGCCGTAAATCGCGCGAATAGCACCGATAGCCATCATGTTGTTGCAGCAGAAAATCGCCGTGATTTCCGGATGATGCTCGAGCAGCTCGAGGGTCAGGTGATACGCGCTGTCCGCCTTGAAATCGCCGTAGGCGATGTATTCCTTCCGGGTGGGGATGTTGTGCGCCTTCAGGGAATCCATATAGCCGTTCAGCCGCTCAAGACCGGGCTTGGAGGAGATCGGTCCGGCGATAATGGCGATATTCTTATGCCCGGCTTGAATCAGCGCGTCTACGCATTCAAGGCTCACGTTATAATCATCCTGAAAGACGCCGTCCAGACCGACGCCCTTTAAATCGCGGTCAATTAAAACAATCGGTGTGCCGGTTGCGTTCAGGTCGCGCAAAAAATCGACATTGTATTCCGCATTTTCGGAAATCGGGGAAATGATGATGCCGTCCACCTTTCCCTTGAGCATGCTGAGGATGCGGATTTCCTTTTGCGTGGATTCGTTGGAGTTGCAGATTACGGTGTCGATGCCCTGCTCTGCCAACACGGCTTCCATATACCCGATCATATCCAAGAAGAAGGGGTTGCGCAGATCCGCCGCTACGATTCCGACCAGACGATCGGCGCTGACGTGATGCTGTCGTTTTTGGTAGACTTTAGGTTCGTAACCATGTTCCTGCGCAATTTTAAGCACCAGAGCCTGTGTTTCGGCACTGACATGTGCGCTGCCGGCGAAAACGCGGGAAACAGTTGCAGATGAAACTTTTGCTTCCTGAGCGATGTCTCGAATGGAGAATTTACGCTGATTCATGTGTGCCTCCAGATAATTTACATGGGGTATCATTGAAAAAGAATGCTGATGAAAACATATCAAACGACAATATTGTAAAGCATACACAGAAAAAAATCAAGGCTCTTTTCTGTAAATTACAAATGAAACAAGTTTTGATGGTGAATGTTCGTGTGCAAATGATGAAAATGTTAAATGTAACTCAAACATTTACAGGTTGATTTTTCCTAAACATAACGTTAGAATATCGGCATAAGGATATGAAACGAAACGAAATTCATGAATCATGCACAAGAGATAAAAAACAAACTGAACGACAAGCTGAATGATGTTAATATGATTAAACAGCGTACTATAAAAAACGGAAAGCAGTTTTGTAAAAAGTGACGTTTTAACGCGGAAAAACAGTTTTGATTTGCTTTTAACCGAAAGCTGTCCGCGAATGAATCTGTGTGAGTATCATGAAACAGGCATACGAAAGGATGAATGACATGGGCAAGCGAATCGTTGTGTTCGGCAGCTATGTTACAGACCTGACCGGACGAGCCGCGCGTTTCCCGATTCCGGGCGAAACTGTGCTGGGCACATCATTTCGTTCGGGTCCCGGCGGCAAGGGCTCCAATCAGGCGGTAGCTGCTTTCCGCGCGGGCGGAGATGTTGCACTGGTTACGAAACTGGGCAAGGATGCCTTCGGGCGCATGGCACGAGACTTCTATACCCATGAAGGTATGGACACGAGCGCGCTGCTGGAGGATGACACCCATGAGACCGGCGCGGCTCTGATTATGGTGAACGAGCAGAGCGGACAGAACATGATTATGGTGCTGAACGGTGCCTGCAACCATGTGACGAAGGAAGATATCTGCGCGAGAAAAGAGCTGATTGAGCAAGCCGACTACCTGCTGGTTCAGATGGAGATTAATGTCGATGCGCTGGCGGAAGTGATTCGCGTTGCGCATGACAGCGGCGTGCGTGTGATTTTGAATCCGGCTCCGGTTCAGACGTTGGACGATGAAATCATGGCGATGGTCGATACGATTACGCCCAATGAAACGGAAGCCGCGGTGCTGACCGGTGTGAAGGTGGTCGATTTGGCATCGGCTCATCAGGCGGCACAGGTATTTTTGAACAAGGGTGTTCGCAATGTCATCATTACGCTCGGCGGAAACGGCGTATATTGCACGGATGGAACGCGCGAGGAGCTGGTTGAGCGAATTCCGGTTCAGGCAGTGGATACGACCGGCGCGGGGGACGCCTTTAACGGCGGCTTTGTGACGGCGTTGTCGCGCGGCATGAATTTGTTTGAAGCGGTTCGATACGGCAACTGCACCGGTGCGCTTTCGGTGACCAAGTTTGGCACCGCGCCGGCTATGCCGAACAGGGGAGAAATTGACGCGCTTTATCAAATAAACTACGGTGGCTGAATAGCCATGCAGGATTACTGAGGAGGAGAAAATACCATGGGAGCCATCCGGTTAGTCAATCTGCGCAAGGATTATGGAAAAGAAAATGTCATTCCGGATTTGAATTTGGACATTGTTGACGGTTCCTTTACCGTGCTGGTCGGTCCGTCCGGCTGCGGTAAATCCACCACGCTGCGCATGATCGCGGGTCTTGAAAAGCCGACCTCCGGTCAGATTCTCATCGACGGTGTGGACGTTGCCAATATGGCGCCCGGCAAGCGCGATCTGGCAATGGTTTTCCAGAACTATGCGCTGTATCCGACGATGACCGTCCGCAAGAACATTGAGTTCGGTCTGATTAACAAGAAAGTGCCGAAGGAAAAGCGCGATTCGCTCATCGCGGACGTCAGCGAAATCGTGGGTTTGACGCCGTATCTGGACAGAAAGCCCGCGAACCTCTCCGGCGGTCAGCGTCAGCGCGTTGCGCTGGCACGCGCCATGGTCAAGGAACCGAAGGTCTTTCTGATGGACGAGCCGCTCTCCAACCTGGATGCGAAGCTGCGTGCGTCCATGCGCGTGGAGCTGATTGAGCTGCACAAGCGTCTGAAAACGACGTTCATCTATGTTACGCATGACCAGACGGAAGCCATGTCCATGGGCGACGTCATCGTGCTGATGAACAAGGGCATCATCATGCAGCAGTCCTCGCCGAAGAACATGTACCACAATCCGGAGAACACGTTCGCCGCTCAGTTTATCGGCACACCGCCGATGAACATCGTCGATGGTCTGGCTGATCAGGTTTCCCTCGGCTTCCGTCCGGAGAAGGTGACCTTCACGGAGCAGGGCAAGGCGGCTCTGGTGATAAACGGCACGATTGCGACCAAGGAACAGCTCGGCGCGGAATACAACTACTCTGTTTCGACGCCGCAGGGCAAAATCATGGTTAAGACCGAGGACGATTGCCAGCCCGGTGCCTGCAAGCTGTATGTTCAGCCCCAGCACCTCTTTGCCTTTGATGCTCAGGGCAAGCGCATCGAGATGAGCGAGGCCATCATTGCCAAGCTGTCCCGCGGCTGAAAGGGGGTAACGGCATGACAAAGCAACCTGCTCCCAATCAAAAGGGAAATGCGGTGCATACACTGCTCGGTTGGCTCAAGGGCTATGTGCTGATTGCCCCGGCAATCATTCTGCTGTGCATTTTCACGATTTATCCGATTTTTTGGCAGATTCAGTCGAGCCTGTATGACGGCAGTCTGCTGAGCAAGAAGCGCAATTTCGTCGGCCTTCAGAACTTCGCCAATCTGTTCGCCAATCCGGACTTCGGTCAGACGGTTGGAAACACCATTTTCTACTCTGTTGGCGTCGTGATTATCACGATTGTGCTGTCTACGCTGGCGGCAGTGTGGCTCAACGGCGAAGCGCAGAAGCGTCTGAACGGTTTGACGCTGGCTGCCATCTTCACCCCGCACATCATTTCGCTCGTTTCGGTTACGACAATCTTCCTGTGGCTGCTTGACCCGCAGATTGGCGCGATTAACTATCTGCTCAAGTCCGTCGGACTGCCGACCTGCCCGTTCCTCGCCAGCAGCAAAACCTCGATGTTCGCGCTGGTTTTGATGATGGTTTGGAAAGGAACCGGCTATTACACGCTTTTGACGGTCGCCGCGCTTCAGGGTGTTCCGAAGGACATTTACGAAGCGGCTTCCATCGACGATACGCCCGGCTGGCGCGTGTTCTTCCAGATTACGCTGCCGATGATCTCCCCGACGCTGTTCTTCTCGACCATCGTCTGCACGATCAACAGCTTCCAGGTTTTCGAGCCGATCAACCTGATGACGCTCGGCGGCCCGGCGAACTCCACCAACACGCTGGTGTATCAGATTTACTCCGATGCGTTCAAGTACCTCAAGCTGGGTCAGGCGAGTGCCGAGGGTGTCGTGCTTCTGGTATTCGTTCTCGTGCTGACTGTCATTTACTTCGCTTTCTTGGGTAAGAAAGTGCATTATCAATAAGGAAGGGAGAAGGGCATTATGGAAAATCGAAATACCGCGCGGATTCCGCATTATATCCGCAGCGCGGTGAGCATCGCCTTCAAGCTGCTGGTGATTTTCATTGTAGCCTATCCGTTCCTGTGGATGGTCTGCACCGCGTTCAAACCTTATAAGGAAACCATTACCTATCCGCCGACGCTGCTGCCCAGCCAGTGGGTGCTTGACGGTCTGAAGGAATGTCTGGCTGAAATGGATGTCAGACACTTCATGAAGAACTCGATTGTTGTGAGCTTCTCGGTTCTGCTTTTGCAGTACCTGGTGATTATTCCGGCGGCTTATGCGTTCGCCCGCGTCAAGTTTCCGGGTCGCTCACTGCTGTTCGGCATCGTCCTGCTGGGCTTCATGATTCCGCAGCAGGTCACGTTCGTGCCGGTCTACCTGATTTTTTCTAAGGCGAAGATGCTCCAGAGCTACTGGCCGCAGATTCTGCCGTTTATTGCCAATGCGTTCGGTATCTTCCTGCTGAGGCAGTATTTCCTCCAGATTCCGGAGGAAATTATCGAAGCCGCCCGCATGGATAACGCATCTGAGCCGAAGATCATCTTTTCGATCATGATTCCGATGGCGAAGACGGCGCTGCTGACCATTGGTCTGTTGAGCTTCATCTCCCTGTGGAACAGCTACTTCTGGCCGTTGATCATGACCACGAAGAACACCTATCGTCCGCTGGCTGTCGGCGTCGCGATGCTCAAGAACGTTGACTCCGCGATTCCGTGGCACATGCTCATGGCAGGCAACCTGTTCCTGACGTGCCCCATCCTGATTGCCTACGCATTCGCCAACAAGCAGATTCGCAAGGCGTTTGTGTACAGCGGCATCAAGTAATTTGGATTTAAGGCAAGCATGCCTTAGATAGAAAAAAGGAGGAAACACCCATGAAGAAACTCGTTTCTCTGTTTCTCGCGCTGCTGATGGTGCTCAGCTTTGGTCTGCTGACCGCGGCATCCGCAGAACCGAAGGAGATCGTGTTCTGGACGGCCCTTGCCGGCGCGTACAACGACGTCATCCAGAACATCTGCGCAGACTTTAACGCCACTCAGGACGAGTGGAAAGTGGTTCCCGAATATCAGGGCAACTACTATGACATCGCTGCCAAGCTGCAGGCGTCCCTGCTGGACGGCTCCGAGCCTGACATCGTGCAGATGGAGTGCAGCCGCACCCCGCTGTTCAGCGACTATGGCGCCTTTGCCGAGCTGAGCGACATGCTCGCCAATGTGGGCCTTGATGCGAAGGAATACTTCTACGACGGCTTCATGGTTGACTGCGACTGGGGCGAGGGTCTCTACGCGCTGCCGTTCAACCGTTCCACGCCGATGTTCTACTACAACAAGACCCTCTTCGACGAGATGGGTCTGACCGCGCCGACCACTTGGGATGAGCTGCATGAGACCGCGAAGAAGCTCTCCATCCCGGGCGAGCGTTGGGGCTTTGAAGTGCCGATTGACCAGTGGTTCTTCTGCTGCTTCGTCCGTGAGTCCGGCGGAGAGCTGATGAATCCGGAAAAGACGCAGCTGACCGTCAACAACGAGGCGGGCGCGGCTTCCCTGCACTGGATGCGCGACATGATCGAAGACGGCTCCATGAAGGCACCTCCCGGATCCGAGTACAACGGCTACGAGGCGGCTCGTTCCGACCTGTCTGCCGGCATCACCACGATGATCATCTCCTCTACCGGCGATCTGGGCACGCTGCGCAAGATCTGCGATTTCGAGGTCGGCACTGCGTTCCTGCCGGGCAATCCGAACTACGGCGTTGTGACCGGCGGCGCGAACGTTTGCGTTCTGGCTGACCACGACGACACCGCGGCTGGCGTTGCCGAGTTCCTCAAGTACCTGACTTCTCCGGATGTTGCCGGTCAGTGGGCTGTGACCACCGGCTATGTTCCGACCAGCGAAGCTGCCGCGAACAGCGAGGCGTATCAGAACTTCCTGAAGGAAGTCCCGGCTGGCGTGACCGCGCTCAAGCAGATGGAATATGCCGGCAACCAGCCTGTCATCCCGCAGTGGGCTGAGATCGGCGCGACCATCATCACTCCGGAAATGCAGAAGTGCATCGAGGACAGCGCTTATACGCCGGAAATGGCGACCCAGAGCATGTGCGACCTGGTCACCACCCTGCTGAAGTAATCCCATAATACCCTTGCAAGGGGCGGGCCTAATCGCCCGTCCCCTTTATTTTCTTTAAAGGAGAGTACTATATATGGATCGTAAAGAGATTTTTTGCCGGGTTGACCACACGTTGCTCTATCCGGTGACCACTTGGGAGCAGATTCGCGTCCTGTGCGATCAGGCGATTGCCTTCGGCGCGGCGTCCGTCTGCATTCCGTCCTGCTATGTGAAGCAGGCGCATGAGTATGTGGCGGGCAAGATGACCATCTGCACCGTCGTCGGCTTCCCGAATGGCAACACGACGCCCGCCTGCAAGGCGTTCGAGGCGAAGGAAGCCATCGAGAACGGCGCGAAGGAAATCGACATGGTCATCAACCTGGGCTGGGTGAAGGATCAGAAGTGGGACGACCTGCTCGCCGAGATCAAGGCCGTGAAGGCCGCCTGCAAGGGCAAGCTGCTGAAGGTCATCATCGAGTGCTGCTTCCTCACAGACGAGGAGAAGATCAAGATGTGCGAGATCGTCACCGCCTCCGGCGCGGAGTATATCAAGACCTCCACAGGCTTCGGCACCGGCGGCGCCACCCGGGAGGACGTGGCCCTCTTTGCAAAGCACGTGGGTCCCGATGTGAAGATCAAGGCCGCCGGCGGCATCGCCGACCTGAAGGACGCGGAGGACTTCATCAACCTGGGTGCCTCCCGCCTGGGCACCAGCCGCATCGTCAAGGCCGTGAAGGCCATGGAAGAGAAATAAGGAGGAAATGAAAGCATGGGAACTCCCCATAACGAGGCGGCCCAGGGGGCCTTTGCCAAGACCGTTCTGATGCCCGGCGATCCGCTGCGGGCCAAATTCATCGCGGAGACCTTTCTGCAGGACGCGAAGCTGGTGAACAACGTCCTGGGCGTCCAGGGCTTGAG
>ERZ832522.6116-NODE-6116-length-10379-cov-17.507846_pt1 | contig 10379 bp, 9 predicted proteins | sample MGYA00519951_ERZ832522 | MGnify/ENA primary metagenome ERZ832522 (study PRJEB31850, sample SAMEA3708728) | human gut metagenome | biome: human gut; feature: human-associated habitat; material: faeces | place: China | collected 2014 ... | reverse complement strand
GCCTACGGCGGGGGCGGCGCGGGCTTTGCCCCGATGGCATCGCCCCTGACGGTCTTCCGGCGCACGATCAAAACCCAGTCGAAAGGCTGGACGGCATACAACATCATGCAGCGCAAAGCGGCGCCCCAGAACCTGCGCGGGCACTTCTTCGTCTCGGGCTGGGTGTGCCAGCCCTCGGAGGGCGCCTCCACGCGGTGGGAAAACACCGACTACCGGCAGCGGCTCGACTCCTGCACCTCGGCACGGGTGTTCTTCATCAGCCCCGGCGACAGCCGCATCGAACTGACGCTCAACGATTCGCTCCGCCGCGAATTCGAGGTCGAAGGAGCCGCCGCCGTCCGGCAGGTCACGGTCACGGCGCCCCATATCCGTTCGCTGGCATTCAAGGTGAACTCCGGGACGGAAGGGTTCATCGGCTACGGCGCTGTCTTCGAAGCCGACGGCGTCGTGGTCGACAACTACTCGGTGCGCAGCAACAACGGGCAGGCGATGTTCTGGACGAACCCGTCGGTCAACGCGCAGGTCAACGACCTGGCGGGTTACGACCTGGTGATCCTGCAATACGGGCTCAACATCATGCAAACGGGGGTGCACAACTACACCAACTACGCCCGACAGATCGAGAAAATGGTCGTCTACGTACAGCAGTGCTTCCCCACGGCGGCCGTGCTGGTACTGGGCGTAAGCGACCGTTCGGTGAAGACCGACACAGGCTTCGAACCCATGGATGCCATCCCCTACATGCTCGACTACCAGCGCGGGGCTGCGGAAAACACGGGCGCGGCATTCTGGCCGACCTGCGACGCCATGCGTTCGCTGGGCGGCATGGAACAGTTCGTCGCCAACGGCTGGGCCGGCAAGGACTACACGCACATCAACTACGCCGGCGGGCGCCGCGTGGCCTGGTCGCTCGTCGATGCGATCAACGCCGGGGCATACGAAGCCCATGCCGCCGCGGAAGCCGCACGCATCCGCCGCCAGGCCGAGCAGGCCGTACTCGACAGTGTCCGTCTGCTGAAGATCGACCGGGAGCTGCGGCCCGTCTCCGCAATCGGAAACCTCAACACACCCCGGAAATGACACTCCCCGCAACGGACGGCATCCTGGAAAAATTGCAGGCGCTGCTCGCGTACGACGCCTCTTCGCCGCTGATTTTCAGCAGCGGGCTGTTCCTGTTCCTCTTCGCCGGGTTCATGCTCATATACAATGCTTTCCGCCGTGCGCCGATGGCCCGTATCGTCTACGTCATCCTTTTTTCGCTCTATTTCTACTACAAATCAAGCGGCATCTATTTCCTGCTGCTCATCTTCGCCGCCACGAGCGACTTCCTCATAGCGCAGGGCATCTACCGCGTGCGGAGCCGCGCCGCGAAACGGTGGCTCGTCGTACTGAGCGTCATGGTGAACCTCGGGATGCTGGGATATTTCAAATACACCAACTTCCTGGTCGACATCGCCAATCAAATGTTCGGGCAGGGGTTCCTCCAATTCCAGAACATCTTCCTGCCGGTCGGCATCTCGTTCTTCGTGTTCCAGTCGATGAGCTACACGATCGACATCTACCGCGGACAGCTCAAACCGCTCGGCAACTGGTGCGACTACCTGTTCTACCTCTCGTTCTTCCCCCAGCTGGTCGCAGGCCCGATCGTCCGGGCCCGGGACTTCATCCCCCAGATCCGCCGCAACCCGGTCGTCGTGACGCGCGAAATGTTCGGCACGGGAGTCTTTCTGATCCTCACGGGACTCTTCAAAAAGGCGATCATTTCGGACTACATCTCGCTCAATTTCGTCGACCGCATCTTCGACGAGCCGCTGCTCTATTCGGGCTTCGAGTGCCTGGCAGGCATCTACGGCTATGCCTTGCAGATCTACTGCGACTTCTCGGGCTACTCGGACATGGCGATCGGCATCGCCCTGCTGCTGGGCTTCCGCTTCCCCAAGAACTTCGACGCCCCGTACAAGTCGGCCACCATCACCGAATTCTGGCGCAGGTGGCATATCTCGCTCTCCTCGTGGCTGCGCGACTACCTCTACATCTCGCTGGGCGGCAACCGCAAAGGCAAACTGCGCACCTACGGCAACCTGCTCGTCACGATGGTGCTGGGAGGGTTGTGGCACGGTGCGGCGATCCGCTTCATCCTCTGGGGCACGCTGCATGGCGTAGCGCTGGCGCTGCATAAACTGTGGATGGCCGTCGTCCCGGGGGCCAAGGCTTCCGGGGCGCAGATGCACTGGTGGAACCGTGCGCTCGGCGTCGTCTTCACGTTCAACCTCGTCTGCCTGGGCTGGCTGATGTTCCGCGCCGAGTCGATGCAGACCGTCGAACTGATGCTGCACCAGATATTCTTCAACTTCAACGTCCCGATGATCCCGCAGGTCATCGCGGGCTATGCGGGCGTCTTCGCCCTGATCGGTGCGGGCTACCTGCTCCACCTCATGCCGGGCTGCGTCGACCGCACGGCACAGCGCCTGGTAGCCAACGCCCCGCTGGTGTTGCAGGTCGTGATGGCCGCCGCGATGATCTGGTGCGTGATGCAGATCAAATCGAGCGACATACAACCGTTCATCTACTTTCAGTTTTAAAATGCGTATGACGGCCGCCTTGCATCCCGGTATGTTCTTCCCACGGCCGCCGGCCGTGTTTACAAGTCCGACCCGCCCCGACCCTCTCCCTCGGGAGTGGCGTCCCGCAATGCGGCAAAAACAGCCCACAGCCATTTACGACAAATCCATTGACCTATGTATACCTTCGACCACGGCCTGTTCATGGCCCTCAATTTCGACGGCGGCACGGCCCTCGACCGCGTGATGCTCACCATCTCGGGCACGGCGATGTGGCTGCCGCTCTATGCATTGATCCTGTGGCTGGTATGGCGCCGCAGCGGCTGGCGTGGCATGCTGATCTTCCTGGTACTGATGCTTCTCGCCCTGGGGCTGTCGGACATAGTTTCGGGCATCTTCAAGCATAACGGCCTGCTGGGCGACATGCTGCCGCAGTTCGAACCGCGCCCGCGGCCGATGTTCACCCCCTCGCTCGAAGGGCTGGAGATCACGCCCGATTCGCTGCGCGCCCTGCGCCGTGCGGCAATGCCGCATGATTGGGCAGTGCACGTCCCGCCCGAGGCCGTAAGCGGCATGTACGGCACCGTCTCGGCGCACGCGGCCACGATCGTCGCGCTGGCCGTACTCTCGTGCGGTGCGATCCGCCGCAAGTGGTTCACCGCCCTGATGGTCGTCTGCACCCTCGTCATCTGCTATTCGCGCATCTACCTGGGCAAGCATTTCCCGATGGATATCGTATGGGGCACGCTCGTCGGCCTGGGACTGGGCTACGCCGCCCTGCGGGGCTACCTCAGGCTGGCACAGAGCCGGAACAGACGATTCACCCACCCCGGCTGAAGCATATTTGCGCAGAATTTATTAACTTTGCACGGTCAATAGTCCAAACATTCAAAAACACAAGATATGAGTATCGAACTCAGTGAACAGGAACAGCTCCGGAGGCAGTCGCTTGCAGCCCTGCGCGAGCTCGGCATCGACCCCTATCCCGCCGCCCGCTATGAAGTGACGGCCACGGCACGGGAGATCGCCGACAACTACGACGAGGCCCGAGGCAACTACCAGGACATTCGCATCGCAGGCCGCATCATGTCGCGCCGCATCATGGGCAGCGCCTCGTTCTTCGAATTGCAGGATCACACGGGCCGCATCCAGGTCTACATCCGCCGCGACGACGTCTGCCCCGAAGGAGACCCCACGCTATACAACACGGTGTTCAAGAAACTGCTCGACATCGGCGATTTCATCGGCGTCGAGGGCTTCGCGTTCCACACCAACACGGGCGAACTGTCGGTGCACTGCCGCAAGTTCACGGTGCTCTCGAAGTCGATCCGCCCGCTGCCCGTCGTCAAGGCCAAGGACGGCCAGACGTTCGACGCCTTCACCGACCCCGAAGTCCGCTACCGCCAGCGCTACGTCGACCTGGTGGTGAACCCGCAGGTGCGCGACGTATTCGTCCGGCGCGCCAAGATCGTCGCCACGATGCGCCAGTTCTTCAACGAGCGCGGCTACGTCGAGGTGGAGACCCCGATCCTGCAGCCGATTCCGGGCGGCGCCTCGGCACGCCCGTTCATCACGCACCACAATGCGCTCGACATCGACCAGTACCTGCGCATCGCCAGTGAGCTGTACCTCAAGAAACTGATCGTCGGCGGATTCGACGGCGTATACGAGTTCGGCAAGAATTTCCGCAACGAGGGCATGGATCGCACGCACAACCCCGAATTCACCGTCATGGAGATTTACGTGGCCTACAAGGACTACCTCTGGATGATGGAGTTCACCGAGCAGATGCTCGAACGGGTGGCCATGGCCGTGAACGGCACGACGGAGCTGACGATCGACGGCAAGCCGATCTCATTCAAGGCCCCGTTCCGCCGTCTGACGATGACCGACGCCATCCGCGAAAAGACCGGCTACGACATCACGGGCCGCTCGGAGGAGGAGCTGCGCGAAGCGTGCAAGCAGTTGAACGTCGAGGTCGACGAGACCTTCGGCAAGGGCAAGCTGATCGACGCCATCTTCGGGCAGTACTGCGAGGAGGAGCTGATCCAGCCCACCTTCATCACGGACTACCCGCGCGAGATGTCGCCGCTGTGCAAGCGTCACCGCTCGAACCCCGACCTGACGGAGCGTTTCGAACTGTTCGTCAACGGCAAGGAGCTGTGCAACGCCTATTCGGAGCTGAACGACCCGATCGACCAGCTGGAGCGTTTCCAGGAGCAGCTGCGTCTCTCGGAGAAGGGCGACGACGAGGCCATGTTCATCGACATGGACTTCGTGCGCGCGCTGGAATACGGCATGCCGACCTGCTCGGGAATGGGCATCGGCATCGACCGGCTGACGATGTTTATGACCGACCAGTCCTCGATCCAGGACGTGCTGTTCTTCCCGCAGATGCGCCCCGAGAAGAAGGTCGTGAACGATCCCGCGGAGGCCTACACCGCCATCGGCGTTCCCGAAGAGTGGGTTCCGGTGATTCAGAAGATGGGGTACCTCACCGTCGAGTCGCTCCGCAAACTCGCCCCCGGCAAGTTCTTCAACGACCTGTGCGGATTCAACAAGAAGAACAAGCTCGGACTGAAAGCCCCCTCGATCGACGAGGTCAAGGCGTGGCTGAATTAAAAATTACGGAACGACCCGGTCAGAAAATTTTCGATTTACCCGAAGCGGATCGGCAGACCGCGGCTTCGGCCCAAAAACCGGAAACATCGCGATAAAGTCCCCTCCGAGGAGGGGATTTAGGGGAGGGTAGAATTGCAAACGCGGCGGAACGCCGCGCATGCGAAACCGGGATTCTTGCTATACAAAAGGTAGACTTATTAACATAAAAAAGAATTACAACTATGAGAAAGAAAATTGTTGCCGGCAACTGGAAGATGAACACGCTTCCCGCCGAAGGTGTCGAACTGGCCAAAGGCGTCGTGGCAGGCCGCGGAGAGGTTTGCTCGTGCGTGAACTTCATCGTCTGCCCGCCGTTCACCCATCTGGCGATGGTTGCCGAGGCCCTGAAGGGTTCGGACGTCGCACTCGGAGCGCAGGACTGCGCCACCGAAGCCAAAGGCGCCTACACGGGTGAGATCGCTGCCTCGATGATCGCGGCGCTGGGATGCAAATACGTGATCCTCGGCCACTCGGAGCGTCGCCAGTACTACGGCGAGACCTCCGCTACGCTCAACAAGAAGATGGCGCAGGCCTATGCAAACGGGCTGATCCCCATCTACTGCGTCGGCGAGAACCTCGACGAGCGCGAGGCCGGCAAACACTTCGACGTGGTGAAGGCCCAGATCGAAGAGGTGGTTTACAACCTCACCGAGGAGCAGTACAAGAACCTCGTGATCGCTTACGAACCGGTTTGGGCCATCGGTACGGGCAAGACCGCTTCGGCAGAGCAGGCACAGGAGATCCACGCCTACATCCGCCAGGTGCTCACCGCCAAGTTCGGCGCAGCGGCACAGGAGACGGCGATCCTCTACGGCGGTTCGTGCAAGCCCTCGAACGCCGCCGAAATCTTCGCCAAGGAGGACGTGGACGGCGGCCTGATCGGCGGCGCAGCCCTCAAGGCAGAGGACTTCCTCGCCATCGGCAAGGGGTTCTCGAAGTAATACCGCGACAGCGTACAATTACGGACAGAGCCCCCTGCAAGGGGCCTCTGTCTCTTTATCCGACCCGGATTTCCCAACCATAACTACGACACCATGAAAAAACTGCTGTTTCTCGCCGCCGCACTCTCGGCGGCATGCGCCGCAAGCGCGCAAGGCTACTACACCGACGCCTACAATCCCGACATCACGCGCCACACCGGGCGCATCGCCGCACAGCGCGCGGAATTCATACTGCCCGAGGTGAACGGCTACAACGTCTACAAAGCCGACCTGCACACCCACTCGGTCTACTCCGACGGCGACTGCACGCCCGAATTCCGCGTCCGCGAAGCGTGGTACGACGGCCTGGACGTGCTGGCGATCACCGAACACGTGGAATACCGCAGCCACGAAGGCAAGATGCTGAACTTCCTCAAAGGCTACGTTCCCGAAGGTACGGAGGCCATAAACAACAACATCATCCGGAGGAGCGCCGACGAACGGGGCATCCAGTCGGATCTGAACCTCCCGGTGAAACTGGCCCGGGAGACCGCCCGAAAATACGGTCTGACGATCATTCCCGGCGCCGAGATCACCCGCGAACCGATCGCCTACGGCCACTACAACGCCCTTTTCACCACGGACAACAACTCCCTCTACGCCACCGACGCCCTGCAATCGCTCCGCAACGCCAAGGCGCAGGGGGCGCTGGTGATGCACAACCATCCGGGCTGGCGGCGCAAGAGCCTCGAACACCCCGAGTTCGAAGTCAAAGCCTACGGCGAAGGGCTGATCGACGGCATCGAAATTATGAACGGCGCAGAGTTCTACCCCAAAGCCATCGCACGCGCCCACGCCCGCAAACTGTTCGTGTCGGCGAATACCGACATCCACGATGCGACGGCCGAGACCTACCGGCTTCAGGGCCACAGCCGCAACATGACGCTGATCTTCGCCCGGAACAACTCGCTCGAAGCGCTGCGCGAGGCGCTCGAAGCGCGCCGCACGCTGGCCTATTCGTTCGGCACGATAGCGGGCGACGAACAGCTGCTGAAGGACCTCTTCACGGCATCGGTCCGGACAAAGGTGCTCCACACCGACCCGAGCAACGGCCGCCGCACGGTAAGCCTCACGAACAGCAGTTCGGTGGAGTACGTCCTCCGCTTCCCGGGGCAGAATCCCGTCGTGCTCAAGCCGTTCTCGACGCTGATGACCACCGTAGGACGTGACAAGCCGCTCGACGTCACCGTCGAAAACATGTGGTACTCCGAGAAGGATCATCCCCGGATCGAGATCAATCTGTAATCCCGCACCCGTTAAAAAATCCCCGGACCGTCGACGGCCGGGGATTTCCATGCCCTCCGCAAAGATGTTCAAAAACGGGCCGAATGCGGCCGGAACAAACTTTTTTCGTATATTTACAGCACATAACAAAACGACATGAGCCGGTTAATCATCAACAATTTCAACGAATTCGCCCAGCACATAGGTCAGGAGCTGGGTGTTTCCGACTACCTGACGATCACGCAGGAGCAGATCGACCTTTTCGCCGACGCCACGCTCGACCACCAGTGGATTCACGTGGACACGGAGCGCGCCCGGACGGAAAGCCCTTATAAATCGACCATTGCGCACGGCTACCTGAACCTTTCGGTGCTCCCCTACCTCTGGGGACAAATTCTGGAGGTCAACAACGTGAAGATGCTGGTCAACTACGGCATCGAGAAACTGCGCTTCAACCGGCCTGTGCTGGCAGGCGACGCAGTCCGGCTGCGCGCCTCGCTGGTGTCGCTCGCAAACCTCCGCGGCATCGCCAAGGCGGAGATCAAGGTGTCGCTCGAAATCAAGGACAGCCCCAAAACGGCCCTCGATGCGACGGTCGTGTTTCTCTATCATTTCCAATAGCGCCAAACGGATCGTAAATTAAACAGGGGCTGTTTACACAGTCCCTGTTTTTGTTGCGGCGATTTTCGATTGCAGGCGAAAGGCTTCAAGCACGACATAAGCCGAAACCGATTTTTCGTGCATCGTAATAAAAAACCCGGATGGGTAGTCCTGACGGACGTCCCATTCGGGTTTTGTTTAGGATGTGCGGGAATATCCGCTTACAAATCCAAAAGGCTACATTTTTTTGCCCACATTGGTCTTCTTCGCAACCTTCGGAGCCGCAGCCTTGGCCGAAGCGGCCTTCGGCGCTGCGGGCTTCTTCGGGGCGGCAGCCTTCTTGGGTGCGGCCTTTTTAGCCTCGCCCTCGACGACGGTAGCCTCCTCGACGGCGTCGGTAGCCTTGGCGGCCGACTTGCGCGAACGGCGCGTCTTCGGTTTTGCCTCCGAAGCGGCTGCGGGAGCGATACCCAGCGTGTAAGGCTCGTTGAAGTCAACGAACTCGATGATGCACATGTCGGCAGCTAGCGGCGTGCTGCTGGTATCCGCCCTGTGGCGCATGAACCTCTATGTGGGGGCCTATGGGTTGTCCTTTAAGCGGGCGCTGACCTATTGGGGGATGGCCGTGCTGGCGGTGCTCCTGGCAGCCGCCCTGTGGAAGGTGTGGCACCGGCACTTCCACTGGTTCCGGGTGCTGCTGAGCGTGGGGGTGGCGGGCTGGTTGCTCCTTAACTACGCCAATGTGGACGACTTGGTGGCCCGCTACAACATTGGCCGCGGCCTGGACACCGGGGCGATACTCTCCGCCTCGGACGGACGGCTGGGGGCTCTGCCTGCGCTGGAGGAGCTGCTGGAGGCCCAGCCGGAGGAGACAGAGCTGCGCCAGGCGGTGGAGACGCTTCGGGACAGCGCCAGGTGGCAGGCCGCCCATTGGCAGACCTGGTCGGTGGCCGCTTGGCGGGGGCAGTAGCAGGAACAAAAACCGCCCGGACAGCGTTTGCCGTCCGGGCGGTCGCCCCTCTGCTCAGAGGGTGCCGGTGCAGAAAAAGGTGAAGCGGCCGCTGGCATATACCGTACCCGCTCCGTCGTCCACGGTGATGGATACCAGGCAGGTGGTGCGGCCACGGTGCTCCACCCGGGCCCGGGCGGTCACCTGACCCGCTCTGGCGGAGCGGATGAAATCAAGGCTGCCGTGGAGCGTCACATACTTCCGGCCGTCGGTCCGGCAGGCGCTTCCGGCGGCACAGTCGGCCAGCGTGTAGTAGGCCCCTCCGTGGAGCAGACCATAGGGGTTTAGACTATCCGGCCCGATCTCCAGGATGGCCTCCGCCGTGCCGTCCCCAGTTTGATGGGTCGTGATACCGTTATAGACGGCAAAGGCGTTTGCCCTTGCAATTGCGTCAAGCTGTGCTTCGTCTGCCATGTTTCCCGATTCCTCAATCTTTCAGAATGATACGGTCACCCTCGATGTGCTCCACCGTGGCGAGGGCTTCCACCCGGATGCCCATCCGCCGCAGAACACGGCCGCCGTCCCGCATGGCCTTTTCGATGGCCACGCCCACGCCGGCCACCTCGCCGCCCGCCTTGGAGACGAGTTCCAGCAGGCTCAGAATGGCCTGCCCATTGGAGAGGATATCGTCTACCAGGAGAACCACGTCGTCCCCGTCCAGGTACTTTTTAGAGACCCGCAGGGTATAGGACTTCTCCAGAGAGAAGGAGTGGGTTTCGGCCGAGTAGACCTCCGGATCGATGTACCCGGTCTGGAACTTCTTCGCATAGACCGCCGGGACATCCAGAGCTCGTGCTACAAAACAGGCCAAGGCGATACCGGAGCTTTCCGCAGTCAGTACCTTGGTGATCCTCACACCCCGGAAACGCTTTGCCAGCGCGTTTCCCATGTGCTCCATCAGATTTATATCCATACAGTGATTGAGGAACATGTCCACGTGGATGATGTCCCCCTCGCCGACCACCGCATCGCTTAAAATCCGTCGTTTTAATTCTTCCATGGTACTCCCTTCCGTCCAATGCACGGTTTCAATGCTTCTGAATAAGATTATAAACTATTTTACACGCCCCTGCAATATTGACAAGCGCACAAAAATAGGGTATTCTAATCAATACGGTGATTGTGGCTTTGTGACGCTACCCGCCCACAGCCAGTTGCAGCGGTATCGAAGTGGTCATAACGGAGCTGACTCAAAATCATGTGACAGGATTGAATAAATCGAATATTCTATACGGAAGCGTATCGAAGTGGTCGTAACGAGCTTGACTCGAAATCAAGTTGTCCGCAAGGGCACGTGGGTTCGAATCCCACCGTCTCCGCCAGCAGGTTGAACCTGCACACAAT
>ERZ832522.6108-NODE-6108-length-10405-cov-2.563865_pt1 | contig 10405 bp, 6 predicted proteins | sample MGYA00519951_ERZ832522 | MGnify/ENA primary metagenome ERZ832522 (study PRJEB31850, sample SAMEA3708728) | human gut metagenome | biome: human gut; feature: human-associated habitat; material: faeces | place: China | collected 2014 ... | reverse complement strand
GCCGAGAAGACGATGGTGTAACGGTCGGCGGCGAGGCTCTTCAGCTTGCCGAATATTTTGTCTGGCATCCCGGCCACATCGACGCGCTTCACCGGCAGCTCGTCGTCCAGCGCGCCGCCGACCCGCATGATGGAGACATAGGTGGCCCGCACCTCGCCCCCGAAGTCCAGCGCCGCCGGCTCGGCGAACAGGCCCGCGAGCGCGATGTTGGTGCCCCGGGCGCGCTCGGCGATGTCGTCTGCCGCATGGGCCGCATCATCGAAGAGCGAACGCGGCTCGATGAGGGCCGCGCACGTGCCCGCTCCGGCGTAGGCGCCCAGCGTCACCGGCTTCTTGTACAGAAACGGCAGCACCACATCGGCGCCGTCGAAGCGAAGCCCCCCTTCCAGCTTCTCCAGCACATCGCGCAGAGCCGGGTTGGTGAGCGCCGGCTTCTCCAGGGCGCGCCGCGCGTCGGCCAGCGCCCGGGGGGAGGCGGGGAACTCGGAGACGGGGTAAATCTCCACGGAGGGCAGCGAAGAGATGGTCTGCCCCGTGGCAGGCACGATGCGGCGGATCTCGTCCAGCTCGTCGCCGAAGAAGTCGAGCCGCACCGGAAAGGACAGGTTGCCGGGGAACACATCCACGGTGCCGCCGCGCACGGCGAAGGTGCCCGGGCCGTCCAGCTCGCCGGTGTTGGCGTAGCCGGCGGCCTCCAGGGCGCGGGGCAGGTCGCCCAGCTCCTCGACGCCCTCGACGCCCATATCCTCGAGCTCCTCGCCGGCCGTAAGCGCGATCGGCCGCGCAGCGTTCGCCTCTACCGGCGGCAACAGGCGCAGCAGCGCCCGGGCGCTCGCCACCACCACGACTTCGCGGCCGCTCTTGAGCGCCCAGGCGGCCTCCATGCGCTGGGCGATGACGCGGCGATCGGCCGGCTTCGGGTCGAAGGGGTAATCCGCGCGCTCCGGGAAGCGCAGCACGCGCTCCTCCCCCACATAGGCGGCCACGTTGCGGGCGAAGGCGACGGCGGCGTCCTCGCCGGCCACGACGACGAGCGTGGGCTGGGGCGCATGGGCGAAGCGGGCCGCCACGAGGAAGGGCCGCGCCGAGGCGGCCACGCCCAAGGTGGCATCCTCGCCGGCATCGAGCTTTCCCCAGAACGCGTCCAGGCAGCCGGACTTCTCCAAGGTGAAGGCGAGCGAATCGATGAGCACAGTGGTCTCTTTTCCAGTAGGGCAAACGGCAAAAGCCGCCCGAGCGGGCGGTCGGCGCCCGGGATGAGCGCCTCGCACAGTGTAGCGCACTGGGGCGCGCAGCGACGCGAACGGGGGGCCAATAGTAGCAAAGAAGTAAACCGTCCCGCCGCGATTCCCCTAACTATTCCTCGAGAAGGAGCCCGCGCTGTGCGACAATAGCGAAAACGACACAGCGCCGACGCAGGCCGGCGCAAAAGGTAAGGAGGCAGCATGGCACGGGAATCCCTGGCGAGCAAGCGGGAGCGGGCGGCGGCCATCGAGGAGCGCATGTTCGAGCACTACGGCCCTGGGAAGGCGTCGCTCGACTATCGCACGCCCTTCGAGCTCACCGTGGCCGTGGTGCTGTCGGCCCAGTGCACCGACGCCGCCGTGAACAAGGTGACGCCGCGCCTGTTCGCGGCCTTCCCTACCCCAGCGGCCATGGCGGCCGCCTCCTCAGACGAAGTGGCGGAGATCATCCACTCGCTGGGGTTCTTCCGAAGCAAGGCGAAGAACCTCGTGGCACTCGCACAAATGGTGACGGCGGATTTCGGCGGCGAGGTGCCCGCCGACGTAGATGAGCTGCAGAAGCTGCCCGGCGTGGGCCGCAAGACCGCCAACTGCGTCATGTGCGAGGCCTTCAAAGACCCCCAGGGCATCGCCGTGGATACCCACGTCTTCCGCATCGCCCACCGGCTGAAGCTGGCCGGCCCCTCGGCGGACACGCCGCAGAAGGTGGAGGACATCCTGCTCAAGGTGTACCCGCGCGAGCAGTGGCTGTTCATCAACCACCAGTGGGTGCACTTCGGCCGCGAGTTCTGCCGAGCCCGCAACCCCCGCTGCGCCGACTGCATCGTCGGCGATCTGTGCCCCACCCGCGGGCTTTGGGGATGAGGGCTCTTAACTTTCCGTAAGGTCTGTCACATTGGGCGGGGGCGCTCGCATCTAAAGGGCGAACAGGATATCTTGTTTCCCTGAGCAGAGAAAGCGAGCACCCATGACCCCTGAAACCTTGCACCGTGCTACGCTGGCGCGTCTCGTGTGCCGGGCCCAGCGCGGCGACGCGGACGCCTTCGAGCGGCTGGCGCGCCCCTGCGGCCCCACCTTGTACCGCGTCGCCGCCAGTTGCCTGCACGGCCACGACGCCGATGCGGCCGACGCCGTGCAGAATGCGCTCATTGCAGCGTGGCGCAACATCGGCTCTCTGAGGGAGCCGCGCTACTTCAAGACATGGCTCATCCGCATCACCATCAACGCCTGCCGCTCGCTGCAGCGCGCCCGCGCGACCACCGTGCCTTTGGAGGCCGTGGACGAGGAGCGGCTGGACGCCTCGCTGCGCCAGGAGGGACGCAGCGATGAGACCGCCCGAGCTGCAGCCGCAAGCGACGCCGACGCCTCCTTCCGCGCCCTCGTCGCCGCCGCCGGGGAAGGCTGCGCGCTGGCCATCACCCTGTACTACGGGGAGGGCTACAGCACCGCCGAGATCGCCGAGCTTTTGGACACGACCGCCGAGAACGTGCGCCAGCGGCTCTCCCGCGGCCGCAAGCGCATCGCGCGCGCCTTGGGCTGCGACCCTCGCGGCGTCGCAGCGGATGAAGAGCCGGACGGCCCGCGGCGAATATCCGAGCGGGGCTGCCGTCCGAGGGCTCCCGCCGAGACCGATGCGCCCCTCGTGCAGGCCGCCAACCCCGCCTGAGCACGGAGGGCTCTTCTCGCGATCCGTCACCCCGGAAGCCGACGAGAACGCCTCCTCCGAACCGCAATCCCTTTTCACCTACGACCCTTCGATGCCACCGTGCGAAAGCGAAGCAACCTCGCGGCCCGCCTACCTGCTGCGCGGGCGCTACACACGCCTGCCGAATCCGTGGCACGATGAGAGGAATCACTATGATCAACGACAATCTTGATCGCAGCATCCGCGCCATTGTGGGCGATGCGCGACCGACGCCTGAGGCCGAGGCGGCCATGGATGACGCCTTCGCCGCCATCGCCCAGGAGGCCGCCGCCCGCAGCGCCGCGCCCTCCCCCGGTCGCCGTCGCCCGGCGCCGGTGCTCGTGCCGCGCTGGGCTCGGGCGGCTGCCGTGGCCTGCGCCGTGTGCCTGGGGGTGGGCGGCACCGCCTACGCCGCCGACGCGCTGGGGCTCATCAACCTGCAGCAATCCGGAGACTACCAAACTTTGATGACGGTGAATGCCGACGAGGTCGCCGCACCGGCGACGGGCTCCGTGGCCGACTACCGTCTGGAGTTCGCGAAGCTGCCCGAGGGGGCGGCCGCCTTCGACCGCGACGACCACCTCGCCAAGTACGACTGGGCCGACCACGAGAAGGGCTTCTCCGCCTTCCTGTTCTACCTGGATTCCAGCGAGCCTCTGCCCGTGTCGTTCACGACCGGCGCCACCCCGGTGTCCGTGAACGGCGCCGAGGGCGTCGTCTTCGAGAAGCCGGACATCGCTCAGGGCGATCACACCCTGGACATGTACCTCGTCTTCCCCGACAAACAGCGCGTCCTGTGGCTGTGGACCGACTCCCTCACCGCCGACGAGCTGACCCGCATCGCCGAGGCCGCGTGCCTTATTCCCACAGGCACCGAGGTCACCCCTGGCAGCGACGGAACCCTCCGCGCCTGGTCCGAGGAGATCGCCCAGGCGAGAGGCGCCGGCGAAGAGGTGGAAACCGCGGAGCTGAAGCTTGATGCCAGCGCCGAAGAGATGAGCGCCCTGCACGCCGCGGGCGAGACCTTCGCCGTCCCCTGCTTCGCCGAGCAGACCTGGGGCGACGCCGATACGTCCGCCGGAGTCCTTACGGCCACGGTGACCTCGGTTGCCATGCACGACGACCTTTCGACCCTGTACACCGCCCAAGTGCCCGACGAGTGGCGCGCCCTTGTCGGCGCGGACGGGAAGCTGGGCGAGGCCGACATCAACTACGTCGCTTGGGGCGACGGCCGCGACCGCCTGGACGAGGTGGTAGCAACCGAGTCGGTGCCGGTGAAGCTCGTGGAAGCGACGGTTGAGTACCGTAACACCGGCAGCACGGCACTGGACGACGCCCTCGTTTACGGCTCGCTTCTGCGGGCGCAAAAGACCGGCGACACGTGGAGCATCTTCGACCGCAGCGATGCGGTGGAAGGCGCCGACGATGCCGTGTGCGCCACGCCCGGCATCACCGACGGCGAGATGTGGTACCACGCCATCGACGGAGCCCACGCCGGTGAGAAGAACCATCTGTCGCACCTGGCGCCCGGCGAGGCGGCCACGGTGCAGCTCGCCTGGATCGTGCCCGCCGACGAGCTGGACAAGCTTTTGCTGAACCTGTCCGGCGCCGGCACCTACGCCAGCTTCGACGAGTCCGACCTGGCCCTGGGCTACGTGGACATTCGCCAGTAAAAGCGACGCGCAGAGGGGGCACTCAGTACCGAACCCGTAGGGGGCGACCTTGGTCGCCCCTTCTATTTCTTCTGCAAGGGGAAGCCGCGGCGGTGCAGCTCGGCCACGACGGTTTCCACCAGCAGGGGCAGGGCGGCGGCGCATTCGGGGGTGAGCCCCACAACGAACTGCTCCGGGGAGGGATTGCCCACCTGCATGCCCAGGCAGAAGCCCTCGGCCTCGTATCCCATGAGCGAGGCGGCATCGAACAGGTCGACGAGCTTCAAATCGTGCAGCGACGCCTCGGGGCCCGAGTGGCGCGCCATGGCGTCCGGCTCGAAACGGTACACGGTGCCCGGCGCGTCGCCCGTGCCGTCCACGGCGTCCACCGTGAGGATGACGTCGCAACGCTCCACGTAGGGCAGCATGTCCAGCGACATGCAGCCGACGTCCACCAGCGTCACGTTCTCGGGGATGTCATAGCCGGCAAGTATCTCGTCGTAGGCCGCCGGGCCCACCCCGTCGTCCAGCATGAGCCGGTTCCCGACGAAGAACACCGCCGCCGTGCGCTCGCTCGCTTCCATGCTGCCTCCTTAGGCCCAGGTATCCAGCGTCGGGCGCAGATCCAAATTGTACCAGGTGGCAAACGCCACGATGGCCACGGCGATGATCGCGCCAACAACAGCCCAGATGCGCTCCCGCCGCAGGTAGGTCTCGCGACTCACCCCCATGTTCTCGGCCCGGTGCGCCGCGAAAGGCTGGGCCACAATGGCGAACACCACGGTAGCGGCCACCAAGCCCGCGGCCATGAGCACGGCCAGCACCACGTTCATCGCCGTCGGCTCCACCGTGGCCGCGTAAATCACGTTGTCCGCGAACAGCCACGCGACGAAGAAGAGGAACGCCGCCCACATCCCATGGGCCGGCCCCCACACAGGCGCCAAAAACAGCGCCCCCAGGTTCACCCGCGGCAAACCCGCGAGAAACTTCTCCTCTTCGGCAATCTGTTCGTCGGTCAATGGCTCGCCCATGTCGCCCATCTTTCCTCTCGTTGATCGGCGGCACGTCGGGTGGCCCCTCCGTGCGCTCGCCGTTATTTCCAATCCCGCCTTATCATTGCCAGAGCATCCTATCCGGGTTCCAGCTGTATTCAACAAGACCGTCTCAATTCTCGTTTTCCAATTTTCGGGGATAAATGCCACTTCAACCACGAAATGGTCGATTTTTCGGCAACATACCAGAGTTTTTTCGACCATTTCGCCCTTCAACTGGCATTTGGCTTGCCATTTCGGGGTCGAAGTGGCATTCACTGCCAAAAAGGGAAGCATGAGGAATGGGGGTCGGCTTCGGTCGCGCAGCGCGCGCTAGCTGATGAGCTTCGAGCTCTCCACCTTTTCCACGTACCATTCCATGAACTTCTCCAGGGGCTTGCGGAGCACCAGGCCCAAGAGCGCCGCCGGGATGAGGAACAGGGCGAGTGCGCCCATCTGAGCCCAGAAGTCGCCGCCGTAGGTGCCCATCATGGCGCTTCGCATGGCGTTCACCACGTGGGTGGCGGGAAGCCAGGGCGAGAGGGCCTGCACGAAATCGGGCATGATCTGCAGCGGGAATGAGCCGCCGCAGCCGGTCACCTGCACGATGAGCAGAAGCACCGCAATGGCCTTGCCGAGGTTGGCGAAGGACACCACCAGCGCGTAGATGATGAAGGTGAACACAAGGCCCGCGCCCCAGAAGCACACCATGAACAGCCATGGCGAGGTCACCTGCACGTCGAGGAAGAACAGATTGCCCAGCGCCATGACCGTCGATTGGGCCAGCGACACCACGGCCATGACGGCGAAGCGGCCGAAGAACAGCTGCCGCGGCTTCGGGTTCACAAGCCCCGCCTCCTTCTGGATGCGTAGGTCCGCCTTCGGCTTGAACACCACGAGAATGAGAAGCGACCCGATGAAGAGGGCCAGCGTCGTGTAGAGCGGCGCCATGGCGCTGCCGAAGTTCTCCACCGGGAAGACTGCGATGCGCTCGACGCCCACGGGGCTCGCCAGCGCCTTCGAAAGGGCCGACACGTCGGAGCCGAGCACCGCGCGCAGGGCGTCGCGGTCGCCCGAGGCGATGGCGCCGTCGATATCGGAGGCCATCTCCCGCAGCCCCGAGGAGACGCCCTTGAGCTTCTCGGTGGTCTCGGCGATCTTGTCCGCGGTGCCGGCCATGACATCGGCCGCCGAGGTGGCCGATGAGGACAGCTCGCCGCCGACGCCCTTCAGGTCGTCGGAAACGCCGGAGAGCGCATCGGCCATGGAGGCGGCCTGCTCTGCCAGCGAGGCGAGCCCCGGCGCCACATTCGCCTCGTAATCGTCCTTGATGGAATTGATGGAAGCGGCGGCCTCGGCCGCCTTGGCCTTGGCGGCATCGCGCTCGGCGGAAAGATCGGTGTCGCCCGCCTCCAGCTTATCGGCGGCCGTCCGCAGGCTCTCGGCCATGGAATCCGCCTGGGACGCCACCGCCCTCGCGCGGCCGGCCAAGGCGGTCACTTGGGGCCGGAGGCTCTCAGGCAGCGACGGGACGGCGCCTTCCAAGCTGTCGGCCACCTGGCGGTACACCGTCGCATGGGACGCAAGTGCGTCGGCCTGGGCGCGCAAGTCGCCGGCAATGCCCTTACTGTCCCCGGAGGCCGCATCGAACAGCGCGTCGACGGAATCGGATACCGCCCCGAAGGCGGCGGCGCTGTCGGCCAGCGAGCTCTTGAGCGTGTCCGCCGAGCTCTTCAGAGCGTCCACCGTGGCCGGCACCGCGTCGGCCCGCCCCGTCGCGGCGGACAGCGTCTCGTCCAGGGCCGTGGAGGCCTGGGTGGCCAGGTCGGCCGAATGGCGCGAGAGATCCTCGCAGGAGCGAGCCAGCGAGCCGTAGAGCGAAAGCACCCCGGACGCGTCGTCGAAGGCATCGGCCATCTCGCGCACATGATCGGCCACCACCGCGATGCGGCCGTCCCAGTCGTCCTCGTCGGCGAAGCTGGAAAGCGATTCGGCCAGCGAGAGCGACACCTCCGAGAGCGTCTGGGCGAACACGGCGTTCACCTGGTAGGACACCGAATCGGCTCCCTGATCGGTGATCTTCGGCGCGATGGCGCTCTTCTTCTCGTTGGCGTAGTAGACGATATCGGCATGGCCGGCGTCGCCCGTGTAGAAGGTGAGCATGTCGCGGCTGAAGCTCTTCGGGATCACCACGGCGGCGTAGTAGCGCCCCGACTTCGCGCCGTCGATGGCGTCCTCCTCGTCGGTGATGTGCCAATCGATCTGGTCGTTGGCCCGCAGGGCGGAGACCACCTGGTCGCCGATGTTGATGCGCAGCGGGATGAGGTCGCTCTGGTAGCCCTCGTCGGTGTTGGCCACGGCCACCGTGAGGTTGCCCGTGTTGTCGAAGACGTTCCAGCAGGCGATGATGTTGTACCAGGCGAACAGCGAGGGCACGAGAACGAGGCCCAGCGTGATGATGATGGACATGACGTTGGCCTTCAAGCGGCCCAGATCGAAGCGGAACAGGCGCCATACGTTATTCATGACGGGCCTCCTCCCCTTCCGCACCGTCGCGCGCGGCATCGCGAGCGCACGCGCGCTCTCGATCGCCGAAGCCCGCGTCGCGCGCATCCATGCAGGCGGCCCGCTCCACGTCCGCCGTGGCGCCGTACAGGTCGATCAGGCTCGCGTCGGAGAGGCTCTCCAGCTTCAGCTGCCGCTCGAAGCTGAAGCGCAGGCTCTCGATGACCACGAGCGCCACGAAAATGACGATGATCCAAATGAGCCAGCCCGTGAGCAGCCACACCTTCTCAGTCGGCGTCAGGGCGAAGATGACCGCAAGGACCACCGGCACCGCCACGCCCAAAACGAGCGCGCCCTTCATGAGTCGCGGGTACCAGCGGTTGAACGTCGCGTAGCGCTGCTGCAGGGCCGTGGCGTAGGTGTCCTTGTCGGAGAGCGCCCGCATGATCTGGGAGATGCGGTAGGGGCGCACGGGGATGTCGACGTCCTCGCCGTTGAACAGGCCGCCGTCGCGCACCTGGCGGGCCACCATGCGGTTCACGTTCGCCATGAGCGGGCGGATGAGGAGCCCGAGCGCCATGAACAGCACGAGGAACAGCGCGAGCACGAGCAGGTCGGAGACGTACTGGCCGCCGTAGAAGCCGCAGATGGCCTCGCGCATGGCCCCGATGCCGTAGGTGAAGGGGAACAGCGGGTAGATGGATTGGAAGAACGGCGAGGTCATCTCGATCGGATAGAGGCCCGTGGCGCCGGGGATCTGGGCGAACACGAGAACGACGCAGATGCCCTTGCCGATATGCTGCAGCGTGACGGAGAAGGCGTAGATGATGGAGAGGTAGGCAAGCGATGCCAGCGCCGCGGCGAAGATGAGCGCCGGCGCCGAGACGGTTTGCACGCCGAGCGCGAGCACCCCGACACAGCAGATGACCGCCTGCATCACGGCGATGGCCGCAAGGAACAAATACCGGCCCCAATAGCGCTGGGCCAGGGTCAGGCCGGGGATGCCCTCGCCGTCCGCCTCCTGGCGCATGATGACGAGCAGCATGAAGGCGCCGATCCAGAACGTGAGGTTCATGAACAAGGGCGCCATGGCGCTGCCGTAGGCGTTCAGCGGATAGAGCTGCTCGGTGACCACCTCGGTGGGCGACGCCATAAACGTCGCGATCTTGTCGGCGTCAAGACCGCCCTCGCCTACGAGCCGGGAAAGCGCGTCGGAGGTGCCGAAGGCGAGCACGTCGTTGTAGACGATGCCCAGCTCGCTTTCCAGGCCGGCGAAGAGCCGGTCGGTCTCGGCCACCGTTGAGGCGGCCGTGTCCATGGTGGCGTCCAGCTGATCGATGACGAGCCCGGTCTGGGCCACGAGGAGCCGCTGGGTCTCAAGGGCCCCGGAAAGGGCCGACGAAGTTTCGGCCAGCGCGTCCAGCGCATCGTTCACGGCGGGCAGCGTGGTGCCGAACAACGTCGTGGAATAGGCCGACGCGCCGCTGGTCGCCTGGCGCACCGCGCCATCGAGGGCCGATGCCGCGTCGGAAAGCGCGGCCGCCGAGGACTGCGCGCGGTCGTTGGCGGCCGTCAGCGCGTCCAGGGCCGTCGAGGCCGCCCGGGTCCGCTCGTCCAGGGAGTCGGCCAGAGCCTCCAGGGCGGCGCGCTCGCTGCTGCCGGCGGGAAGGGAGCCCGCCGCCGCGCGCACAGAGGACGCCAGCTGGCCGCTCTCCTGCACGGCGGCGCTTCCCTGGGCCAGCGCCGCCTGAATGCCTCCCTGGGCCTCGCCGAAGGCGGCGGTGAGGCGCGCGGCGGCCGAGGTGGCGTCGTTCGACGCCTGGGTGATGTCGTCGAGGCCGGCGGTGACGGCCGGCAGCGCGAAGGCGGAGAAGTCGCTCAAAGTCTTCTGCATGGCCGTCGCGGTCTCCCCCATCTGGCCTAAGGACTTATCGGCCGCGTCGATGCCGGAACTCGCTTCGGAGAGCGTCTCTTTGGCCGAGGCGGCCTTGTCCTTGGCCGCCTTCGACGCATCCCCCAAATCGGCGAGCACGCGGCGCACCTCGCCGGTGGCGGCGACGGCCTCCGATATCTTCTGCGCGGCCTTCGACTGCATCTCCTTGGTGCTCTCGCGCCCCTCGTTCACCTTCTCGTCGATGGTCTTGACGACCACGTCGCTTACGGTGGCGACGAAGGTGGAGTTGATGGTCTCGTCCAAGGTTGTGGCGCCCGTGTCGGTGATCTTGGGCGCCACCGGGCCCGATTTCTCGTTCACGTAGTACTCGATCTTGGGCTGCGTGAAGCTTCCGG
>ERZ832522.6097-NODE-6097-length-10432-cov-3.450708_pt1 | contig 10432 bp, 9 predicted proteins | sample MGYA00519951_ERZ832522 | MGnify/ENA primary metagenome ERZ832522 (study PRJEB31850, sample SAMEA3708728) | human gut metagenome | biome: human gut; feature: human-associated habitat; material: faeces | place: China | collected 2014 ... | reverse complement strand
ATCTATAGAAAAAGGGATGATGCACTGAAGAAGCTGAAGAAAATTTTATAGGCTTCTAAGACAATTCATTCTTGAACGGGTTATTGGGTGAGGGATAAAATTCTCTTACCCAATTTTTAAGGCAGATGAATAAAATCTCCGTCCACAGGGCATACTAAAAAATTTGTGCAAAATCTTGACAGCCATATCGCCGCTATGGTATTCTAAAGTACCCGAAAGGGATTTTAGAGAAAATTGAAAATCACATAAAGCAATCCGCTTAAAAGTCAGCCGATGGCAAAGGGCTGACCGCCGCCGAAATCACGCTGCTCCTTTCGGCGGGCAGTATGCAGCACAGGTTTTGAATTTCAAAGCCGTTACATAGCATTGCGAAATCAGAGAGGAAAATCCTCTTGTCTTTCGTGATGTGGTGTAGCGGCTTTTTTGTATGTCCGAAATCAAAGGAAAGAAATCGTATCCAGAACGGAGGTGGCAGACATAGGATTTTCTTTTCGGCGGGTAAAGACAGGTACGGAAGAACAGCAGCTACACAAAAGGTTGCCCTGTGGAGGTGTCCACAGAGATAGCGAGCATCGGATTGTGTCAGCCACAATCCCAATCCACGCCGCTTACGGGCGTGGACTGACTCAGGGGATACCTTTCCGATTGAACGAGGAAGAAAACCAAAAATTAAAGCAGTATGCCGCCGCTTGCGGTCTGTCCGCAGCAGAATTTATGCGGCAGTTATGCAAAGGAAATGCCCCGCAGCCAGAGCCGCAGGCGGAGTTCTGGCAGTTGATGAACACGCTCTATGAGGTACACGCCGTCTTTAAAAAATGTGTACACTACTATCCTAACGCCGCCGAAACCTGTCAAGAGATTGAAGAATTTATTTTGGAATTACAGCAGGCAGCCACTTCCCCACGGCGTTTTGATGTAGAGGAATTAATTGAGAAAGGGGCGGTCTGATATGGCGGCAACGAGCCTATGGCATATCAAAGGGAACTTAAAAGACCTGCTTGACTATGTGAAAAATCCCGAAAAGACCGTACCCGATAAAGCTATGCAGGACTTCTTCGATGTGTTTTCCTATGTGCGAAATCCAGAAAAAACGGATAACGGCGGATATGTTTCCGCTATCAACTGTCTGAAGGAAACCGCCTTGCAGCAGATGATTTTGACGAAAAAGCAGTATCAGAAAGCAGACGGATATATCGCATGGCATGGGTATCAGAGCTTCAAGCCAGACGAGGTAACGCCCGATGAGTGCCATGAAATCGGCTTGAAACTGGCAAGGGAAATGTGGGGCGATAAATATCAAATCATTGTCGCTACCCACCTTGACAAAGGGCATTTGCACAATCATTTCTGCTTTAACTCCGTTTCTTTTGTGGACGGGCAGAAATACAATTATTCCAAATCGGAGCAGAAACGATTAAGAGAAGTATCAGACCGCTTATGTCGGGAATACGGACTGTCGGTCATCGAACATCCGAAAAAAGCCCCGTCAAGACCTCTGTATCTGGACGAAAAAAGCGGCAAACCTACACGCTACCATGTCTATCTGGAAGATTTAACAGAAGCAATCAGCGGCAGCCGAGATATACCGCATATGATGAAATATCTGACTGACAAAGGTTACGAAGTGGATTTTACGGGCGGGCATTGGAAAATGAAGCTGCCGCAGTACGCCCATTTCACAAGGCTTGATACCCTTGACGAGCGATTAACGCCTGAATTTATCAAAGCACATTTAGGCACAAGAGCGAGGTACGGGAACTACAAAGCGAGGATTTCCTATTCCCCGTATATGCCAGAGGAATATAAACGGGCGTGGCGACCACACCAGAAAACGACGGGTATTCTTGCCCTCTACTACTATTGGTGCTATCAGTTGGGGATATTGCCAAAGGGTACGGACTACAAGCCGACCAGTCCGTTGATGAAAGAAGAATTGCGGAAATTAGACGAAATCACCGCACAGGTACGGTATATGACCGAGCATCATATCTCCACCCTCTCCGATTTGCACGCCGACAGGGATAACAGCCAGACGGAAATGGACAGGCTCATCGACTATCGGCGGCACTTGCAGAACAAGATACGCAGAGCCTTACCCGCCGAAAAAGAGAAGCTTCGGGAAGAAAAACAGGGCGTGACCGAGCAGATAATGGAACTCAGAAAGAGATTAAAATATGCCGCCGCCATTGAGAAACGCTCCGCCCATATCGACAGCTGCTTAGACCAAATCCACGATACGCTTGAAAATCAGAGGACAAATCCAAATGCCAGAACAGGTATGGCAGACCGCAGAAGGGAGGAATTGCAGAGCAGATGAAACAATCCGAAAGTGAAATTTTATCCATTCTGGACGCCCACAAAGACGCTCCGATGGTTAATCCCAATAAGGTTTATCCGCCCCTGCCGCCCGCCGAGAACATCACGCCCCTTGTCCGAATACCGAAGGAAATGTGCTTTACCAAGAAAATCGGCGGCACGGAATACATCGTCAACGCCCATTTCCGTGAGGGCGGGCGTGACCTGTTGAGTATGCTCATGGGGATTCTGGAACGGAGCATCTCTGGACTTTCATACAGGCAGGAGGACGGGGAAGATGAGGAATGAGAAGATAATCTGGGATTATTGCTTTAAAGCGTTGAAGTTCGAGGGCGGATGTGGTATGCTTTATCTACACTTCACAATATCGTGTCTGCTGTCGGAAAGGAGAGCGTTATGCCAAGACAGCAGGAAGAAATCACCGCCCTCTACTGCCGTTTGAGTCAGGATGACGGACGGGAAGGTGAGAGCAACAGTATTGTAAATCAAAAAGAATATCTATTGAAGTACGCTAAGGAACATGGTTTTAAAAACCCGAAATTCTATGTGGACGACGGTTTCACGGGTACGAATTTTGACCGCCCTTCTTTTAGGGAAATGTCGGCGGATATTGACAAAGGGCTTGTAAAGACCGTCATTGTCAAAGACTTATCCCGTTTCGGCAGGAACTATATCGAAGTCGGCTCATACTCCGAAATCATCTATCCCGAAGCAGGCGTGCGGTTTATCGCCATCATGGACAATGTGGATACGGGCAGCCTTGAGAGCAACGAATTTGCCGCCTTTACCAACCTGTTCAACGAATGGTATCCAAAGAGTACGAGCAAGAAGGTAAAGGAAGTCAAGAAAGCGAAAGGGCTTGCGGGCGAGCATTTAGGTGCGCCGCCCTATGGGTATCTGAAAAATCCAGATGACAACACACGCTGGCTTGTGGATGAAGAAGCGGCGGCAATTGTCCGCAGGATATTTTCTCTCTGTATGCAGGGAAACGGAATGTCCGCCATCGCCACTATTTTGTGGGAAGATAAGGTGCTTACCCCGTCAGCCTACAAAGTATCCAAAGGTATCGGCGTTGCAAAAGTATCGGAAAATCCGTATAACTGGGAAACTTCCATGATTGCATCTATCTTGGAGAATGTGGCGTATATCGGCGTGACGGAGAGCTTTAAGTCCACCCGTTTAGGCTTTAAGAGCAAGAAACGCATTCCCACCGCAAAGGACAGGCGGGCGTATATTGAGAACGCCCATACCCCTATCATAGACAGGGAGGTGTGGGAAAAGGTGCAGATGATACGGGCGAACAAACGCAGACCGACCAAAAGCGGCACGACCAGTATGTTTTCAGGGCTGCTCTATTGTGCGGATTGCGGAGCGAAACTCAGTTTAGCCACCGCCAACGGATACACGCATTTCCGCTGCTCCATGTATAAACGGACGAGCAGGGCAAAGGAATGTACGCAGCATTATATCCGAGAGGACGCACTGTATCAGTTGGTGCTGAAGCAGTTGCAGCACTTCCTCTCCTATTTGCAGCAGTTTGAACGGGTGTTTATCAAAAGACAGATTGATACAACCCTTTCCGAACGGAGATTTGAACTCTCCGCCAAGCAGAAGCAGATAGAAAAGGGCGAAAAACGGGTAAAGGAGCTTGACCGCCTGTTCCGTAAAATCTATGAGGATAATGTCAATGGAAAGCTGAGTGACGAACGCTTCTACAAGTTGTCCGATGGTTACGAAACCGAGCAGAAAGAGTTGGAGCAGGAAATCGAAAGGCTGACCGCCGAAGTCAGCCAGACCGATATGGAAATCACGAATGTTTCCAAGCTGATAGCCGTTACCAAGAAATATACCCGCATTGACGAACTGACGCCAGAAATCCTGAACGCCTTTGTGGATAAAATCGTAGTCCATGAGCGTGAGAAGAAAGACGGGAAACGAACGCAGGCGGTTGACATCTATTATTCCTATGTCGGGATAGTGGACATCCCCACGGACGAGGAAATGCGGGAAATGGAACGGGAATATATGCAGCGTACCAGTCAACAGACCGCCTGAATACAGGCAAAGGCAGGAGAAAATCGGTACTCCTGCCCATACATATCTTTTTTATCCCTATCTGGCTTAACCCATAGGTGAAGCGTGAAGAAAACTCTTTATTGGACACTTACCTTATAAACAAGATACCTGAACTGATACCGCAAATGGACCGACAAATCCGGGTTTCTCAGGGAAACTCGTTTAGTAATATGGATTGTGATAATACAAAAAGGAGGATACCATAAAATGAACAAAGATGAGTTATCGAAACGTATTGCAGAACTATCGGGAATGCCCACAAAGGTTACCCAAATTGTATTAAATGCTTTCTGCAAAGCAGTATCTGAAGAGCTGGAAAGCGGCGGTAAGATACAGCTAGTTGGATTTGGCACTTTTTCTGTGTCAGTATCTAAGGAACGGATAGGAAGGAATCCTAGGACACAGGAAACTATTCTGATTCCGGCGCGGAATACTGTAAAATTCACTCCTGGATCAGATTTAAAGCGCTGTGTCCAACAAGGTGATACGGGGAGATAAACACTTATATGAACCAGAAAGGAAATGTCAGTCCAGTGTGAATAATAATAGTAATATAAGACGGCTCTTTGAGGTTTCGCCCCCAAAAAATCTAAAAAGCCGTGACCGGATTAAAGAAGCATTGTTAAATACTTTAGATACACCAGTCGCGTACACAGCAGTATATGGGTATTCTATAGATTGGGATGGTTGCACATGGACAATTTGCAATTATGCAATCGCTTGTATTCCAACGCTTGCTATGTTTATTGTAACTCCCATAGATCTCCAAGGAATAGAGACGCCAGCAAGACTATATTCAAAAAAAAATATCGAAAGTATCAAGCGGGACGGTAATTCTAGTTGGACAGTATATCTTCGAGACGAAGATGTACCAATCACCCTGGTCATCCCATCCTATGTCCCAGATATTGCTGAATGTCACGGTCAGTATCCGATTGATCAAGTAGAGGAAGCTGAGATATTCTCCCAGCTAATGGAGTATTTCCCCCAAAAAGAACTATAAATAGCTGTCTAAAAAATCAGCGATATTATCCGTATGATCTGGCCCACTTCAAAAATAATTTTGTGTCTTAATCAAAAATAGCAACATTATTCCAAGGCGCGGCCAGCAAGCCGCGCCTTTCCCATACCAAAAACTGAGCCCAGCCAACTCCATCTCGCTGAGTTGGCCGTTGCGCTGGGGCGCAGTACACAGACCTGAAAGCGGGCCTTGCGAGAGCTGGAGACTGCTGGGCTGATCCTGCGTATGCGTCAGGAAATTGGAGCGCTGAACAAGGGGCACGTTCTCATTTCAAGAAGACTAAATAGTCGCCAACAGGAAAATGAGCCGCACAAAAATAGTTTTCCAACAGATTGTAGGTTTAATACATTTTTTCTTACTATTATGTTTTACTCAAAACCAACTCCAAAAGAACTCTAAAAATATCTGATAATCTATTAATGTGGCAGATTATCCAAAATCCCTCAAAAAATAATAAGGGTAGGTGATGTATATGAGATTGAATATACTATTGAACAAGGCGGTCTTTATCTAGTAGCTAGATAAGGGCCGTTTTCTTTTATCCATCGACATAATCCGGGAAATATCCCTATGATTTCTCTCGGTTCGACCATACAACAACATAATATCAGTAAAGGCGGCAGCTTTGGGCTGCCACACTTAAAAGAAAGGGGATGACGCCAGCCGCCTGTGTGCCGTCCGCATAAGCGGGCAAGGAGTAGTGTGCTATGGATGAAAAAATCCACAGCATTGAGAAGCTGCTTTTTGTCCTTCTCAAACGACACACGGCTTTTAATGGACAATTTTCAATCGGCGTTCACCGGCATTTCTGTGGGAGAGAGTTTGCCCCATCTGGGGACAAGCCTCCGCCTGCGGAGGCTCCATACGCCATTGGGCTTCTCAATGTACCTGTCTTTCAAGCGGCTGATTTTGTACCAGATTACAAAATCAGCCGCTTGTTTCATAGGCGGCCTGATTACAGGAGCAGGGCGCCGCCACCTCCGATCTGTTTTCACAAAAAACAGATCGGAGGTACAAAAATTGAGAGATTATCGCAAAAGTGATTATGCGATAAACAGATACAGCCCCAATATTGTTTATCGCTTCCATGATGAAATTGTTGAGGTTTCTCTGGAGGATTACCTGAAAGAGAGCCCGGATAAAACAGCGCAGGACTTTACAAAACTGAAAGCCCTGTCTGATGAGATCTACTATGAGCAGGATCGGTCTGAAAGCGCCCAGACCCGCAAGGATGTGTCCATCCACGGTTTAGAGGAAATGGACTGCTGCTCTACCCGGCCATTGGAAGAAGAATTGGAGGAACTGGCGGCAGAAGTACAAAACCGCCGCCCTGCTGCTGTTGGAGCAGATACGGACGGTTGACCGTAGGCGGCTGCGAGGCTATATCGGGCAGATCAACAAGAAAAAGATGAAGGAGATCGACACAGCCCTGGCAATCAGCGTGGGCCTGCGTTCTCTGGCATAGGACAGGCACCCTTCTGAATAGATTGGTAGAGGCAGAAAGGAGGAACCTGTTTGAAATCACTCACGCTTGCAGAGCTTGATACGCTCTCCGCCGTTGATATTAAGACGGTCGATCCAGAACAGCTTGTCGATATTCGGGATATATCCATCCACACAGAACTTCCAAGAGAGGAACGGGTGCTGGACTTCATCCGCCAGATCCGCAACCCCTACTGCTTCCGCCACGGAAAGATCGTCGTGAAAATCGGCTTTTCCGAGGCGGCCAAGGAAACCACAATGGAGGAACAATTTGAAAGCTATCTCCGTACCTTGTAAATCCCCGACACGAATGGAACCGAAAAAAACACCTGGACACTGACTGTGCCCTGCTGTATAATAGAAATCGGACAAAACTCGCACTCCAATCATTGTTGGGACTGACGAACAAAACGATTGGAGGCATTGTTATGAAAAATTTGACCGCACAGGCTGTTTACACCGCCGACATCTACCTCCGTCTGTCTGATGACGATGGAGATAAGCCGGAAAGCAACAGCATCAAAAATCAGCGGGAATTTATCACGGAATTTTTGAAATCAATGCCAGAAATCCGCATCCATGCCGAAAGGAAGGATGACGGGTTTAGTGGCGTTGATTTTTTTCGTCCTGGGATTCAGGAAGTCTTACAGGATGTGTGTTCCGGCGCAGTCAACTGCGTCGTGGTAAAAGACCTGTCCCGTTTGGGGCGCAACTATATTGAAACCGGAAAGGTCTTACAGGAGTTTGCAGACCACGGGGTACGGTTCATCGCCATTAACGACGGCTACGATACCGCCAACGCACAGGGGCAGGCCAGCACCATCCTGTTTCCCATCAAAAACCTGATGAACGATTCTTACAGCCGGGATATTTCAGTTAAAATCCGCAGCCATTTGGAGGTTAAAAAAAGAAAGGGGCAGTTTGTGGGGGCGTTTGCCGCCTACGGCTATCTGAAATCGCCGGACGACAAGAATCAGCTTGTTGTGGACGATTACGCCGCCGAGGTGGTGCGGGATATTTTCCGCTGGAAGCTGGAAGGAATGAGCCAGCAGGAAATCGCTGACCGGCTGAACGCCGATGGGGTCCTCTCTCCCTCAGAATACAAGCGTTCCCTGGGAATGAAGTATATCTCCGGCTTCAAAAGCAATCCGCAGGCCAAGTGGTCGGCGGTAGCAGTTGGGCGCATCCTGAAGAATCCCCTCTATATCGGTGTGATGGTTCAGGGAAAGACCGGGCGGCCAAACTATAAAATCAAGAAGCTGATGGAGAAGCCAGAGGACGAGTGGATCAGGGTTCCCGGCGCCCATGAGCCGATTATCAGCGAGGTGGATTTTCGTACCGTAAGCGGCCTGCTGTGCCGGGACACCAGAATCGCCGTACAGAAAAAGACGGTCTATCCCTTTTCGGGACTTTTGTTCTGCGCTGATTGCAAGCAGAACATGATCCGCAAGACCGTTCCGGCAGGCGGGAAAAAATATTTTTACTACTCCTGTTCCACCAATCGGGTGGACAAAACCGCCTGCACTACCCACAACATCAGCGAGGCGCTGCTGACAGACGCAGTTCGTGACTGTATCCACGCTCACATGGAAACGGTGCTTAATATTGAGAAAACCCTGCAATTCATCGCCGCCCTCCCCGCAGAGGACACAGAGGCCAGAAAGATCGACCGGCAGCTTGAAAAGCTGAAAGCCGATTATGAACAGGCCATGCGGTTCAAAATGTCCGCTTATGAGAAGTTCGTGGACCATCTGCTGAACGAAGATGAGTTCAAGCAGTATCAGCGGATTTACACGGAAAAGTGCGAGGCGATTGCGGCGGCCATCAGTAAGCGGCAGGAGGAATTGGACGCCATTGTGCGGGCGGGTTCCCCGCAGGGGGAATGGATCGCCCATTTCAAGTCCTTCCGCCATGTGGATGTGATGGAGCGCAAAATCCTGGTGAAGATCATCGACAGTATCTATGTCTATGAAGGGAACCGAATTGAGATCATTTTCAAGTACCAGAATGAGTACAGGGCGGCGGCAGCCTACATCGAACAGTATATAGAGCGTCAGGCGGCGCAGGTAGCCCCCAAGATAAAGGAGGCGGTGTAAATGGCGCGTGTGAGCAGAAGAAAACAGATAGCGGCAGCACAGGGCGTTCCGGTTGATGAGCTGCCCAAGGCCGCCGCTCTGCGGATTTTCCGCACGGCCCTTTATGTGCGCCTCTCCATCATGGACACCCGTGACCGCAAGGACAGCGAGAGCCTGCAAACGCAGATCGACTATCTGTGCGAATATATCGCCAAACACCCTGATTTGGAGCTGTACGACTGCTATCGTGACAACGGAGAAACCGGGACCAATTTTGAGCGCCCTGGATTCCAGCGGATGATGGAGGATGTGAAAGCGGGCCGGGTGGACTGCATCATTGTGAAAGACCTGTCCCGGTTTGGGCGCGACTTCCTGGAAACGGGAAACTTTCTGGAAAAGGTGCTGCCCTTCATGGGAGTGCGGTTTATCTCCGTCAACGACAACTACGACAGTATCCGGGCGGACAGCGGAGAGGCCATGACCATCGCGCTGAAAAACCTGATGAACGACATTTACGCCAAGGACATTTCTCAAAAGGTGTATTCCGCGCTGGACACCAAGAAACGCAGCGGCGAGTTTATCGGCAATTTTGCCGCCTATGGCTATGTGAAATCCCCGGAGGATCGGCATAAGCTGGTTGTCGAACCGGAGGCGGCGGAGGTGGTGAAGCGTATCTTTCGGATGAAAAAGGATGGGATGAGCAACGCTGCGATAGCAAGAACATTGACTGCCGAACAGATTCCCAATCCCAATTACCACCGCTATTTGCAGGGCGTTGTGTTTACCAAGAGGTTTTCTGAAAACAGCCCGTGGCAGACACAGACAGTGAAGCATATTTTGGAGAATCCAGTGTATCTGGGGCACATGGTTCAGGGCAAGAAAATCACAAAACTGCACGCTGGGCAGAAGCAAAAAATTATGCCCCCATCAGAATGGATCATTGTCCCCAATACCCATGAGGCCATCATTGAGCAGGAGCTGTTTGATGCGGTTCAAGCCATTTTGAAAGCCAAGCACGAGGAATACCACAGCCGTCTGGGGAAATACGCCCATTTTGACATCGAAAACATTTTTGAGGGGCTTGTGGCATGCGCGTGCTGCCAGCACAATATGACACGCTATAAGAGTGTTTATAACAAAGGCAGGACGGTGGCGTACCACTTTATCTGCCTCCGCCACGCTATGCTTCTGGATGCCGGATGCCCCAATGCGGGTGGCTTGCGGGAAAACGATTTGAAAGCGGCCGTTTATGAGGTCCTTCGATTGCAGATGGCGATGCTCACGGATGCGGAGGCGGTCATCCAAAGGGTCAGCCGGTCCTCGGCGGCCAGAAGCCGCAGGACGGCTCTTGACAATGAGATCGTATCGGTGCAGGGACGATTGAAGAAGCTGGACACACTCCGTCAGACGCTCTTTGAAAGCTATGTGGACGGTATTGTAACGCAGGCGGATTATCTATTCG
>ERZ832522.6095-NODE-6095-length-10437-cov-3.531401_pt1 | contig 10437 bp, 10 predicted proteins | sample MGYA00519951_ERZ832522 | MGnify/ENA primary metagenome ERZ832522 (study PRJEB31850, sample SAMEA3708728) | human gut metagenome | biome: human gut; feature: human-associated habitat; material: faeces | place: China | collected 2014 ... | reverse complement strand
GGTTCCAGATCAAGGATCTTAGCTGCTTCACGAACCATTTTGTCAATCTGGTCTTTTGGTACTTTTCTTAATTTCAGCCCAAATGCCATGTTATCGTATACTGTCATATGTGGGTACAGAGCATAGTTCTGGAATACCATTGCGATATCTCTGTCTTTTGGCTCTACGTCATTTACCACTCTGTCTCCGATCTTTAATTCTCCGGAAGTGATATCTTCCAGACCGGCAATCATACGAAGTGTTGTAGATTTACCACATCCTGAAGGTCCTACGAAGATGATGAATTCTTTATCTTCAATCTCAAGGTTGAAGTCTTTCACTGCTTCAAATCCATTTGGATATGTTTTGTTAATGTGTTTCAATGATAAACTTGCCATTGCTATAATTCCTCCTGATTTATAATCATTTTTATTCCAGTCGTTATCTGTTTCGTTCTGATAAAAGTATATAAAAAAAGTTCAACCCGGGTAATGCCCAAGTTGAACAATCTTTTTCTCTTTTTCTATACAAGTTGACGAACAGCCTATAAAAGTGCCTGGTAAATATCTCTTTTTCCTACACCTCTGTCTTTTGCCACCTGTTTCATCGCAGACTTTTTGTCCATTCCCTGTCCGAGATAAAGTTCCATATGTTCTTCGATACTCATCTCTTCCCATCTGGCTTTTTCCTCATTGCGGATCTCTTCTCTGCTCTTTCCTTCGATCACCATGACACATTCACCCTTCGGCTCCTGTACATCATAATATACCAGCGCATCTTCGATCGTTGTGGCAAATACGGTCTCGTGCTTCTTCGTAAGTTCTCTGCAGATGCTGATACGTCTGTTACCGAGAGTCTCCTGAAGCGTCTTCAATGTACGGACCAGTCTGTGCGGTGCTTCATAGATGACCATAGTTCTCGTCTCATCTTTCAGTTCCTCCAGAACGGCCTGTCTTTCTTTCTTATCCGTTGGAAGAAATGCCTCAAATGCGAACCTTCTCGTTCCAAGTCCGGATATCGTAAGCGCCGTGACACATGCACAGGCTCCCGGAACAGCTGTAACCGTGATCCCTGCTTCCTGACACATCTTCACCAGTTCTTCGCCCGGATCAGAGATTCCTGGCATCCCGGCATCCGTGATCACTGCAATGTCCTCACCGCCTTGCAGACGTTCTACAAGTTTGTGTCCTTTTTCTATCTTATTATATTCATGATAGCTGGTCATCGGTGTCTTAATCTCAAAATGATTCAGAAGCTTGATACTGTTTCTGGTATCTTCTGCTGCGATCAGATCCACTTCTTTTAATATCCTCACCGCCCGGAATGTCATATCTTCCAGATTCCCTATCGGTGTTGCACATAAGTACAATGTTCCTGCCATCTCATACTCCTCCATCTTATGTTTGGTGCCTGCTCTGTATCTATCTGCCCGGTCCATCTGCTGCCATGGCTTTTGCGCCGTGATATTTTCCTTACTTACGACGGACTCATTCCGTAGAGTGCAAGCAGTTCCTCCGTATAACTTCCATCTTTCTGATATACAACCAACGGCGGTTCTACCTGCATCCTCGGATTGCCGCCCTTCATTCCCTCGATCAGAACCATATTCGGTTCTTTATCTATATACGGATATACCAGCCGCATACGCTTCGGCTCAATTCCATACGCACACATCTTTGTCATGATCTCCGGAAGCCTGAACGGTCTGTGGACCATATAGAATCTTCCTTTGACTTTCAGTATCTTCGCACTCTCTCTTAAGATATCATCCAGTGTACAAAGTGCCTCATGTCTTGCAATATACAATGTTTCATTCTGATTCTTCAGTCCGTGGTCTCCGATCATATACGGGGGATTGGTTGTAATAACCCCAAAAGAGGCGGCTCCGAATATGGATGCTGCCTCCTTGATATCTCCCGTTACAATGTCGATCCGTTCTTCCAGCCCGTTATAACTGACACTGCGCCTTGCCATATCTGCACTCTCTTCCTGGATCTCCAGTCCCGTATAATGCAGTCCCGGATATTTTGCCTCCAGAAGTATCGGAAGAATTCCTGTTCCCGTTCCGAGATCCAGTGCTTTTTCATTCTTCTTTACTCTGGCAAATGCTGATAAAAGCACTGCATCCATTCCAAAACAGAAACGGCCCGGACTTTGAATGATCTCATATCCTTTGATCTGCAGATCATCCAGTCTTTCATTCGGAAGTAATTTAGTTATCATCTAATTTTGACGCTCCGTTCTTTTCTTCTAACGCCTTCAGTTCCTTCATCTCTTCTTTCGAAAGTCTTACGTCTTTCTTCTTACGTCTTGGTTTGAACTTCAGTTCTGCTGCCGGATATTCACGGATCTCTTTCTCGTCATTATCCAGCGTCACAACAACCTTAACCATCTGGCGGAGCACGTTAACTGACTGTACATCTCCTCTTAATCCTTCCGGTGTCGTCACATGATCTCCGTTCGCCGGAAGATGGCTGTTCAGTTCTTCATATGTCTCTTCTTCATTCGTCAGACAGCACATCAGTCTTCCGCAGACTCCGGATATCTTTGTCGGGTTCAGTGAAAGATTCTGTTCTTTCGCCATCTTGATCGATACCGGTGCGAACTCAGATAAATACGTGTGGCAGCAAAGTGGTCTTCCACAGATACCGATCCCGCCGCGGATCTTCGTCTCATCACGCACTCCGATCTGTCTTAACTCGATTCTGGTACGGAACACACTCGCCAGATCCTTTACAAGCTCACGGAAATCAATTCGTCCGTCTGCCGTAAAGTAAAACAGCACTTTATTATTATCAAATGTATATTCCGCATCGATCAGTTTCATCTCAAGGCCGTGTTTGTGGATCTTGTCTAAACAAATCTTGAATGCTTCTTTTTCTTTTTCTTTATTCTTCTCTTCTTTTTTCTTATCGTCCTCTGTCGCAAGACGGATCACGGATTTGAGTGGCTGTGTGATCTTGTCATCTTCCACTTCTTTCGGTCCGGTTACTACGGAACCAAATTCCACACCTCTTGCAGTCTCAACGATTACCTTATCACCGGTCTTGATCTCAAGTTTTCCCGGTGAAAAGAAATATATTTTTCCGGCAGTTCTGAATCTAACGCCTATTACCTTCGTCATATGATTAGTTCTCCTTTATGGTCAGGAACAAAAGCTCCATAACCAGATCGAAGTTAACATTCGCTTTCAGTCTGGCTTTCGCTTTCTCAAGGCTCTCCAGGATCAGTTCGATTCCTTCATAAGAGCTCTTTCTCGCCTGTTCTTTTATACTCTGTAACTGGTCTTTGAATACGACCTTATCAATCTCTTTTGTTGCTTTATATAATAAGACATCCCTGTACCAGATCATGATAATGTCCAGGTAGTCTGTGATCTCTAATTTATATACGGATATATTCTTAACCGCAGCAACGATTTCATTTAATTCCATCTCACTGATATGCTTCAGAAGCTGTACCGCTTCTTCTCTGATCTCGTTAAAATGATCGGAATTGGCCAGCATGATCGCACGTCCCATATTACCCTGTGCAAATGCCGTGCACATATCTGCTTTATAATCCGGGATCTCCAGATTCTCCATCAGATACTTTCTGATCAGTGTATCTTTGATGTTACGCAGCTTCAGCATAACACATCTGGAGTTGATCGTCGGAAGTAACATCTCTGCATTCTCCGTCAGCAGTAAGAATACCGCATATGCCGGTGGCTCCTCGATCGTCTTCAGAATTGCATTTTGTGCCTGCGGTGTCATCAGATCTGCCTGAGGGATAATATATACTTTGTATGGTCCCTGATACGGCTTAATATCCACGGTATTGTTCACCTGTGTACGGATATCATCTACGCTGATGCTGTTCGGCTTTTCATGTGTCACACGGATAATGTCCGGATGATTGCCACTCTCTGCCTGCTTGCAGGAATGACATTTTCCACACGGTTCATTGTCCCCGGTCTCACACAAAAGCGTCATGGCGAACAGATTCGCCAGCATCTTCTTACCGGAACCTCTCTCCCCGTTCAGAATATATGCATGAGAGACCCTGTTATTCTCTACTGCACTGCTGATATATTTTAATATGTCTTTGTGGCCAACCACATCTTTAAAGCTTCCCATCTCGTATTACCTCTACTATTTCTTCTTTGCATCGTACTTTATCATCATTCTGATATCTTCTTGTAATTCCTGCTTTCTTCAGATTATCCTCCGAAAAATCTTTCTGATCAGCCAGAAATCTTCTGCAGACTTCTTCATAGCCCGGATGATCCTGCTGCTGTTCTCGCACGATCGCGCGCATCAGGCGTTCTTTGTCCTCCACTTCGATATAAAGCGGGATCAGGTTCTCATTTCCATAGTACTCTTTTGTCTTTATATAAGACTCCAGTGTACCGATCATGAGATAATCATTTTCATCCAGATTAATCTGTCCATCATCTATTGTAGCATATTTCCAGTCCCCATACACGGTTTGATAGGTGCGAAGTTCAATTATTTTACCTTCTTCACGGTATTTTTCAAGTATTTCATCCGTTACGAAGTAATATTCCACTCCATCTTTCTCGCCTTCACGCATCGGTCTGGTCGTATATAAAGTTAAAGTCTTAAGTTCCGGAAGATCCTTTCTGATATCTTTGTAAATCGTATCCTTTCCCGAAGAACTTTTACCCATCATGTAGTATATCTTACCCATCTATCCACACCTCTATGCCATCTTCCGATTGAAGTCCCTCAATCGAAAAATCATGTTCCTGATACCAGTGAAGTACCTCTACCGCTTCTTTTGTAATACGCTCACCCGGTACGATCAGCGGGCTTCCCGGCGGATAGAGATATGCGTATTCCACGGAAATGCATCCGATACTGTCTTCAAAGCTTCGTTTTTGTATCTTATCCCTGCGGTTCACTGCCTCTGCGATCGTCCACACTTTTTCAAGTGCCGGCTGTCTGCCGGAAAGTGGGAGGTCGGTTTCAATAGCAGCCGGCCGGCCCTGCTTGGTATCTATCTCTTTATCAATCTCTAGCAACGCATCTCTCAACCGGTCCAGACCTTCCTGCGTATCTCCCACAGTTGTCATAGCCAGAACATAGGTCCCTGCCAGCATTTCCATCTGCAAATGATATCTATGAAGTAATATCTCATACAGCTCGTGACTGGACATCGGTGCGTGTTTTACAGAGATCACGAATTTGGATCTGTCATAGCGGTCTGTATTATCAGTCTGGATAATTTTCAGATACTTAAGCCGTTTCAGATCTTTGCGAAGTGCTTCAATGCGATTGGCATACTCAGAAAAAATATTTTTATTTTTATATTTATAATCTGATCTTGCATCCGAATGCGTTTCAAGTGTCTCTTCCAGCATTCCGATACACGCATCGATACTCGCCATCAATATATACGACGGACTGCTCGTCTGCAGCATATCCAGATACTGTTTCACTTTTCTTCGCTTCACCATGTCCCCGTTCACATGCAGAAGCGCCGTCTGTGTCAGCGCCGGAAGCGTCTTATGAAGACTGTTGATCACCAGATCCGCACCATATATATTCGCACTCTTTGGGAAATACGGATCAAATCCGAAATGCGCACCGTGTGCTTCATCCACGATCAGCGGACACCCTTTTGCATGCACAATCTCTGCAATCTTTTCGATGTCCGACACCACGCCGTCATAGGTCGGTGATACGATCATCACCGCACGTATCTTTGGATGTTCTTCCAGTGCTTTCTGCACATCTTCTGCATCGATCTCTGTACTCAGTCCCAGTTCTGTATCAAACTTTGGATAAAGATAGACCGGATCCAGTTCATTCAGATATATCGCATGATACACAGACTTGTGGCAATTTCTTGCCACAAGTATGGAATCTCCTTTTTCAGTTGTTCCTAATATTGCACTTAAGATTCCAACCGTACTTCCATTCACCAGAAAATGTGTCTCGTCCGCATGGTAAACTCTTGCTGCTCTTTCCTGCGCATCTCTTAGAATTCCCTCTGCATGATGCAGATCATCAAAGCCATCAATCTCTGTAATATCGATCCGGTACGGAGATGTCCCGTCCATCAGATCCAGATTTCTCTTGTGCCCCGGCATATGGAATGCATAGTAGTCAGAATCGCTGTAATTCTTTAATTTATCAAATATATTATTCATGCGTATATTTTAGCAAAATAACATTATATTATCAAGCCATAAACTCCCGCAGGATCTGGCGGATCATCTCATCCTTTGGAAGCTCACGTATGGTGTCTTCTTTCGGTATTTCTTCCTGTACATCTTCCTGTGCAGACTCCTTATCGGCATTTCCTTTAATCTCCATTGCCTGCGCATTACCGGCCAGAGTCCCGGTACTTTGTACCTCTTCTTGCAATATATCTTCTGTCCTTTTACTCCCGTCTGTACCGGCAAGCCGCGCCGATGCTTTTGCCAGGTTCCTGGCGTTCTCCTTTACTCTTTCTTTTCTGCGGCTCTCACGCTGCATCTGCACAACACCGGAGCCGGATACCGGAACAGATTCTTCTTTTTCTTCTTGCTCCGTTTTGTCCTCTTTTTCTGCCTTTTCTTCCTTTGTATCATTTGTCTCGTCTTTTTTGATCACACTGTCTCTTCGTCCGGTGCGTTCTTTCTGATTTGCCTTTTCATACTTGTGGAGACATACATTTTCCAGATAATCTACCATATAGTTCTTTGCCATCTGCATGCAATAATTCTCATCCGTTGTCAGATGGAACAGCCATACCAGGATTCCAAGTCCTGCGCCACATGCACCCATCCGCAGGACAGCATCTCCCATGCCATATACCTGATAACTCAGTCCCGCACCGACAAGTCCGGTTACGATAAGCAGTCCCGCACATATCTTCTCCAGTCTGCGCAGCGTGTGAAGTCGTAATCCACAGACTTTATACTCATACAGATACTTATCCACAAATACCCCTACGTTTTCCACCGTATCGCTGATCATACATGCGTGTTCGAATTTCGCACGGACCAGGCGCATCAGCGGGTGGTTACTCTTACTCATACTTCCCGCCGCCTCCACCATACGTTTCATCGTCATACTCACGATACACTTGTCCACCACACCAAGTCCGGTCAGGATCCCCATGAGTACGAACAGTAACTTCTTGTCCAATAACATTTCCAGCATAATAAAAGCCCTCCTTTTGATTTGCATTATACTGTAAATCAAACAGAAGGGCGCTTAATTTCGTTCCTTATATTTCGCACAGAAAACCACATATCATGTCAGTTCCGGGCACATTCTGTGATATTTTAAATTGTATGCCTTTTCACTTATACCTAGATCATCGGCAGTAATTCCTTCATAAGTCTTACACTGTGGGCAATTGCCTTCTTTTCAAACGTTGGATAATCCATAGTCGCGCTGTTGTCAGCTTTATCCGAAATTGCACGAATGATGACATACGAAACTTTGTTCAGGTAAGCTGCCTGGGCAATTCCCGCACCTTCCATCTCTACACACATCGGATGGAATAATGATGAGATTCTTTCCTTCACATCTTTATCCGAAATAAACTGATCGCCGCTTACCACTCTTCCGGTAAATGTGTGAATATCCGGATTGGCTTTCTCATTTGCTGCTACTGCCTTCTTGACCAGTTTTTCATCTGCCGGGAATGACAGTGTGTCCATTCTTGGGATCTGTCCTGCCGGATCTCCGAATATCGTCGCATCCATATCGTGATGCAGTGCATCTGTCGAGATCACCATATCTCCGATATCGATCTGTGCATCCAGTGAACCCGCAATACCGGTATTAATCAATGTATCCACACCAAATCTGTCCACCAGGATCTGTGCACAGATTCCTGCATTCACCTTACCGATACCACTTCTTACAATAACAACATCTTTGCCGCCCAATGAACCTTTGCAGAATACCATCCCTGCCTGTTCTATAGTCTCATCGATCTGCATATCTTTTTTAAGTTCTGCCACTTCTTCTTCCATTGCTCCGATAATACCTATCATAGCTCTATATCCTCCTGTTATTACGATATTTTCTATATTAATTCGTCTATGCCCTATTATATCTTATAGAAAATTCGATTTCAACCGGCGAAATAAGTAGCAAACAGACAGAATCTCTGTTATAATCTGAGACGTATGACAATAAAACAATTATTTACAAAAGCAACAGGAGGTAATAGATATGGATTACAAACCATCAGGAGTCTGTTCTCGACTGATCCATGTAGAACTTGACGGAGATAAAATCGCAAATGTAGAATTCGTAGGCGGATGTGCCGGAAATACAGCCGGAATCAGCAGCCTTGTAAAAGGAATGGACGCTCACGAAGTGATCAAACGTCTGGAAGGAACAAAATGTGGTGCAAGACCAACATCCTGCCCTGACCAGTTATCCAAAGCTTTAAAACAGGCTCTTGGAGAATAATTTTCTGCGAATTTCATAACTACAGAAAAAAAAGGCTACTTGTCCTCCCCTTATCGGGGAAGACTTGTAGCCTTTTATGGGGATACCTTCTTTTTTATGTACTCATACTGCAAGATTTCGATCTTTATTCAGTGTTTCGTTTACTTATTACAATTATTACTTTTTTAATTGTTTTTCGTTCACTAGTATTGATGCATTACTTATCTTTTATTTGTTTTATGGATATTTGTCTTTATTAGTTTATGTTTTTTTGTTATACATTATAATTACATATTTTTACGTCTTTGCCTTGTTATAAACTACCTTATTTTTCAATCCCTGCCAACTACATCTTTTGCCACTGCTTTATAATCTTCTGCTTGCATCGGACCTTCGGTCCTTTAATTACCTCGAGTTATTCCGTCCTATTGTTCTACTTTAAACATTCATCGTCGTTTTTTTAACTTTACTGTTTTTTTGCTTCTTGTGTTGTGTTTTTTGCTTCTATGCTCTTTTGAGGATATTAATCGATATAAATACCATCAGTAAATGAACTGCTCATGTCGCTGTTAGCTACATGCGTGCAACGTACACGGTAATAATAATCACCTTCGACGTATAAAGTCCTGTTGGAAGTCACTCGATTCATATTCAGGTTTTCTTTCTGCCATCCATCATAGTAAGACCATTCTGTATCTTCTTCTTTGGCGCGTTCTACAAGTACTGCAATCTGTATACTATCTACCACATGTCTTGCGATCGTTGTCCCACCAACATATATCTTACCTTTTGCGAGTTTCGTGCATTTAGAATAACCCGTCATCAAATCTTCACCTCTGGTAATCTTGGTATCATAACCTATTGATTCCTCATCATGGGTTAATTCCGATCCATCAATCACTTTATTCCCTGCAGCTCTTACTTCCTGCATTGACGACACTGATAATCCTCCGACCAGCATTACTGCCAGACACATAGACACTAATCTCCTCTTCATATCTCACCTCCGTTCGTACTTATTTTTTCGCCCTCATATATTAATACACATAACTTTCAAAAAACTGTCGCCTTTATTTTGGAAAAACTAAATTTTTTAAAATTTTTTCGAAATCTTGTTGTTTCATTGTTCCTGTTAATAAATATTCTATACTTCCATGTTTAAATCTTGCAACACATCCTGATTTTTTATTATCTTCAAGTTTATATATTGTTATCTTGATTTCACAATCATTTACAACTTTGGAATATTCCTTTTCTATTGAATCTTCAAAATCTATCCCCAAAGAACTATCTCTGTATGGCATATTAATTATATATCCGATTGTTTCACCGTCATAACTATAATACATCTCCGCAACCTGTTTACTCTCATCCAGATTCATCGTATCAAATTTCATATCTGGTAAGCAGACAAATATTTTAACTACATCTGTATCGAAAGCATCTCTTATTTCCTGATAGGCCTTTTCCTCATCCTCACTTGCTATCGTTTTAATTTTCCGGCTGGTACTATTTTTCTCAACTTCTCTATCTCCAACAGCCTGTCTCACCATCCGTACAACTCTTTCCGGTCCTCCCATGCTGGTGATTCCCATTGCCAGTACGCATACGATAACAGCGGCCAGTGCCAGATATATTTTCAGAGGTTTTCTGCGATAATGAACTTTCTTTTCTGATGTATCTGCCGTTCCAACTTCGGCCTTCAGCATCTTTCTTCCGAGTTCCAGTGCTCTGCGGTCTTCTTCAGACAGGTTATTGATGGCTTCTTCTCTTTCTCTGGCTTCATTTTCCGCCTGTTCGCGCTGATATTCTCTCATCTGTTCTTTTAATCTTGCAAGGACAGCCTCCTTCGTTCCCTCAGGCACAACAAGACTCGTATCCTTTTCAAGGGACTCTTCTTCCTCTTTTGCAATCTCCTCAAATTCTCTGGCAATGCATTCTTTCAATTCATCTTTCTCATTATTCATTTTGCTACCCTCAAATTTTTGACTGGTCTTCAAATTTCTCCATAGTTTTGCCACTTGACCTATTTCTTTCAGAAAGTATAATATAGGTA
>ERZ832522.6094-NODE-6094-length-10438-cov-3.951074_pt1 | contig 10438 bp, 8 predicted proteins | sample MGYA00519951_ERZ832522 | MGnify/ENA primary metagenome ERZ832522 (study PRJEB31850, sample SAMEA3708728) | human gut metagenome | biome: human gut; feature: human-associated habitat; material: faeces | place: China | collected 2014 ... | reverse complement strand
GCACAGGAAGTCCCAAGGAAGTCTGCATATAGTCCCGCACGGTAAATGTCTGCGCACCCAGTTCCATTTTCATCTGAAATTCTCCTTTCTATCCCGTCAATGTTATTTCAGAAGCACCAATGCTTCATAAGGCTGCAAGGTGATGGTCTGCTCCGCCTGCTGTGTCCGCCCGGTGTTGGAAATCAGCACCTGCGCGCCTGCGAAGCCCGCCGGCATTGTCCATTCTCGCGTCTGCTCCTTGAAGTTGCACATTACGAGCAGTTGCGCATCATCCAGCGTGCGCGTATAAATGAACAGTGCCGGGTCGTCCTTTTTCAGCAGCGCATAGCGCCCATGCACAATCACGGGGTGTGTCTTGCGCAGGCGGATGAGCTTCTGGAAGTAATAGAACGTTGAATCCGGGTCAGCCATCGCAGCAGCGGCGTTGACCTCCGTGTAGTTCGGATTGACGCGAATCCACGGCGTGCCGCAGGTAAATCCGGCATTCGTGCTGTCGTCCCACTGCATGGGCGTGCGGGCATTGTCGCGGCTCTTGAACAGCAGGTAGGGGAAGAACTCGTCGTGCGTGAGCGGCCCGTCCGTCACCCAGCGGCGATACCCGTTCAGGCTGTCAATATCCCGGAACTCGTCCAGCGACTGGAACGGGCAGTTCGTCATGCCCAGCTCTTCGCCCTGATAGATATAAGGTGTGCCCTCCATCATGTGCAGGCAGGTCGCCAGCATTTTTGCGCTGCGGACGCGCCACTGCGGGCGGTCATCGCCGAACGCGGACACGGTGCGCGGCTGGTCGTGGTTGCCGAGGAAGAGGCTGTTCCACGCCTTGCCGTGCAGCTCCGTCTGCCATTTGCTCAGTACCTTTTTCAGGAACAGCATCGGAATCTGTTCCGTGCGCCACGCCCCGTATTTTCCGGCGACGTCCACATGCTCGAACTGGAATACCATGCTCAGCTCATGCGAATCTTCTCCGGCGTACTTCTGTGCCTCCTCGATGGTCACGCCCGCCGTTTCGCCCACGGTCATCAGGTCATAGCGGGACAGCACCCGCGCGTTCATTTCCTTCAGGTATTCATGCACATGCGGACCGTGAATGCAGTATGCGCCAAAGTTTCCATAACCGCCGACGGGGGCGTTCGGGTCATCCGGCATTTCATCGGGTTTAGAAATCATGCTTATGACATCCATGCGGAAGCCGTCCACACCCTTATCAAGCCAACGATTGATCATTGCATAGACTTCCGCACGCATGTTTTCATTTTCCCAGTTCAGATCCGGCTGCTTTTCGCTGAACAAGTGCAAATACCATTGGTCTGTTGTCTTATCATAACTCCACGCGGATGGCGTAAAGAAAGATGACCAATTGTTGGGTTCTTTCCCGTCCTTGCCGTCTCTCCAAATATAATAGTCCCGATAGGGATTATCCTTACTTTTCCGGGATTCTATAAACCACGCATGTTCATCTGAAGAATGATTCACAACGAGGTCCATGACCAATTTGATATCCTGTTTATGGAGTTCTTCGACAAGTTGTTCAAAATCCTCCATCGTACCGAACTCGGCCATAATGCTCTCATAATTACGGATATCGTAACCCATATCCGCATTGGGAGAGTCATATACAGGACAAAGCCAGATTGCTCCAATTCCAAGCCATTTCAGGTAGTCCAATCTGGAAATGATGCCCTGAATGTCGCCAATGCCGTCGCCATTTGAATCTTGAAAACTTCTGGGATATATCTGATAAAATACCCGTTCCTTCCACCAAGGTGAATTCATATCATTTGCTCCTCATTTCTGTTGGTGTCAGGCAGGACGCTGTTCTGCATCCTGCCCAATATTTCTTTCAGATGTTTTCTCCCTGCAGATCAATCCATACGACAGTCCAGTATCCTATTCTCGGAAGGACAAATTCAATAAATGCCCCCTTATCACTTTCAAAATCAGTATATTGGATTGCCTGAGCCTGCATTGCTTCCCTATCTGGTGACGCTGCATATACGCCTTTAACCGGACTGTCCACCTGCACTACAATTCTTATGTTCTCCTGCGGAATGGGAGTATCCTTTCCCTTGTTCCAGTAATCATTTTCGCATCCGCACAGATTCACAAAATACAAACATTTTCTTAATTCTTTTTCCCGGATTGTAAGCCAGAGCTTGTTTGCTTCACCATATGTACTGACAGGATGACTCTGGCACTGGTATTCATAATTGTCCCAGCCCATATGCGTCATGGAAACATTTCTTAGCTCCTCGTCATAGAACAAATCCAGATACCGGATCATGAAATCATTGCAGCGTCTGAGAATCGCCGCGTCTTTCTCACTCAGACGGGTATAGTCGCTATAATACCCCTGAGTCAGAACAGCTTGATTTTCGCCCTGCAGCAGATGATAAGCACCGTTTGAAACAATGGCAGCCGTTAAAATTCGAGCCGCATTCATTGCCCGTTCTCTGGAATCCTTCCGGAATGGTTCCAGATAAGCCGCAAGAATGATCGGCCTCTGGTCGCCGGAAAGCTGTCTTGCCTCGTCAATCAGCTGCGCAATATGAGAATACCGCTCATAGGGATTCCAGACCTCAATGTAAACTGCGTCCTGCTTAGCAGCAGCGGTGAAATATACAGGCCAGTTGCCAACATTATTGAAGATCAGATATGGGTCTTGATTTGCACCTGCAAGTTCTTCTCTGGTCTGGTTGATCAAGGATGGGATTTCCTGATCCAATCGAATCAGTTCCGGCTTTTCCTCCAAATGAGAATAGGCCGTTTTGGGGAAGCCATAGGTGTCCATATGGATTCCTGCAAACCCCATCTTTGTGATTGCTTTTCTATACTCCGCAATCAAATGATGCCGCCACGGCGAATCCTTTGCAATATTCATGATATAAAACACATCAATGAACACAAAGGGTTTCTGGCAGGAATTATACAGCGCCCAATTTGTGTGCTTCTCGAAAAAGGGTTTGCTGGCAGCGTAAATTGCGCCGTATGCGATAGAATGCATGCCATGTTCCGCGCATTTTTCAATCTTGTCCTTCACGGTTTTGCGAGAGATTGGCTTACCCATCATGTCTGTGTAGAATTCCTGATCTGTAACCAGGTGATCATGCCGGTAAGACCAGTCATAGTACTGCACCATATTGATATGACATTTATTCAGCCATTCAACAGCACCGTTATCTGCGTCGTCCTGCGTGAAATCGCTCAAAAAGCCGTAGCGGAGAGACCGTTTGGGGTTTTCGACAACATCAAAAGCTGTTTCCAGAAGAATACGTGTGTTACCTGTGCATACCGTTACCGAAGCACCGTAACCAGCAAAAGTGGTATCATATTTTCCAACAGAAATGAGTATATTACCGGTAAAATCAGCAACTTTTTGCCTGTAGACTAAATCATTCAAATGGTATATAGACACCTCCGCGTATTCACAGATGTGTCCATCCGTATCAAGGCGAAGCTCAACTTCTTCACCGGACAGAAACTGCGCTTTTACAGGATATAAATCCATTCAATTCACCTTATCCTTTCACCGCGCCGTCTGAAAGTCCCTGGATAAACTGCTTCTGGAAAATCAGGAAGATGATCACTACGGGGATAATGGCGATGGTCGCCGTTGCAGCCATCAGATGCCATTTACCACCGCCAAACTGCTGGAAAAAGACGGACAATGCCTGCGGGATGTTCTGCTTTGCCCTCGACTGCAAGAAGAACGTAGCCTGCGCATAGTTATTCCAGATTCCAAAACCATTCAGAATCACGAAGGATGCCGTTGCGGGTTTTATGATTGGGAAAATAACTCTCCAGAAAGCGCTGAATCCTGTGCAGCCATCTAACGCAGCTGCTTCGTCCAATTCTCTTGGCAGCGCTTTTATAAATGTCGCGTAAATGAACACCGCAGACGGCATTGCCAGTGTGGAGCAAACCAGAATCATTCCCCAAAGGGTATTTACCGCATGAATTTTTCTCATAAGTGTGTACAGCGGAACAGTATTGATAATACCAGGAATCATCATACAGGACAAAAGCAGACCGAATACGAATTTGTTATACCTTGTATTGTGCCTTGCAATGGCATACCCTGCCAGGCCACCGGTAATAATTGTCAAAATCAGCGTTCCGGCTGTAATGATCGCAGAATTCAGCATAGCTGTACCTATCTTTGATTTTCTCCAGGCATCCAGAAAGTTCTGCCAATAAAAATCCGGAATAAAAATATTACCCTCATAAAAAACACGCTGTGGAGAATTGAGCGCCAGAACCAGCAAAACATAGAAAGGAATCAGGCACATCAGACAAATCAGGCAAATCGCAGCATATTTTAATACTTTTTCTAAACCTTTCATGCATTTGCCTCCTTAGTCTTTTTCCCGCGTCAGGCGCATGGAGATCAGAACAGGAATCAGGATGATAAAAAACAGGATCATCGCAACAGCTGTAGAATAACCGGTTCGACTGCCATAACACATACGCATAATGTAGATACTTAAACTTTCTGTGGAGTATCCCGGTCCGCCCTGTGTCAGTGCCATGATGATATCGAAAACTGACAGTGAGCCAATAATGTTTGTGACCACATTGATTCTGATGGCGGGCATCAGCAAAGGAAGCGTGATTCTGGAAAACCGCTGCCATCTTCCCGCTCCGTCAATTGTAGCTGCTTCAACATATTCTGAAGGAATTGACTGGAGCCCCGCCAAATAAATAATCATTGTCATACCGGAAAATTGCCAGACGTTTACAAGAATCAGCACCAGCAGTGTCACCGAGTATTTGCCCATCCAATTCCCTATCAAGCCCGAGAGTCCCAGCTGAGCAAATGCATAGGCGAGGTAGCCCCGCCCCGGCTGCAGCAGGAAATACCAGATGTATCCCATAATCAAAGGGCTGATGATAGCAGGCAGGTAGATAATGACACGCGCAATGCTTTTTCCCCGAAAGTCAGAATTCATCAGCAAAGCATAGCACAACCCTACCAGATTCAATAGCGCTGCACTGCCTATCGCAAAAATCAATGTGGTTTTGATATCTTGCATTGCCCGGTCATCTGAGAAAAAATTCGCAAAATTTTTGAGTCCAACAAACTCTGCCTGACCCATACCGTCCCAATCTGTCAAGCTCATCCCAATGCCCTTAAGCAATGGGTACACAAAAAAGATCGAGAACAGAATCAATGCAGGAAGCGAGAGGAACTGGGCCCAATCGATTCGTTTTCTACGCATACATGTTCCTCCGAAAAAGCCAGGACCCGGAACATCGGAACTTAATTCCTCCGATCCGAGTCCTGTTAGATTAATTCACAATAAGGTTATGTCAGAGTATCAAAATTAAAATCCTGCGTCCCATGCAGCTTCATATGCTTTTGCAAACTCCTCAGCAGTATACTTGCCGGCGAGCAAGTCCTGAACCATTCTGCCAGCATCATCACCGGAGAAGCCGGCAGGTTTCTCGTTGGTGAAGCCAATGTTCGCTGCGGAGCTAACAGCACTGTTAACGCCTTCAACAATGGAGTCAGGCGCCCACTTTGCATCAACATCCGTGAAAGCGGAGGGAGAACCCAGACTTTCGGCATACTTCTTCTGATTATCTGCACTGAACAAGTAAGTCAGGAAGGCCTTTGCTTCCTCGACATGCTCTGTATCAGCACTAATACTGTAACCGGAGTCTTCCGCAACCAGAACCATGGGAGTGCCGTCTTCCATCATAGCAGGATAAGGGGCAAAGCCGATCTTGTCTGCCATTTCAGGATCCTTTGCCAGTACACTGGACAGAGCCCACATGCCATTGCTGAACATTGCAGCCTTACCGGATACAAATGCATCGACGCAGTTATCGTTCGTTGCAGTCAGAACGTCTTCGTTAATCAGGCCTTTTTCCTGCAGTTCCAGCAAACCGGCTGCGAAAGTAGCCATGGCACCGTTGGGATCGCCAAAATTCAAAATGCTCTTGTCATTGTTCAGCATGGCAGTCTTTGCAGCGGTAGCGCCGTACTTTGCCTTGATGTAACCATGGGGAATGAACTCAATCAGATGGCCCAGATGCCACGCTTCGCTGCCGAAGATAAACCAGGGATCAACATCGGGCATCTCGGTTTTAATCTTTTCCAGATTCGCAACAAAACCTTCCCAAGTGGTCGCGGGTTCAATGCCAAGTTCTGCGAAAATTTCCTTGTTGTAGAAGAAACCTGCCATGGTCATATTCGTGCAGATACGGTACTGCTTTCCGCTGCTGATATCCGTGCAGCTTTCCTTCATGGAGGGAATCAGTCTGTTCCAGATCTCATCCATATCGGACAGATCCAGATACTTACCCTGATCCACATATTCCTGCTCATAAGTGGTCATAATATCAGGGGCTTCGCCGGATGCAAACTTGATTTTGATGATATTGCTCGCATCGTTCTGATATTCCTGTTCCACAGTGATGCCACCGCTCTGTGCGTTGAAGCCGGCAATGATCTCATCCAGCAGGTCAACAGTTTCTACCTTGCCGGTAAAGAATGTCAAGTCTACATCCTTGGCAGGTTTTTCATCTTTCTTTTCAACCTCGTTTGTGCTTGCCTGATCAGCCTTGGGTTCTGTGGGTGTGCCCGCCTGCTGGCCGCAGCCAGCAAACGCTGTGGTAAGCATGCAAATAGCCAGTACAAAAGCAAATAAACGTTTCATTTTGTCTCCTCCATTCTATTTTCCGGATGTCTTCGTGGGATTCATCCTGACTACATTATAGTTTCTGTTTTTCACTTGGTAAATCCCTCTTTTTTTAGATTGCAGTCCATATTTTATAGGCAACACGCACATATCCTTGCATTTTTCACTTCGGTGTTCTATAATAAACGCACAAAAGCGATTCGGAGGACAGCGTGTATGCTTTCTAAACTCAAAGCTTTTTTTGCCGCTAATAACATCCAGCGCCGCCTGCTTCTCATCATTTCCATGTTCATTTTTTCTTCCATTATACTGGTTTCACTTTTCAGCCACCTTCGTTTCGTTGCCGACTATACCGATCAATCGGCAAAAGACATACAGCAGGTTGTCGAACAGGTGGCCTTGAATGTTGATACATATATTGATGAATTGGCTCGACTGTGCCTCAGCCCCTACTACAACTCCAGTGTCATGAATTACCTCGATACCAGATCTTCCAGCAGCCAGGAAGCGCTGGATAAACGGCGTTCAATAGAAGATTATCTTCGTCAGGTTATGATTACGCCCAGAGAAGATATTTTAAGGGTGTATATTTTATCCGACGCAGTATACTCCAGTTCCAAAAGCAGCCACAGCGGTTTGAATTCGGATTATAAATCCGAAGAATGGTATCAAACCGCTCAGAATACCGGTGACTATATTTTTCTGCCTGCTCATTTTGAAGAAACAGGTTCCTCCGCAAATCTTGTTATCTCCATTGCAAAACGCCTCTGCAGCCTTCAAAACAACCAGAAAACTGTCGGTGTTATCCGAGTCGATGCTAACTACAACGGCATAAAGGCGGTATGTGACCGCATCAATGTAAGCGAGGGCGGTGCCCTTTTTATCATGGATTCCGACTGGAATCCCGTGTACCAGAACTCCAAATTGCCTGCATCAATCACGAATGATGATATCCGCAGCGCGGCGGCTTCGTCTGGTTACTCTGCACGGAGACTGGATAGAGCAACGTATATTGTAAATGTCGAGATCATTCCCTCCACGAACTGGCGCGTCATCGCAATCAACGCCAGGAATCAGGTCGTCAAAGGTGCCAATGCAACACTGATTTTTAATATGCTCATGGCTGTTGGAATGGCAGCTTTGGGTGTTGCCATCTCTATCTTCTTTGTCCGCAGACAACTACGGCCACTTTATCAAACGGTCAATCTGATGGAGGAAGTAGAAGCCGGTAATCTAACTGTGCGTGCGAGCACAGACTGTACAGATGAAATTGCCTCTCTGAATTCAGCCTTCAATCACATGCTGGAGCAGATTCAAGAGATGATGGATCAGGAGAAACAGTTGACAAAACAGGTATATGAAGCGAAATATCTGCAGAAAGAGGCACAGTTTGAGTCTTTACATCGCCAAATACAACCTCATTTTTTATTCAACACCCTGAACACAATCAATCTGCTAATAAAATGCGGCAGATACAAGGAAGCAACGCGTGGGATTGAGCAATTGGCCACCCTGCTCCGGGGTGTAATTAGCTCCGGTCGTAAAATTACACTGGAAGCCGAACTGAAAATTGCGGAGAGTTATCTCCAATTACAGAAATTACGCCATGACAATCTGACTTACGAAATCAATGTGTCTGACATTGATTTGTCCTGCACGCTTCCCGCCCTGACCATCCAGCCGATTATTGAAAATGCGCTGATTCATGGCTGTGAAAAAGCGGAAGGAGAGACACATATCCTTGTAGATCTGCAATATCGCGGCGATGTGCTTGTTATTTCGGTAAAAGACAACGGCGCAGGCATGTCAACGGTCACTTTGCAGCAGTTGCAGAGCAGATTGGATAATTGTGAGTCGGAAAAGAATACAGAATTTCAGACAAGCGGCATTGGACTAATCAACATACAAAAACGTATTCGTTTTCAGTTCGGTAGTCCCTATGGCATTACCCTTTCTTCCGAAGAAGGAAGCGGAACCACTGTTACCTTAAGCATTCCAAGGAGTGTGAAACCATGTTAACCGCTTTGATCGTCGAAGATGAGCCCCTTATGCGGGAATACCTGCTGTTCAATCTATCTTCAATACATGACCAGTGGATCACCGCCGCATGTGCGAAAGATGGTGTGGAAGCAATGGCACTGCTGAATGAACAGCACTTCGACCTGATTATCACAGATATTAAGATGCCTCGCATGACCGGAGTGGAACTTGCGACATACGTACATAACAACATCGCAGATACGGATATTATTTTCTTGACCGGTTATGATGAATTCGACTACGCACGTGCAGCAGTCCGCAGTGGTGTTTCAGACTATTTGCTTAAACCGCTTCAGGACGCAGAACTGCACGCCATTCTCGATAAACTGGCAAAGAAACGTTCTGCCGGAGAGACCCGGCAAGCAATTCCCCAAGTGAAGGCCCATGTTTCTCCGGATGCTGCTTTTCCTTTGGAAGATGTCGAATCCAGTGTTCTGGTACAGCGGGCAAGGGACTATATCCAAATGAACTATTCCAAGCCTATTTCTTTGAACGAAGTCGCAAGCGCTTTGGAGGTTAACCCCGCTTATCTCAGCAGCGTCTCAAGTCCGAACGCGGAGAACCATATTCCAAGTATTTACTCCGCCTTCGGATGGAACGAGCCGCGCTTCTCCTCCGCACGCACACTGCGGCTAAAGTGGGTGACATTGCAAGTGAGGTCGGGTATCTCTCTGTAAAACATTTTGATTCTGTATTTAAGAAATATTATGGGATGACACCCAATGCATATCGGAGCAGCATAGCAAGACGTCTTTGATCACGTAAGGAATTATCCTTCTCCAATGACATCCGGATAATTTCCTAAAATTGAAGAATCCCGGAATTGGTATCACCCAACTCCGGGATTTTTTGATTATCCAAAGCTGTCCAGATCGTTCAGCATTTCCAAGATGTCTGCGCTGACCTGTTCCACATTCTCATGGGGATTGGCAGCTGGTGGTGCAGGAAGCGGAACACCGGAGCTGAGCCGTTCTTCGATCAGCTGCCGGATTTTTTCTTCCAGCATCCGGGTATTTAGATCGGAAACATGAACCTGAATGCGTACCCGACCATCCAGCAGCCCCGGGTTATCCTCCAGATATTTGTTCAGAGCAGCTACAATGATCGGGCTTTTCTTGTTGCCCAGCTGCTCAAGGAACTGGCCTGCCTGTCGTCCTTCGGCAGTGTTCATACCAAATTGAAGGGTGTAACGGTACTTTCCATCTTGAATCAACGCGGTTCACCCCCGTTTATGGCTAAGTTCTCAGAAGAGAAAGCTGCCCTTCTGCCATTGTCCGATAGCCGATAGCATTGGCGTTCACATTTTCTACGAAACTGGCTGAGGCTACCAGAGGGGAACGCTCCAGATAATCCCGGAACAGGACAGAGCCACCACCAATGAAGACTGCCGGGTTAGAACGCAGATCTACCTTCAGTTCACGCAGCTGATCCAGAATATCCTTCGCGTGCTGTTCCGCGGACTTGCGGATGGTATCCTTTACATCCGCGGGGAGAATGGTTTCCTTGCCGCACAGCACGGCGCTGATATGTTCATCCTCAATCTGCATATCATGCAGGGCGCCGACCCTGCGGATGATGTCATTGTTCATGGTAATGACGCCGGTTTCCAGACTGCGGCAGAATTGCATGTCGGGCTTACCGCTGCGCAGGAGCAGAACATCGGTGGTGTAGCCGCCAATGTCGATCAGAAACAAGCGCAGATGATGCTTGAGCTGGCTTTTCTGAGGTGCGATGGCAGCAAATGCCTGCGGATATAC
>ERZ832522.6092-NODE-6092-length-10441-cov-3.585403_pt1 | contig 10441 bp, 9 predicted proteins | sample MGYA00519951_ERZ832522 | MGnify/ENA primary metagenome ERZ832522 (study PRJEB31850, sample SAMEA3708728) | human gut metagenome | biome: human gut; feature: human-associated habitat; material: faeces | place: China | collected 2014 ... | reverse complement strand
AATGTTCAATTAACTGTTCTGATGTATATTTTGTACCAGCCTTTGGCAAAATATACTCACCTTTCTTTTCACCTTTCCATTCGCTTGATGCTGCATCCATTGCAATCATAAAGTCCCTTCCAGGTTCATAACCTGCTCTTTCAACAGCCTTTAATATGTATTCAATTGCTTCTTCATCGCTGCTTAAGTCAGGAGCAAACCCTCCTTCGTCACCAACTGATGTTGCGAGTCCGTTTTCTTTTAATAAAGCACTTAAATTGTGGAACACTTCTGAGCACCATCTTAATGCTTCTTTAAATGAATCAGCTCCTACAGGCATAATCATAAATTCCTGAACATCTACTGTGTTAGCTGCATGAGCGCCACCATTTAAAATATTCATCATAGGAACCGGAAGTTTATTTCCTGAAATCCCTCCTAAAAATCTGTAAAGGGGAATTTCTAAAGACTGTGCTGCTGCTTTTGCCGCTGCAATTGATACAGCAAGAATTGCATTAGCACCAAACTTTGATTTGTCCTTTGTTCCATCGGCTTTAATCATAGCCTTATCTATTGCATAAATATCACTTGCATCCATTCCTGCAAGTAAATCATTTATCTCTGTATTGATATTATCAACAGCCTTGGCAACACCTTTTCCTAAATATCTGTCTTTGTCACCATCCCTAAGCTCTAAGGCTTCAAATTCTCCTGTGGAAGCTCCGCTGTTCTGGTATATGTTGCTGGGTGTGCCGGGGCTGCTTCAACAGTAGGATTGCCTCTGGAATCAATAATCTCTCTTCCAATAACTTTTTCAATTTCTAAAAAATTCATTGTGTCTCCTCTCTTACCTTTCTGGTTGTTTTTGGAGGATTCCGAACGGAGGGTAGCTACTCCCTCCGGGCTTTCTTCGGAGTCCAAATGTCTATTCAAAAGAAGTTAGTTATATCTAACTATAGTTATAATATTCTAACTGCGGTAAAAAAACAAGTGTTTTTTTATTTTTTTATTTTTTCATAGAAAATTAGTAGGAATAAAGGGATTTTCCGCTCAGTAACTTTTTTTCGTATTGCGCAAAAAAAGACCATAGCCTGAATGTTTCTACATCCAAACTATAGTCCTCTTTTGATTCTTTATTTTCAAGTTGTTGTCTATGATATTCCACTCAACTATTTGTGTTATACCACAACTATTATCTTTCCAAATCTAAATCCTTCATGCTACTTAAACCAATTGCCAAAGTAGATGCATTATGTAACAGCGCTGATGTTGTAGGTGCAATGATTCCTGCAACTCCCATTACAATCAAACCGCTATTAAAGGAAACAATTGTCCGATAATTTCTATTAATTCTTTTCATTAATGATTTGCTTATTTTAAGTAATGTTACTATCTGGCTTAAATCCTCGCCATCAATAGTTATGTCTGCAATTTCCTTTGCAACCTGTGCTCCATGGTTCATGGCTATTCCAACATCTGCTTTAGATAATGCAGGTGAGTCATTAATGCCATCTCCAATCATAATCACAGAATGTCCCATTGCAATTTCTTTGTCTACGAACTTTGCCTTATCTTCCGGCAAAACTTCTGAATAGTATTCATCTATACCGACTTTTTTTGCAATGGCTTTTGCTGTTCTGTCACTGTCACCAGTCATCATAACAACTTTCTTAATGCCATTCTTCTTTAACTTTTTAATTGTGTCCTTTGCATTTTCACGTAAAGGATCTTCAATTAATATTACTGCTTCAAGTTTGCCTTCAATTGCAAGATACAAATGTGAATATTCATTAGGTAAACTATCAAATAATTCCTGCTTGCCTTCAGGTATAACACAGCCTTCATCTTCCATAACAAAATGATAACTTCCAATAACTGCACGTTTTCCGGAAATAGTTGTAGCTATTCCATGGGCAACTATGTATTCAACTTTGCTATGAAGTTCTTCGTGAACTAAATTTCTTTCTATTGCTTTATTCACCACTGCGTTTGCAATAGAATGTGGAAAATGTTCTTCTAAACAGGCTGCTATTCTTAAAAGTTCATCTTTTGAATAACCGTTAAAAGGCACCACATCCACAACAACCGGTTCAGCTTTTGTTAATGTACCGGTTTTGTCAAACACAATAGTATCTGCTACTGCAACTTTTTCAAGGAACTTACCACCTTTTACTGTAATATTATGTTCTCTCGCCTGTCTTATGGCTGCCAGCACAGAAACAGGCATAGCCAATTTCAATGCACAGGAATAATCAACCATAAGTATAGAAATTGCCTTGATAGCATTTCTTGTAAACAGATATGTTAAAAGTGTTCCACCTAATGAAAATGGAACAAGTTTGTCAGCTAAGTGTTCAGCTTTTCCTTCTATTGAAGATTTTAATTTTTCAGATTCTTCTATCATTGTAACAATCTTATCAAACTTACCTGTTCCACCTGTCTGTTTAACTCTAACTTCTATCTGACCTTCTTCAATAACAGTTCCTGCATATACATAATTATCAGTAACCTTTCTTACAGGTATTGATTCTCCTGTCATTGATGACTGGTTAATCATTGCTTCACCGGAAACTACAACTCCGTCAAAAGGAACCATCTCGCCGATTCTTGCAATTACAATATCATCAGGTTTAACTTTGTTATATTCAATCTGCTCTTCAATTTCACCATGCTTAACCCAGACTTTTTCAATGTTAAGCGACATGCTCTTTGCTAAGTCACTAACAGATTTCTTATGAGTCCACTCTTCAAGTAACTCGCCTATACTAAGTAAAAACATAATAGAGCCTGCTGTAGATGTATCTCCCCTGAATACAGATACACCTATGGCTGTAGCATCTAAAACAGGCACTTCCAGTTTGCCTTTTGCCAAAACCTTTATGCCTTTGACGATATATTTTGTAGCATTATAAAGTGTCAATGCTATCTTTACACTTGTTGGAAGTAAAAACTTACATCCATAGCGTACCATTACCCTGTCAATAAGCTTTTCCTTATAATATTCATTTAGTTCTCTACCTGTATTCTCTAAATATGTATCAGGCACATTAACTTTTTTATAAGAAAAAGTCTGTAAAAGTTTCAGTACGTTATTTCGTGTACATGTATAATTAAGTACAACGTCACTTGTTCTATTAAACACTTTACACGCTTCTATACAAGCCAGATTTTCAAAATAATACTGAACAATATCAGCGTCTCTGTAAGACATTTTTCCATTAATGAAATGTACACGAATTCTTCCTTTTATATCGTGTTTAATAACAAATTTCATTATTCTTCTTCGCCCTCTTCGTCTTCCACTACATCTTCATCTTCAAAAATATCTTCTTCAGCAGCTCTTTCTTCATTAATCTGCTGTGCTTCTGAATAAATATCTTCTGCGTTTTCCTGTACTGCTGTAACTGTATCCATTACACAGTCCTTAGCTCTTAAAACTGCTGCTGTACAGTTAGCATATACTTTCTTTGCATCCTTGCTTGTTAAAACTTTAATTCCTGCTGTTCCAAATAATGTTCCAGCTGCGAACATTCCTACTTTCTTTAATACATCCATTTTCTTTTCCTCCTTAGTTGTTTGTCCTTACTAACTTTTGTTAGTTCTACAAAATATATAATACTTCTTTTGTAGTATTTTTTCAATAATATTTCTAGCGTTGTTTTTGCACTTTTTAAAAGGATTTATTTTAGTTTTTCTTCCCTTTTATGAATACTTTCAGATGCTATCTTATAGAATCCCGCAATAATTGGAACACCAATTAACATACCAATTATTCCAAACAAACTACCACCTACAGTTACAGCTGCCAAAACCCAAATTCCGGGAAGACCTATTGAATTGCCCATGATTTTTGGATAAATTACATTTCCCTCTACTAACTGAATTGCCATAATAATAATTATAAATATAATAGCCTGCATTGGTGACTCAGTTAATACCATAATTGCCCCAACAGCAGTTCCTACATATGCACCAACAACTGGTATTAATGCAGTAAAACCTATTAGTGTTCCAATCATAACCGCATATGGCAATCTTAAAATAAACATGGTAAGCATACACATCCCACCAAGGACAACTGCATCAATTAATTTGCCCACAATATAACCATGAAAACAATCATCAAAAATATAAATATAATGCATTATTTTGTTATACCATTTTTCCTTAAAAACAACTTTTATTACTCTTTTTGTTTGATTAATTAATCTTTCTTTTCCTGTTAGAAAATATATAGAAAAAATAATTCCAATTAAAATAGTTGCCACAACAGATATAACAGAACTTGCAACAGCAGCCACTGCATTTACCGCACCACCAATTCCTGAAAACAGAAAGCCACCTATTTTTTCCAAATAGCTATCCCATTTCATGTTTTTTAGTTGGTCTAATGTTTCCTGAGAAACCATTCTTTTAACATATTTATTTTGAGAAATTTCTTTTATTAAATCCGGCATGCCATTAATAAAAGTCTCAATACATCTGATTAATTCTGGTATAATCATATAAATCAAAAGTGCTATCACACCTAAAACAATAACGATTGCCAGTGCCATGCATACAGGTCTTCTGCTTTTTATAACACCTTCTTTGGTGCTGTTAGGAAAATATCTTTTTTCAAGTCCTGACATAAAAATATTAACCATATACGCAACCACGCACCCTATTAAAATCGGAGTAACACCACTAATAAACACACTTATCGTATTAGCTACCGCATTCCAGTAGTTAATACACAAAAAAAGTGCGAATATACTTATTCCAATTTTCAAACACTGTTTCCACTCAATTTTTATATTCATAAATTTCTCCTATATAACTATTTTATATATTGTCTATGTAAATATACCTTGGAAGAATGTTACATTATATACAATGCTTCCACCTAGCTTTTCCCATTATCTATTTTTAATTAGCACTATATATTTTCTTATTTACATATTTTCATATATACATTTTTCTTCTTTTACATTATAACTGCTTTGACTAAAATGGTAAACATATATATAACATAAAAGGTTATGATACCAACTACCAAGTTAGTACCATAACCTTTATTTTGTCTGCATATAACATTATATATATGCAGTTAATATTCAATTTTCAAATCTATAGTTATATTATTTTATAAGAATATATATTTTAAAATAAATAATACAGCTAAAACATACAATAAAGGCTTAACCTTCTTACCTTTTCCACATACTAAGTTAATTAATACATATGAGATAATTCCTACTGAAATACCTTCTGAAATGCTGTAAAATAATGGCATTGCAATTACGCAAAGGTAAGCTGGAATAGCTTCTGTTAAATTATCATCTGTAAACTTAATATCTGTAATAGCTCCAAACATAAGGAATCCAACCATAATAAGTGCCGGAGCTGTAGCAAATGATGGAATTGTAACAAATAAAGGTGAGAAAATAACAGCTACTAAGAATAATAATCCTGTAACAACTGCTGTAAGACCTGTACGTCCACCTTCTGCAACACCTGCTGATGATTCAACGAATGTTGTTGTTGTTGATGTACCAAGAATAGCACCTGCTGATGTAGCAATAGCATCAGATAAAAGTGCCGGTTTAATCTTTGGCAACTTACCATCTTCATCAAGCATACCTGCTTTTGTACTTACACCAATGATTGTTCCTAACGTATCGAATAAGTCTACAAAAAGGAATGCAAATACAACAATGATGAAGTTAACAAGACCAACAGCCTTGAAGTCAAGGTTGAAGCACTGACCAAATGTTTTTCCTAATGCTGAAAAATCAAAACTTACAAAATTAGTTGGAATAACTGAATATACTCCCTTTTCTACATTAGGAACATACAATCCTACTAATTCACTGATAATTCCAAGAATCCATGTTGATACGATACCAATAAGAATTGATCCTTTTACTCTCTTAATATAGAGTATAGCTGTAATGAATACACCAATAACAGCTAATAATGCTGTAATGCCTGCTGTATGGAAATTCTGTGTAAAGTCTGTAATAGTAACAAGTGTTGAATCAGAATTCTGAACAAGTCCTGCATTCTGTAAACCAATAAAAGCAATAAATAAACCAATACCAACTGATACTGCCTTCTTAAGATTAAATGGAATTGCATCAAAAATAGCTTCACGTACATTTGTTAAAGAAAGAATTATAAAAATAATACCTTCAACAAATACTGCAAATAATGCTATCTGCCATGAATATTTCATTTCTCCACAAACTGTGTATGCAAAATAAGCATTAAGTCCAAGACCTGCTGATAAAGCAAATGGAAGATTTGCAAAAAACGCCATACACATTGTACCAATAAATGAAGCTAAACATGTAGCAATAAGAATCGCTTCCTTATCCATTCCGGAAGCACTTAAAATACTTGGGTTTACAGCAAGAATATATGCCATAGTCATAAATGTTGTAAGACCCGCAATTACTTCTGTCTTAACAGAAGTATTGTTCTGTTTGAGTTTAAATATTTTCTCTAACATTCTCCTCTTTTGTATAGCCTAGCTATACTTTCCTTTCTTATTATTTGCTATTGCCTTATAATATTAACAGATTTTTAAACGTTTTTACAGTGTTTTTTCATTTTTTTAACATTTACTATTATTTTCTGCCATTTTTCTAAAATTATTTAATCATGCAAATCATTTTTTAACTTTATTAAATTATTTCTTCAATATTACATCCTAAAGTTTCAGCAATATTTTTTTCTGTTCCCACACTGGCTTTGTTAATATCCTTTGCTCTTTCTAATTTTTCAACACTTATTGAATTATTTAAAAAGTCTTCTGCAAATCTGAAATAAGAATCATCAGCTCTATACCCTATTATCAAATCATATTCACTAATATCAATATTATATTTTTCCATAAGAAATTTTTTTGACATTATTTTCATTTTCATTTTCATTTCTTTGAAGCGACGTTTCTTCTTGATTTGTAAAACAAATCTAGAAGCACGCGGCATTCGTAAAATGCCGCGTGTTACATAAAAAGCGAGAAGGTTTCATTCGTGCAAGCACGATTCCACCTTCTCGCTTTTTATGTTTACGTCGCTTTACTCAAAGCTTCGCGATTATTTTTCAGTTGTTGCTGCCTTAATTGCTGCTGTAAGCTGTGGTACGATTTTGTTTAAATCACCTACAATACCGTAATCAGCTACGTCAAAGATTGGAGCATCTTCGTCTTTATTGATTGCGATAATAAGGTCTGATTCTTCCATACCGGCAACGTGCTGGATAGCACCTGAAATACCAATTGCAAAGTAAACCTGTGGACGAACTGTCTTACCTGTCTGTCCTACCTGTCTGTCAACTGGTAACCAACCGTTATCTGTTACTGCTCTTGAGCATGCTACTTCACCACCAAGAGCTTCTGCTAAATCTTCAAGAAGTTTGAAGTTTTCTGCTGAACCAACACCACGTCCACCTGATACTAAAATCTTAGCGTCCATAATGTCAACTGTTTCTGTTACAGACTTAATTACTTCTTGAATTTCAACATATTTGCTGTTCTTTTCTAACTTAGCATCAAAGTTAATAACTTCTGCCTTTGCACCTGCCTTTGGTTCTGCTTTCTGCATAACACCGGCACGAACTGTAGCCATCTGTGGTCTATGATCTGGACATGCAATAGTAGCAATTGTATTACCACCGAATGCAGGACGAGTCATAAGAAGCTGATTATGTTTCTGTTCTCTACCTGGAATTGGATTGATTGGGAAATCACCAATTTCAAGAACTGTACAGTCAGCTGTAAGACCTGTTGCTACTCTAGCTGAAACTGTAGGACCTAAATCTCTACCGATTGCTGTAGCACCAACTAACATAATTTCAGGCTTGAATTCATTAATAACTGCTGTTAAAGCCTGAGCATATGGTTCTGTTCTGTATGTTTCAAGTTCAGGATTATCAACAACGATAACCTTATCAGCGCCATATTCAGCTAACTGATCAACTAAATTTCCAACGTTTGATCCAAGAAGTACGGCTGTTACTTCTGTATTTAATGGTTTTGCAAGTCTTCCTGCTTCTCCAAGTAACTCGAATGCGATACCGCTTAATTCGTTATCTACCTGCTGAGCGAAGACATATACGCCTTTATAATCTTCTAAATTAATGTTCTGCATAATTATAATCTCCTCTCTACTAAATAACGTGCTTTGTTAATAATTTGTCCATGATGTACTCAACTGCTTCATCAGGTGAATCAGGAGCAACCTTTTCTCCAGCACCCTTACGAACCTTATCTGATGCCTTAGCAATCTTTGTAGGTGAGCCCTTAAGGCCAAGGTCTCCATCGTTTACATCTACTAAGTCTGCTCTTCCCCAAGTTGTGATTTCAGCATCAACAGCATCAAAAATTCCACCTGGAGTCATGTAACGAGGATCATTTAATTCTGAAAGAGCTGTAATTAATACAGGCATTTTAGCTTTAAGCATATGATGTCTATCTTCATACTGTCTCTTAACAATTACGCTATCTCCGTCAACTTCAATACCTTCAGCGTATGAAATAACAGGGATTCCAAGATGTTCAGCAATCTGTGGTCCAACCTGAGCTGTATCACCATCAATAGCCTGACGTCCTGTAATAATGATATCATAATCTTTAATATTTCTGATAGCACCAGCGATTGTTGTAGATGTAGCCCAAGTATCAGCACCACCTAAAACTCTATCTGTTACTAAAATTCCGTTATCAGCACCCATAGCCATAGCTTCACGAAGAACATCTTCAGCCTTTGGAAGACCCATTGTAAGAACTGTTACTTCAGCACCGTACTGATCTTTTAATCTAAGTGCAGCTTCAAGACCTGCCTTATCATCAGGGTTCATAATTGTAAGCATTGCACCTCTATCTAATGTACCATCTGGGTTGAATTTAACTCCGCCCTTTGTATCAGGTACCTGTTTTACACAAACGATAATTTTCACGATTAGTACCTCCTATTACTTTAATAAGTTTGCAGAGATTACCATACGCTGAACTTCTGAAGTACCTTCGTAGATTTCTGTAATCTTAGCATCTCTCATCATTCTTTCAACGTCATATTCTCTGATATAACCATAACCACCGTGTAACTGAACAGCCTTAGTTGTAACTTCCATTGCAACTTCTGCTGCATATAATTTAGCCTGAGCAGCTTCGAAACCATATTCCTTCTGAGTATCTTTAGCTCTTGCAGCCTTGTATACTAACATCTTAGCAGCTTCTACCTTAGTAGCCATATCTGCTAACTGGAACTGAGTATTCTGGAACTGACCAATTGCTCTACCGAACTGTTTTCTTTCCTTAACATATTCGATTGTTGTTTCAAGAGCACCTTCAGCAAGACCAAGAGCCTGTGAAGCGATACCAATACGTCCACCATCAAGTGTATGCATAGCGATACCGAAACCTTTACCCTTCTTACCAAGTAAGTTTTCAGCTGGGATACGGCAATCTTCAAATATTAATTCGTATGTAGCTGAACCACGGATACCCATCTTCTTTTCTTTTGTACCAAATGTAAATCCAGGTGTTCCTTTTTCAACGATAAATGCTGAAATTTCTTTCATCATTCTACCACGTTTTTCAACTTTACCTGTTACAGCGATTACGATGTAAACATCTGCGTACTTACCATTTGTAATGAAGCACTTAGAACCGTTTAATACCCATTCATTTGTAGCTTCATCAAATACAGCCTTTGTCTGCTGTCCCTGTGCATCTGTACCGGCACCAGGTTCTGTAAGACCGAAAGCTCCAAGCTTCTTACCACTTGCAAGATCTGGAACATATTTCTTCTTCTGTTCTTCTGTACCGAATGTCATAATAGGATCGATACAAAGTGATGTATGTGCAGATACGATAACACCTGTTGTACCACATACTTTTGATAATTCTTCAACACACATTACATATGTTAAAACGTCACATCCCTGTCCGCCGTATTCCTTAGGAACCGGTATACCAAGGAAACCATATTTTGCCATCTTTTCAACTGTCTCTACTGGAAACTGTTCATTTTCATCTGTTTCCTGAGCAAGAGGTTTAACTTCATTTTCAGCGAATTCTTTGAAAAGAGTTCTAGCCATTTCATGTTTTTTGCTTAAAGTAAAATCCATTTATCTTTCCTCCATATTTATAGTTTGCTCTAAATTACTGAGCATCTACTGGTGTCTTTGTACGGTCTGCGTTATAAACGTAGAATCCCTTACCTGATTTAACACCAAGATTTCCACCTCTAACCATCTTACGGATTAATGGACATGCACGATATTTGCTATCTCCTGTCTCATTATAAAGTACATCCATAATTGCAAGGCAGATATCTAAACCAACGAAATCACCTAATTCAAGTGGTCCCATTGGGTGGTTAGCACCAAGCTTCATAGCTGCATCAATACCAGCGATATCTGAAAATTGTAGGCGACGGACCATTGCGCAATCAATTAGAGGCTTATAAAGAGC
>ERZ832522.6087-NODE-6087-length-10448-cov-4.434042_pt1 | contig 10448 bp, 9 predicted proteins | sample MGYA00519951_ERZ832522 | MGnify/ENA primary metagenome ERZ832522 (study PRJEB31850, sample SAMEA3708728) | human gut metagenome | biome: human gut; feature: human-associated habitat; material: faeces | place: China | collected 2014 ... | reverse complement strand
AGCTATGAATACCGCTTAAAATGGTTCTGTCTGTGCCTGTTCCGTCATCAAGAGTGAACTGTAACAGTTTCTTTGACTTCGGTACTGCAACACACTCTTTCACCTTTACTGCACGGAAGTCTGACTTGCTGAATGTATCAAAATCTACCTCTTCCTCAAACAAAGGCTCAATCTTTACATTTGAAAAATCAATCTTCTCTTCTTTAGTCGCAATCTGGTCGCATTTTTCTGCTTCGTTACTCTTAGATGCCTTATTTTCCTGCTTATCTGCGCCGATAGACTTCATTGTCGGGATTAATTGAACGATTCCTTCCACCCTTGTCCACTGAGCTCCATCAGGCACCGTACACATCCAAAAACTGATTTTTTTGGTCTTCCGCTGAGATCCATAAAGCCCTAAGTCGGCTGTGTCTTTTGTGTAGTATAAGTTTTTATTTAATAGATGAGGAAGATATATCTCCCTCTACTTTTATGGTGCGCACATGTCCTCAAAAACATGATACATCACTAATTATATTATAATCTTTCCTTGGAGATTTGCAACAATTTCCTGCTTTTTCTCCTGTGTCGCTTCCGCATAAATATCCATGGTTGTTGTAATATCTGAGTGGCCCATGATACTTTGGATCACCTTCAAATTCGACTCATTCTCACACAATCTTGTGCAAAATGTGTGTCTCAAATGATGGGCTGAAAAATGAGAAATAATGAGTGGTTCTCTATCCTCTTTCTCTGCTATTTCTATTTCATCTTTGTTATATGCAACTCTTGCCCTTTCAATCGCTCGATTAACTGCATTTGGTAAATATACCGTTCCGGTTGCTGTTACAAAAACGAAATTTGAATATCCATCAATCTCTTCTGAGGAAAAGCCAATGCACTTTTGGATCTCATACTCATCCAGAAAAGCATTAAACACTTCATCGATCATCGGAATGGTTCTCCGCCCTGAGATCGTCTTTGGTGTAGAAATATATAGGTACCCATCCTTGATATTCCCGATGGGCTTTTAAGTAATCCATATAAGCTTTCTGCTGTGGAATCGTAAGCGCATGTCTCGGATTATCTTCCCAGATATGACTCTTTTTGATTTCTGCCATTAATCCATCTGTTGGATTTTGTCTAAGCAGTCCATCCCTTACAGCCATCTGAAATGCCGGATGCAACTGCGTGTGTATACTATCCAGCGTATTTGCTTTCATCTCTTCATCCAAGATGATACGATAATAGAATTTTTTTACATCAGAATATTGGATTTTACCAATCAGTCTTTTTCCAAATGTTGGTCTGACAAAATGATTATGCATATAGAGATAATTCACTTTTGTTGATGGTTTCAAATCATATTTCTGTTCGATAAACCGATCATATAATTCGTTCAGCGTCATCCTGTCAGCCAGCTGCGGATTCAGTCCATCTTCTTTGTCGCGGATGATTTTTCTTTCTTTTGCTCTGAGTTCAACCAATGTTTTTGCGTAAACAGTTCGTCTATTCTTATCTAAATCTGTATAAGAATAAGAATAGCGACCGTCTTTTCTCTGACTCTCACCGGTTCGCAACACATACCCCCGGCTGTCTTTTCTTGATTTTGCCATCCTCTCACCTCACTAATCGTGAGGAGCATCTTAGCTGTGCTTATCCTGTCGGTATAATAGTTCCAATCCTTTCTTAAGCACCTACCCTTTTGTAAGATCATACTTTTCAGCATAAGCTTCCAATTGCTTCTGCTCAGCATTGGAGAAACGGATGGTGAAACGATAATTCATGGGGTCATCACTCTTTGGTCTTCCCATCTTTGCCATACTATTTCCTCCTTCCTTACAACACTATTATACTTTGTGTCCGACAACAAGTCAACGTGTTTTGCTCCTCATGTATTACATTTTATTTTTTATAATTCATCTCTGAAATTCTCAAGATATTCATCCACAATCTCTGTATTAACCAGAACAACTCTCTTCACATGATAGACTGCTTTTGCATCTTTCGCTAATTCCTGAAATGTATGCAACCCCATAGAATATAATTGTGCCCCTTCCTCATAACGGACAAATTTCTTTCTTCCGACCTGCACCAGCTTTTCCAATTCTGGAATTTCTTTTCTGACTTTAGGCATGAAAAAACCTCCTTCCTTCGTACATAAAAAATATCTTTCATATATACAAAAGAAGGAGGGTGAAAATACAGCCTCTGATATGCAATTTTTTTATTTTAACAAATCGAGCAGCGTATATTCACCTTTTGGAATCTTAGCTGTTCTATGATACTCTTTTATTGCTTCCACAAGAATCCCAGAATTAGAAAATAATTAAACACATAATCATATGATTTTACGTCAGACATTCTAAGATTTTCCTTGCAAAAATCACTTGGTTTTTTCCCTGACTTTTTGAATTCTTTATACTGATTTTCAGCAAAGATAATCAACATTTCTATTTCCGGTGCAGTAATCACATTGATGACATCTATCTTATGTTCATATGCTTTACCAATTTTAAATTTTTCTCTTCTTGAATCTAATATTCTGATTACTGATATCTTTTCTGCAAATCCTTTTCTCAAATATTTCTGTTCAAATTTCTTGCCGTCCCTACATCGAATTACTGACTCCTCCAGCATCTCTTCTCTCGAAAACACAAGCAATTCTTTATCCAGAAGAATATCCATAATTGCATTTTCTGCAGCACCTTCACATATACACGCTTTATATTTTGCCAGTTCCATAGTGCACCTCCTATTTCAGAGATGCAGCTATACTTTTCTTCAACTGCATATAAGCTTCATAAGTAGGTGTCGTTCCTTCCAGAAATCCACTCTGATAAGCATCGCTTTTCTTAATATCATTTCTTTTTAGAATATTGGATAGATTCTCTGCTGTAATCCCATCTCTATTTCTAGTAATAAAAATACTGTCATTACGGTCGTATTCATCCAAAAGTTCCGGATAATGAGTGGAGAAGATTAGCATACCACCATTTTTATTTATTTTTCCGTCCATAAAGAAACGAATTAAAGTACTTACTATTTCTTTATTGAAATGATTCTCTACCTCATCAACAATCAGGCAGCCTCCATCTTTCAGAACTTCTTGCGCCAGAGTGAAAGTAATCATTCCTTTTACAGTTCCTGACGAGAGATAATTATTTAATTCGATTGGATTGTTCAATACAATCTCTTCTTTTCCTTTAAATTTTAAATGTATAATTGGCTTCTCATTTTTTTCTTCAAAATATAATTTTTCAATTGTTGGATCCAGATAGGAAATAACCTCAGCCGGAATTCCTTCTGAAAATGGTAACACATTCACATTGGTGAAAAGTAACATGCTGACTACTTTTATATGTTTACCAGTTTTTTTATTATATGCGATCATAATACTAACATCATCTGACAAAAAGCTTTCCTGTTCATCTCGAACAATGAATGGTTCTCTCTCCTCAAAATCCAGCATAGCTTTACGAGTTGTTACTTCTTCAGCTTTTTTTGACCATAATGATTCTGATTCAATACTGTACACAACTCCTTCTACTTTCGTATTCTTAGATGTTATGACCGTTTCCAGTCTGCAAATTTCTTTTGTAGTCTCCGAATAAAAATATACATTCAAAATAGCATTTTTTGTATTTCCTAATATATCTTTCGTATTCATATGATTGATTGGTTCGTTATTTATAATTCCCAACGCAAGAAGAAGCACCTTTAATACAGAGGTCTTTCCTGAGGCATTGATTCCTATAAATGCGTTAGCCGGATTTAAATATATATTTGAAAACAAGGAATACAAATTCATTTTATCTTCTTCCGCAACTCTTTGCTGCGCATAAAAAGATAAATCCAGCTTCTCTTTAAACAATGGTAAGCCTTGTGCGGTAACTCTCAATAATTTCATATAACGCCTCCAATTTAAAAACTGATTATACGTGGTTATTTTTCTTTTACTTCAATTATATCCACATTTCTATATTTTATCAACGGATAACCCGTTTTTATTTTTTAATTTGAAAATTTTTCTCTCACACCCTGTATTTTACCCCTCCATCTTTTGTATATGTAAGATGGTTTATAGATTAGAGCAAGATCCACCTAGGTATTACCGTATCGCCATTTTATGGCTACGGCATATCTCCGGGTAAGTCTCTTGATGGGGATTCCGATTCCCCATACCCTCGTACAGACATCAAAGATATCTGTTGGCTCTCTATCAAAGATAGTCGCAGTCCGTTCTCAATAGCCTCGAACATGGCACTGAGATTTGCATTCACACCGATGTGACTACCCTCAGGAGTAACGCTAAGTGCATCATAGGAAACATTCAGCTTCTCAACATGATGCTGACTGAAGTTTGCACCAATACCATAATCAGCAAATGCCTGGTGAAGATCCTCTTCGATTCGTTCTTTGAACTGTTCATAATCCATAGTTTTGTTTTCCTTTCTGCTTTTGATTTGGTTGATCCGGATCGTCACCCGGAATTGTGGGCATGAAAAAAGCGCCAGACTCGCAATCTTCTGATCACGAGCTGACGCTCAACTCATTGTCCATATTCCATTCTTCTGCAAAAGAAAAACAAACGTGATGTCCGTCACCGCTCCGGTGATTTCGTTCACGTTTGTCTATAATAATAATATCAGCCTTTAAAATGCATTACAATCTACATAGCCTCTACATTTCCTCTACATTTCCTCTACAATTTGTATTTCTAAGACTAAATTCTAAAAATACCCATTTTCGGCACGCCGTCTTTCTAGGTCAGAATCATATACATAGCTTTGTGACATTTTGAAAAACACATCAGCAGTCTTCGGGTACTTAATGCTTAAAAACTCTGCATTATCTTTGTAACCTTCTGCAATGTCTTTCTCTGCCCTACCTGCTGAAGGACTAAATATTTCTCTTTTATTGAATAACTCACATCTATATTCACTCAGTAAAGATTCATCCCCATATTCCTCTATAATCTGGCACACTGCTTCACATGGATAATGACCATCAGCTGTTTTAGGTGCATATGCAAACAACCTTCCTAACACATATCCAAACATTTCTTTTTGGTGATTCGAATCAAGTATTCGTATCAGTTTATCTACCCACACCTTAATCTCATCATAACTAACAGTACCATTTTCTTCACATGGACAAAACTTTGCCATATCAAACAACCTATGTATTACCTGCGCATAATTACGAAACTCTTCTGTCTTTCTTTCTTCTGGATCATCACCATCATGTCTAAATATAATTGAGACCATTTCTGCATACATTTCAGGATCATGCTTTATTTCCTTTTGAAAGCACTTCATATCTTCCCAGTCCAATAGATAAAAGAATGCAATCTCAATATGCGCTATCTTTGCACATTTATCTCGATCTTCAATGCATTGCTCCTGTAATGGCTTTAGTAATTCTTTTAAATAATGATCCGTCATCGAATTAATACTTCCTCGTTCCATCACATCAATCCGTTGCATTTTTTCAAGCAATTGCTCTGGTGTAAGATTTCGATTTTCATGGAATTCATACAATAAGTCCAAATACGAATTAACTGTTCCATACTGCTGGCACTCTGCCACTGCCCAATCCATATTATTAGATGAAAACCATCGAAAATCTTTCCAAAATGCACGTTTTATTTCTACTGAAGCATTATCGACTAATGGTTTCTTATCTGTATATAAAGCTTCGATTCTGAATAGTATAATTCTAAAATCATCATCTAACTCTACGCACTCACTTAATTCGTTTACATTAGTATATACATCAACTCCTCTGCGAGCTAATCCTTCAATGTATTCTATTGCCATCTCATGTTTACTCTGGCACTTATATAGTGATGCAAATACATTTTTATCAAAATTATCATCATCCCAATAATCCGACAATACTCGACCTAGATAGGAAGACTTCTCCTTCGCACAGAGCTTTGATAATAATTCCAGGCTATAATTATTTTCTTTAAACTCGTTTATTTTTTTGACAAGGAGATCTTTTGTTTTGCTTTCGTTTATATCTCTTTTGTCATCCACATCATAAGGAACTGGATCCAGAATAATACCATCATATGAGGGTCTAAATAGATATTCAAAATCATATTCTTGTTGGGTGAAGTTTATTGAATCTAGTATATCAAGCATCTCACCAATCAAATCTTCGCCCATAGCCCATTCAGCTGACGCAAAATATCGATGCTTATAAACCACTCTTCTGATGTTATTCTTGATTATCAGCCTTTCATCATCGTCCATCTGTGCAATTTCAAATAATAATTTTTCCTTAATCTTCTTTCGAATATCTGGGTCAACTTCATCATATATACTTAACAGATCATTCCACCTTTGGGGTTTAAAATCAGTTGCTTTTAAAAGAAGGTCTATATATCCCAAATTGGTGTCATACATCTCTTTTCTGGTTATTGTGTCTTCTTCCACATGATTTCTATATTTAGGTGCATGTAAGTCGCCAAAAATACTTGCATGTCCTGTTGGTAGTGCTCCAAAAATATGGTCCCATGCATTTTTATCTTTTGCTAATGCCTTAGCTGCAATTTCTATTTTGTCATTACTTTTGCTAAATGCTGAAAAATTATGCCACGTACATAGTAATTTCCCAAAGATATCCTTTGGTGAATTTGATTTGTATTCAAAAGATAAATTATCAAGATATAGAAGCCATGAATATGCACGAGATGCGTATTCTCTCTGTACAAGAAACTCCTCAACTCCCCACAAAATCTCAATATAATCATTCTTACCGAATAAGAAATCAGATGATTGATTTTCAAACAGTTCCATTAGCCCCGTCGGATTAATTTGTTCTTCTTCTAACTTATTAAGCACACTATTCGGTGATACTTCACATAAATCAACAAAAAAGTTTGAAATATAATGCCACTGTTCTGAAGTTTGGATATATCCAAAAATTTTACTTACTAAAGAATCTAACTGAGCTTGGCAATTATTATCTTTTTTATAGTAAGCCTTCATAATAAGACTACGTAACATCCCTTTTCTTATTACTGCAGACCAAAAAAATTTTTCTCCTTTAAACTGTGCAACAAGCTTTTCTTGAGATGAATATATGAATAGTTTTTCTGCCTCATTTATAACTTCAAGGAGAACATCCTTAAATTTATTCCAGATCTCACTATCGTTATCAACATCAATATAATCCCATGCATTTTCAGCACTTGCCAGATAATATTCCTTTGTTGAATTGATATCTACGATATGAATAAATGGATCTTCGTCCTTAGCATATTCCTTTATCTCTGAAATAAAATCTTGATACTTAATGCCACTTAAGGATTCTATAACTGCCTTGTCACCATCACAGTCTGTCCATTGGCCTATCAATAGTGCTGTTTCCTTAATGTTGCGTTGTAATCCATTTATCCATCTAGGCTCTTTTAAGTATGCTCCATTAAACAATTTCTTCTTTAACGGTATAAATAGGCCATGCGTCTCTGATACTAATTTATTGGCTTCATTTATTCCCATCCCCGCTCTCTGTAAAGATGCTGATATTGTAGAGTATGTACGAGGGCGTAAAGTTATCTCCCCTTTAATAAATGACGGAACACGTTCAGTAAATACAAATATATTAGTATTATTAGGAATAGTGACAATTTGATCTGAATAAAACCATGGTATATAAATATTTCCAGCATCCTTTATCTGAAGTAAGCTCTTCCAGTCTTCTTCATTCTTCACTATGAATATTGGACGATTTTCTCCTTGCATCCATAATTCATTTATTGTGCAATAGATAGCTTCTTCTTTGCATCGCGCTTTTATCGCTATAACTTCATCATTTTTCTTACTTTCAAGTGCTTCCTTAAATGTATCGTCATCCACATTAAAGAAGTCAAAACCTATCTTAGGATCAGTAGTTTGACGCCTGATATCTAAATCAATCGCATCAGCTGATAATATCTCTAACTGTCGACTTTGATATATCTGAAGTTCATTTCTTAATCTCTCAAATTTCTCTGCTAACTCCTTAAAGCATTCTTCCTGCTCTGCTTTCCATTCAGCCTGATATGCACGATCATATTTATCTGGTGCAACCACCGGAAGCTGCCCCATAATTGCAAATAGAATTGCGTTCGCATATGACAGAGCCATGCCGTGCGGGATTTCATATTCTTTCATAATTCCCATTAATGAATTGAGTAGCCTATCCTTTAATTTATATCCTGGTTCATCCTTCAATTCATTGGCCAGCTTTGTCATATTCTCCTTTGAAAGCACGTTGGCCATATCATCAAATAATTGATCTGCATCATTTTCATAATCAACAAAAAATTCACCCGTATTAATGAATAATTGTTTTATATCTTTTGCTGTTTTAACCTTCTTCAGTAGGCTTTCACTCGATGATATAAATAGTTCCGTTCCTCCTGCTTTTGCTAGTTCTACTAATGCTGTCTCGATTATCATACTTTAGTCACTCTCCCCCTATTTAGTCAAGTGATTTTCCTTAGAAAATCACTGTTTCTTTGTTACATATCTCAGTAGAATTGAGCCATAGGTGTGGACATTCCTCTGCATCTTGTGCGGAAATAGTGGTTTTAGGGTACACTTGAATAAACGTCTCTGTTTTCCGCTATTCATGGCCTTGTGTATACCCATCCCTCTATGGCAACGCACCTCCAGTGTCTACCAGGATCATCTCTGTTTCCAGAGATCCTCACTTCCTTCGTTCCGCCTGTCCATAACCAAGGTGTCGGACTAGCTCCCTTACAGGGTCATTGCCCTCTGGAAAATATTCCTTCCGACTACTGGCTCACTCTTTGTATTTTTCATTACTGACCTTTGTTTCCTGTGCAGGCACGATATTCGTGGACGTTTTCCCTGTCACATCTTCCTCGGTCATTGGTTATCATTGTTTCATTTCAGTCATCCATCATGACTGAACACAGATGTCGAATCTTCAACAGCTCTGTTCAATCATGAAAGATGTTGCTTCTATGTTTCTACGCTGCTATGCGGTTTCCCAACACCTGATTTTCTGGATACCTGATAGATTCCAGCATAAACTTTCCATCATAGCTCACACCCTTTGTAAGTATTGCGTAGAAGACTCGTAGGGCTTTACATGCTACTGCAATCACAGACTCCATCTTTTTCAACGGATTGTTCTGTCGCGTAAGATAATAACGATGTATTTCTTTGAACTCTGCATTCTGTCCAATCAATGAAATGGCTGCTTCGTACAGTACATAACGAAGACGTTTTCTTCCTCTATAACTGATATGACTCTCGCCCTTATGTTTTCCAGAACTGCATGCAACTATCGCATATCCTGCAAGTTTCTGTATCTGCTTTGGATTATCAAAACGACTAATGTCACCTATTTCTGCAATGAGTCCACTCACTGTCTTTTTTCCTACACCTTTTATCTCCAAAAGTTTATCTACATATGGGATTTCTTCCAGCTTTACTTCTATCTTTTCTGTCAATTCCTCCAAGCGCTTTGTATAAACTTCATAGTCCCCTAGCAGAAGTTCCATTTCATATTTTGCAGCTTCCGGTGACTCTGTGCTTCCAACACTGTGCTTTGCAGCCTCTACCAGGGGCCGTGCCCTCTTCATTCCAGCTGCTCTTAGTTTGGCATCTCGCCAGATTTTATTAACACCATCTGCTCCAAGCATTACGATATCTGCCGGTAATGGACATACTTTAAGCACCATCACTCCACTAATTGCATCGCAACTCCGGTAAACGTCTTTGTACTCCGGAAAATAGATACTAAGCCAACGTGCAATTCGGTTTTTCACTCGTATAAGTGCTTCCTGTGTCATTACTTGAAGCCCGTATAAACTTCTAATCTCTGCATATACGCCTGTAGGAATATATGGGTAATTGAATCTTCCTTCATTTACCAACGCTGCGATTGTCTTAGGATCTTTACTTGGATTGTTATCATCCAATTCCTTTGACTTGTGTACATGGTGAGGATTCACGTGTACTGGCTTCATTCCGTTGTCCTGCAGGAATGCTCCAAGATTGAACCAATAATGTCCTGTTGGTTCCATACCAGGAAGCACAATCGTTTTGCCGAATTTTTCCTTGATGTCCTCCAACCATGCCTTAAAAGAGGCAAAACCAGCTTCATCATTGCTAAATGCGAATGGTTTCTTGGAAAATTCAATGTTTCTCCAATCGAATGCTCTTGCATAGTGGGTTTCACTACCTACATCAATTCCTACAATCAACGTTTTTTCAGTAATAGATTTAATCTTAGCGTTCTGTGTGTTACAATTCATATGGAATACCTCTCTGTTTAATAAGATTTTTTACTAACCGTCCAAAGTCAGTAATCTTATTTTACACTGAGGTATTTTTTTCTCAACCTTCTTTCTTAGGATTTCTTACATTTTAAATTATACAGGAAGCTCCCTAATCCATTTATATATCAAGGAAGGTGTGTATCCGATTTCTTCTGCCACT
>ERZ832522.6084-NODE-6084-length-10452-cov-5.630951_pt1 | contig 10452 bp, 10 predicted proteins | sample MGYA00519951_ERZ832522 | MGnify/ENA primary metagenome ERZ832522 (study PRJEB31850, sample SAMEA3708728) | human gut metagenome | biome: human gut; feature: human-associated habitat; material: faeces | place: China | collected 2014 ... | reverse complement strand
TTTGCGGACATTTAAGAAGATATAAAAAGATAGTCAAAAAGACATATATAATTTAATGTAATCTTTCAAAGTTTTGACAATAGCTATTTTATCCAAATAAAATTCCGTATGCTCCAATCCATCGTCAAGATGCTGACCGAGTTTTGTCGTACCTTCCAGTTCAAAGGTTCCCCTGTTTGTTGCCTGCTGCATATCCGTCAGAATATCTGTCAGAACTCCTCCACTCATATCGGTGACTGCCACTTCTGACATCTGTTCATAAATTTCTGCCCCAATGGATGGATCATCGTGTATTTTCTCCTTTAATTTCGCCATAAATGCCTGCATATACTGTCTGTGACGTTTCATACGTGAAGTATTTTCGCCGTCATCGATTCCCTGACGATATCTCAGAAAATTATATGCCTGTTCATCGCTCAGCGTAACGGTCTCGCCTTTTTTCAGTGTCGGATCTACATCACCAAAATCACTGTCGATTGTTACGGTAACTCCTCCAATCGCATGGTTCAGTTTTCCGATATCTTCCATATTGATCGCATAGTAGCCATTGATTTTGACTCCTCCGAGCATCCTGGAGACTGCTTTTACTGTATTTTCGCAGCTTTCTTCCGGTGTGCCTCCATACCAGTGTGCCGTACAGAGCTGCATATCGGCGGTGGCCATCCCTTTTCCATTGCGTCCGATCAGATTGATCTCTGTCATCGTATCTCTGTTCAGCTGCAGGAATGCATACGTCTGTTCTTTTCGATTTACGATCACAAGCATCAGAAAATCTGCCATATTTCCGATATACTCATCACGGTCTGCGTCTTCCTTACCGCTGCCATCCGTCCCCATAAACAGATACGTCTCATAGTCCGTGGAATATTTATACTTTTTCCCGTTTAATTTTATTTTGTTCCATAAAAGCCGCTCCAGCTCATCCGTTGTTTCACTTTGCTGCGTCTCGGTCTGCCCTTCTGTCGCTGATACCTTTTCTGACCGCTGTTTTCTAAAATACCACGTTCCCACAGCAAGTACACACACAAGTACTGCCAGCAGCACTATGATCCCTGTTGTTTTCTGCCTTTTCATATGTTTAATACCTGCTCTCCCAATCGATCGATCTCTTCTGATTTTCCTGCCCCTGCCAGCTTCTCCACTGCTTTTTTTCCTTTTAGCATGTTCGGTGCTCTTCTTCCTGTATTATGGCAGTCGCTCCCAAGAAGCACCGGAATCCCGCTGTTCAGCAGCTCTCTGCAGAGTTTTTTCTTTCCAAACTGAAGGATCTCTCCTGCATTTAACTGGATTGTCAGCGGAAGATCCAGAATTTCTTCCCAGATATCTTTATCTTTCTGATACGAACTGTAACGTTCCACGTGAGCCAGTATCACTTTAATCCTGCGGTGTTCAATGATTTTCCGCACTTCCCTATAGACTTCTTTATCCCACTGAGAAAAAGGCATCTCCAGAAGCAGTGTATCTGTCCCTTCAATACAAAGACTTGGAAGCATCGGTGAATCTGCCATTCCATTGTAATAGAGTACTTCTGCTCCTCCGAAGATCTGCATTTCCTGTCCCCATTCTTCCTCATGCAGTGTTTCTCTTACACGTGCCAGCCGTCTTTCCCGCCGATCCAGAAAGGTCTCCGGAAATTCATGCTGGGCATAGAAATGAGAGCTCGCCACAACCTGCCGAACTCCCTGATCATACTCCATCTTAAGCATTTTCTGTGTTTCCGCCATGCGGCGGCTTCCATCATCCATCCGTGGTAAAATATGTGTGTGAAAATCAATCATACTGTTCTCCCCTTCATTCGCATTATTTTAACCAACTCTTATTCTGTTCAAGAATGCTTCTGTTATTCTTTTTTCCCCATCTTTCTCCAAAATCCAGCTTCCTTTCGGATGCGGTCCATCTTTGTTACAGGTGCACAGATCAGACGCACGATCCACATAACAGGCATCAATACCGGAGCTTTATACAGGAATGGATATATGTTGCACATATAAGAATACTCCGGAAATGTCCTTGTCAGGAAATACATGGCTTTTACCACTTTTTTATTCTTATATTTTTTTCGAATCTTTTCCTGTCGATTTTCAAACTTTTGGCTGTTTGTTCCAAAAGTCCCCGACAAAAGTATCACTCTTTCCAGTTCTGTATCTCCAACATGATATGCTTCCCCAAACCAGGCATTTGCTGTCTCTTCCACCTGCTTAAAAAAGGCTTCCTGATTTCTTTTTCGAAACTCTTTTTTCAGCTTATCCCGGTGAAGTTCCTTTCCTTTTGCCTGCTGAAAAATATAAACATCCAGTAAAAACCGAATCCCACATCCAGCAACGGTAAAATGTTTCTCCAGATGATCTAACATGAACATATAATAATCATCCCAGTTCATGGAATAAACAGCATTTTTCTGTTCACATCGCTCCCATATGTTCTCATATCGTTCCTTATTATATGAAATCATATCATTATGGATTTCTACATGCATCCACGGATCTTTCTGATAGGAGTCCACCGTATTTTCGTTTGCGATATGTTGAAACCGATACCTCTCCTGATCCGTCATAATTTGCTTAACTGCTTTTCTGTTTTCCTCATCGATCAGGAAATCCAGATCTGTCATCTGCCGATACTCTGGTTTCGGATAAAATCTCCTCATAATCCAGCCTTTCAGTGGCAGTACACGCACCTGAATATCCGAAAATCTCTCAAGCAAGCGTTCTCCTTCTTTTCCCTGAACAGCACTCATAATCATACAGGTACGGCTATAATTCCGCCATGCCTCCATGACTTCTTTGTCTTCCTCACCTGCGATCTGTTTTGCCGCATCGTATGCCATACAGGCCAAATTGTGTTTCTTTGCTGTCAGAAACAGGCATTTCATGGAAATCTGTTCCGGCTTTGGCTGCGGTTTCCGCTCTTCAAGGACAGAACGGATCAACTCGATGAGATATTTAGCTGCAAGAATTTTTTCCTGTTCCTGCTGCTCTTTCTTTTCTTTTGCTTCTATGTCTGAAGTATTGGATTTTACGTTGGTCTTTCTGCTGTTCTTCATCGTATCTTTTTCATTCACCGGTTCTGTTCTTCTTTCTTACCACTCATCATTTTCCATGCCATTTTTGCAGCCTCATGTGAAATATTGCACTGCATCCGGTACAGCGGTACACGTTCTGCCGTCTGCTTGAGCAGAGTGATCGTCCGGATCAGTTTTTTTTGATCTGCCGGCCGGTAGACCTGGCGAAATAAATACGGAAACGCATCTGCCGGTGAAATCATCTCGATATGGTTCTTTTCTCCGCGTTCCAGCAGACAGATCCCTTTGACCGGTACTTTCTGGTTGCTGTCCAGGTTATGTTTGCCATTCCACGGTGTGCCGCAGACATAGATGGCATCCTCTCGCACCTGGATCAGTGGCTTGTCGTCATTTACCATCACCGCACGTTCACCAAAAACTTCACGCCACAGCCGTGTGTGGGTTGATTTTCCGGTGCCACTCGGAGCTGTAAACAGATACGCCTGACCGTCTAGTGCAACTGCGGAACAGTGAAACAAAAATGTATCGTGTTCAACCATAATTTCCGAAATCTTACGGTACACCGCCAGACTCTCCAGCATTCCATTCGAACTGCTGACGCCAGACTGATCCTCTCTTTCGATCTCCTCATCACTGGCTGCGATCAGTATCCCCGGCTCTTCCACTTCATAACTTCTGCACTGCTTCTCCAGATATGGATACTGCATCTGTAATGTAAAAGCAATATCTGCAAACCGGTAGTTCTTCGTTACCATTTTCTACTCCTCCAACAATCCCTTTGTGCGAAGTTTTTCCAGAAACTTCTTCACATCGGCTGTCGCTTTCTCTTCTTTCACATCGTATTCCGATGTCAGTGCTTTTACAAGATCTGCCTCTGTTGTTCCGCCCTGAAGTTTCTCCCACAGAAACGCTCCCACTTCATTCAGCCTGATCAGCCCTGCCACTCCTCCGTCATTTACTGTAATCGGCACAGCCATCTTCTCGCCGCCGATCGTATCTAAAAGATAATCTCCTTTGATTTTCATATCAATTTTCTCCTTATTATCACTCTGAATATGGAAACATTATTTACACTGCTCCTATCGAATCGAAATATTAAGCCGCAAAAACCATTCTCTACTCCATAATTATAGCGATATTTGTCCTCCTGGTCAACATGGCTTATTTTTCATTTTTATTCAACATGACTTATTTTTATCCAGATTTTGTTTTTTCTTTCTGCATTTCAGGCAAAAACGTTTCACCCTTCTGAAAAAGACAGTATTTACCCAAAATCCTGCCCACATCCTATTCTTTATATCATTCACCGGGATCACCTCATCTCCACGGATGATTTCTGTCACCCTTCCGATCATCTGTTCCCTTTTTATGCCATATTCATCCGAAAACTGATTATCCCCACGGAATATATAAGCATTTTCTTTTTTCCCTGTTACCCGGTGCAGCACAAATGTACCGTTTTCCCGCTTATACAGTATGATATCATACTTTTTTATCCTGTCCGGAAGTGCTGCAAGTGTGACTTTGTCCCGCCCCTGGACGATAAACGGCTGCATACTCGTTCCTCTTGGATAAAACGAAAAACTACCACCTGCTGTCAGAACTTTTCGAATCGTCGATTCCATTTGTTCTAATTTTATTTCCTGCTTTTTCATATCTGTTACCATCTTCCCTGACAAAGCAGACATCTGCTTCTGTCCGCCACACTGTTTCCTCTTTTATTACAACTATCAAAGTTTTGAAAAAAGCCTCTGCTTTTCACACACGAAAAGGCAGAGGCTTTCTGCTCATAGTTTGCTAAAATATATCTTTATCAGACAATACATTGCAACTGCTTAATCCCAGCCGTCTGCACTGTCCTCCCAGGAGTCTTCACCACCTGTTTCAATCTGCTCACTCTGCATTTCGGCATTCTCATCTGGCTCTGCACTGATTCCAGATTCTGTTTCCGTCATCACAACAGCTTCTGTATTATCAGATGCTTTACTCTCTGCTTCAGTCTGTTCGTTTTTTCCACATCCAAAGCAAGTTCCAATTATCATACAACACACACACAAATACATAATTTTCTTTTTCATATTATATTAATTCCTTTCTATATAGTAAAATAAATTTTTCTGTGACTTTTCAGTACGACACAGTCATGTTTCTGCTCTCTCAACAACAAATGCCCTGGCCTGTAGTGAATCATCACAGTTTCTTTTTTTATTCTACCACTCTTTCAACTGTCATACAATCTCATTCCAGCATAATTTTATCATAAAAATGCCTGCAGGCTTCACAAAAGCTGCAGGCATTTTTATGTTTATATTGCTTCTACAGAATCTGAATCATTCATCAAAAATTGTCGAAGCCACCTTCTTCTATTTCTTCTGTCTCTCCAGATACTTTCATGATATCATCCACCAGAATATCAACCATATCTACTTCTGGCTCTTCATAGTACTTTTTCATTTTTTGCCTCCTTTACTTACTTACCGGATAGTCTACTATTTCTGAATACTCTGTATAAGTCTTATATCCATCTGTATAAGTTACATAAGATCTTCCATGCCATTCTTCATTTTTGCCGGCTTTCAGTTTTGCTTCATATGTTCCGATATTTGCAGTACCCTTAGCAACAGATTTTCTTGTTCTGGTTGCACCTTTAATCATTGCTGTTTTATTATTTTTATAATAATTATCCCATCCTGTTTTATCTGTAATAATAACACCATGTTCTACAACTGTATATATTTTGTCAACAGAGCGTTTTGCAATAAAAGAAAGTTTTCCTGCTGCGGTATTGTATTTTGTGTTGCAGAACAGACTGATTTCAGGTGCAGGCTTTTCTTCTTGATATTTCGGAGTAATATTCATCTCTCCAGTAACATAAAAAGTATATGATGTAGAAGTACTTAAGATTTTTTCTTTCATTGTCCAGCCTGCAAATTGATATCCATCAGAATTTGTTTCGCTTGCCTTTACCGTCACCTTTCCAATCAATGGCATATATACAATCTTACTGTTTCCTTCTTTATATACTTTTCCATCATCTCCTGCCGTTACTGTAACATTACTTGGATCTGTAAAATTATCACCAATCTGAACTCTATACAGTGCTTCCAGATTATCTAACGCCGTTCTCAAATTCTTTTCTGCTTCTGCAATATTTTCATTTGTGTATTTTACATATTTTTTGTAAACTTCAGCAAGTTTACTTCTGGACTCAGCAGTATAAGCAGTAGTGCTATTCATTTTTTCGCTCGCTTCTGTCAGAAGTGTGTCTAATGCTTCTGTGGATGGTGTTGCATTTACCACTACTGTACAAGTTGCTTTTTTTGTCTCGTCTTGTACTGAAGTTGCTGTAATAGTGGCTTCTCCGGCTCCTACTGCTGTTACGATTCCATCATTTACTGTTGCAACCTGCTCATCATCGGTAGACCATCTAACACTTTTATTCGTTGCATTTGTTACTGTAGCTACTAACGTCTGGGCATTATCACCTACATACATCGTTACATAAGTCTGATCCAGATTTACATTAACTTCTGCATCTTTCGCAAACATTGCTGTATAAGCATATCTGGTGTTATTGTTTACTGTTTCTGTAATTGATTTTGCTGATTTTTCAGACACTTTTTTCGTCTCATTATCTGTGATCAGCCATTTTACAAAATGACAATCAGCAGCCGGTTTTGCTGTCATGGTAATGCTATTGTCAATTTTATCAACCATTTTCTGATTGGATGTCTCTACCGTTCCAAGTGTATTATCATTTGATTTCACTTTTGGAATATCAACAATGTCAGCATACTTATCTGCATTTGCACTATCTTCGAACATACCAATTTTGGAAGCAGATACATACGTCTGATTATCATAGGAAGATGTAAACTTCAATCTTACATGCGTTGCAGCAACTGGAATTGGCAATACAATATCCTGCGGACCTGCATTATTTCCAAGCACACCCGTTTTCACAAGTGCAAAATCTGCATCTTTTGGCTGATCTGTAGGAGTCGCCATATGTGCTACGAGTACTTCATATCCTTTTGCACGACACGCACCATTACCATTTGTTCTTGGCTTATAGGTAATCTTGGCTACATTTTTAACTGTATTAAAACCAGCTTCAATCCAGATTGGACCTGTTACACTGATTCTACCATCCTCGTTTCCAGGTGTCACTGGCTTCCAGTTAGAATGCCAGTGTGTATCTTCTGAATCATCAAACGCATAGTATGCAGGACCATCTCTGCCATCCGCCGGTTTTGTTTCAGAATTTGTTCTGATATTTGACGGATTTGTTGTAGCATTTCCTCCATCAGTCGGAATTGTAATCTCTGCATAATTTGTAGGCTGTGACTGTGTAAATTCCGGCTGATAAGTTTTTTGTGAATCTGTATCGATCAAATATGCTGCTTCTTTTGAAACAATTTCATTATTTACTTTCCAGCTTGCAAAAGCATATCCGCTTGCCGGAACAGCCAACAATTGTATTTTTCCTGATTTGCCAAGCATATACTTTCCAACAATAGAAGCTGACTCATCCGATGCAGCGGCATCGTTCAACGTCTGATATCCCGGAGCCACAATCGCTGCGTTTCCGTTTCCATTTTCTTCCAGATTCACTGTTACATTCAAATCCGTCAAATCAGCACCGTATGTTGAATCTGTCACTCTGTAAAGATTGATTTCTCCTGCACATACATAATTGTCATTGCCATAGGTTGACAGGCAAACCAGTCGGATATGTGTTGCATTTACCGGTGCAAATTCTACTTCGGATACTGCATTGCCAACTGCAATGTCACTCGGCATAGTTCCTGTCTGAACAACAGCCCAGTCACCTTCTTCCGGAGATCCTTGTGCTACATTCGCTGCCAGAATAACATAGTCTGAAATACGTGTAGACCATAATCCTTTTGTATTAGCTTTATTAGCATAGCTATCCGGTCTTCCGCGATAGGTCAGTCGTCCTACCGTCTCTACTTTATTTTCGCCATTTTCTGTTCCAAAACTCGTCTGAATCCAGATTGGATTGGAAGCGGATGGTTTTTCCTTACTTCCTGCAGCATATTGGTTACCACTCCCCCAGTTTTGATGCCATAATGTGTCGTCATTTCCATCAAATGCTGCACTGGCTGCCTGGTCATTTCCATAATTATCATGTGAATTATCTTTTGCATTTGCTTTTAAAACAGACTGATCTATCTTTTCATAATAGTCTTTAAACACTGCCGTTAATGTAATGTTATCTGAAACAGTAGTCGTATATGTGGCATCATTGCTTACAATCCTGCCAGTTTCATCACGCCATCCTGCAAACTTTCCTGCGTCTGCTTCCTTAGCCTGATATTTCACAGTAACACCTTTCGATACTGACATGGTTGTTCCACTTACTGTAGAGTCCGGAATACTTACCGTTGCTGTTCCACTGTTTTCATCTGAAGTCAATGCAGTTGCCGTCACTGCTGAATCATCTTCTGTTGTCAGAATTCGCATTGTCTGAACATGCAAACGATTTCTAACACTGCCATATGTATCAACTGCATAAAATTTCACATCCTCAACATCCGAAACTGTTCCAAATAATGCAGCATAAACAGTCGCGTCATTTTTCCATGCTGAAGAAGCCGCCGTCTGATATACTGTTTCGTACTCATCACTTCCCTGTTTTCGCACGTCTACTCTTGCAATCTTCACATGACCGTTGGTCTGCTCGACCTGCTTATATAAAAGTCCTGAAATTTTTTGTGGAGTTGTAAAATGATAATTAATCCATTTATCACCCGCATTTTCAAACCACAAAAATTGATCCTTTAATATATTATTGCCGCTGCTTTCTGTAATTTCCGTGTTTGCTGAAGTCGTGATTTCCACATCTGTCCCTACTGTCAGCTGCAGATTTTTATATCCATATGGTGCCGGAAATGCATCTGTCGTCGCATCGACAGTGCTTGCATCGTCACTGGCATATGCTACAGTATCTTCTGCTGCAAGTGCTGTAAAATTAGCAACTGGAACACTTGACAATACCATAGCCACAGCCAATGACTGTGCTAAAATTTTTTTCAATTTCATATTCTTTCTCCTTTTCTTAATTGTACTTTTCAAAACATATTGCAACCTTGTTTTTCTTATAACCACTCTCCTTTTCATTGCATATGTGTTTTTAACAAAACTTTATACAATATAATATCATTTTTATTCTTAAAATTCAATACGATTCTTTTCGTTTTATAAATTTTTGAGTGAAGAACTTATCCACTATTTCTTCTCTCTTTTTCTGCTTTCATAGAAAAGTCTTTATAACGAACTAATGAAAGTGATGGCCCGCTTAAACATGCCAGAGACATTCTATTTTTTACTGTTCCAAACTCATATCTTCCGGCAACTCCGTAAGTCTCCTGGCTTCTTTCTCATCAAACCCTTCCCGGCACAAATTCCTGTATACCAGTATTTTGCCTTCGATCTTGCCTTCTGTTTTTCCTTCATTTCTGCCAATCTCGATTCCCTTGGCAATGCCCATTTGTTCTAATCTTTCTGCCACATCACACATACTATGCACTCCTTCCTTCTTTTTCCTGAAAATTTCCTCATAACGTCTATCTCCTGTCATGACCTGCAAAAGTTTCAGCACTTCATCCACATGCCTGATCTCTGTTGGATCATCCGGTATATAATCTTTATTTTTTCTTTTCTGTACAAAAAAATTTGCCACCACTTTGAAATCACTGCGGAAGTGACTGATCTGCTCCTCTGTCAGCCATGCAACCCGGGAGTTTGACAGCTATCTAAATGTAAAAGTACTTTAAAGTCTTTTGTCAGGCTTATTTTTTTGTCAACTTTCAACTTTTATATTGCCGTTACTTATACCCTTTTTTCCCATTTTAATTTAAGCGGAATATTATAAAACATATGGCGTAACCGATGCCAAAGCCTAGGCAAAAGAACAGGTTAGACTCTTCTGGAAATTCAAATGAGCAGAATACCATGACCTCATTAGAAAAAGTCCTGCAAGCCGTTATTTATGCGGGGTGTAGGACTTTTTTGTTGATTTCTTTTACTGTTCCAAACTCACATCTTCCGGCAACTCCGTAAGTCTCCTGGCTTCTTTCTCATCAAAACCTTCCCGGCATAAATTCCTGTATACCAGTATTTTGCCTTCTATCTTGCCTTCGATTTTGCCTTCGATTTTGCCTTCAATTTTTCCCTCTGTTCTTCCTTCATTCCTGCCAATCTCGATTCCCTTGGCAATGCCCATTTGTTCTAACCTTTCTGCCACATCACACATACTGTGCACTCCTTCCTTCTTTTTCCTAAAAATTTCCTCATAACGTCTATCTCCTGTCATGACCTGCAAAAGCTTCAGCACTTCATCCACATGCCGGATCTCTGTTGGATCATCCGGTATATAATCTTTATTTTTTCTTTTCTGTACAAAA
>ERZ832522.6081-NODE-6081-length-10460-cov-18.097645_pt1 | contig 10460 bp, 6 predicted proteins | sample MGYA00519951_ERZ832522 | MGnify/ENA primary metagenome ERZ832522 (study PRJEB31850, sample SAMEA3708728) | human gut metagenome | biome: human gut; feature: human-associated habitat; material: faeces | place: China | collected 2014 ... | reverse complement strand
CCATGCGGTTGTTCACCTTGCAGCCCACCATGCGGTTGCCCACCGCCGAATGGATGGCGTAGGCAAAGTCGATGCAGGTGGCACCGGTGGGCAGGTTGATCACATCGCCCTTGGGGGTGAAGGCAAACACTTCCTCCGGCAGCAGGTCGCTCTTGAGGTCATGCAGCAGGTTGCCGGAATCCTCGCTGACGCGCTGGTTTTCCAGCAGCTGGCTCACCCAGGCCAGACGCTCGTCCAGCTTGTCGTGGCCGCCCAGGCCCTCCTTGTACTTCCAGTGGGCGGCAACGCCGTACTCGGCCTGCTCGTCCATGGCACGGGTGCGGATCTGCACCTCGAAGGGGATGCCCTCGTGGCCGATGACCGTGGTGTGCAGGCTCTGGTAGCCGTTGGGCTTGGGGGTGGAGATATAGTCCTTGAAGCGGTTGGGCAGCGGGTGGTACATATCGTGGATGAGGCCCAGGGTACTATAGCACTCGGCCAGACTGTCCAGAATCACACGAACGGCGTAAATATCGTAGATCTCATCAAAGGACTTGTTCTGCATGATGGTCTTGCGGTAGATGCCGTAGATGCTCTTGACCCGGCGCTTGATGGTGGCACCCTCGATGCCGCTCTCGATCAGGCGGCGCTCAATGACGCCGGACACCTTGGCCAGGAACTCCTCCCCGGCCCGCTCGCTCAGCATCTTGCTGATCTCGCTATAGCCCACCGGGTCGAGGTAATGCAGGCTGCGGTCCTCCAGCTCTTCCTTCACGTTCAGGATGCCCAGCCGGTTGGCGATGGGGGCATACACCTCCATGGTCTCGCGAGCCTTGTCGCGGCGCTTCTGCTCCGGCCAGGCGTCACCGGTGCGCATATTATGCAGCCGGTCGCACAGCTTGATGATCATCACGCGCACGTCGCGGCTCATGGCCAGCAGCATCTTACGCAGGTTCTCGGCCTGCAGCTCCTCGATGTTGGAGAACTGGATCTTGGTCAGCTTGGTGACGCCGTCCACCATCTGGGCCACCTCGGAGCCGAACTGTGCGGTCAGGTCGTCCAGGGTGGTGGGGGTATCCTCCACCACATCGTGCAGCAGAGCGGCAGCGATGCTCTCGGAGTCCATGCCCAGATCCAGCACCAGCCGGGCCACGGCCAGCGGGTGGCAGATATAGGGTTCGCCGCTGCGGCGGCACACGCCCTTGTGGGCGTCATTGGCAAGGTTATAGGCCTTTTCGATCATGTCCGTATCGTAGGCCCTGCCGCTGGCCTTGATGGCCTCACAGAGTTTGTCCCAGGTCACGATCTCCGGGCGCACCTCGGAGGGCAGAGTACCCTCCGGAGCATCTGCCGGCTGTGCTGTAGCGGCCACGGTGGCCGTCTCCTGCACCGGCTGGTGCAGGTGGGTCTTGGCCGAATACGAGTCCTCCTCCCGCACCGGGGCGGGGGCAGGCAGTTTCTTTCCCTCAGGCATTTACATTCCCTCCAAACATTTCAGGATCGGGGCGTCGGCAAGGTTCTTCTTTCCGGCCGTGGGCACCAGCTCCCACACTTTGGCCCCGCCCTTTTCTGCGGCAGCGATCAGCCCCACCTGTTCCAGTGCCGTGACCGCCACCAGCGTTTTGCCGGTATTTTCTTCTCCCAGCTTCGCGCACAGGGGCTGCAGATCCTCCGCGTGCCAGCGGCGGGCCTGCAGCTCCCGGTATACCGCGATGATGTCGCTGCGGGCCGGGGTGATGAGATTTTTCTGTTCTGTGGTGAGCGGGGTGCCGCGGCGCAGTGCCTGCACCAGCGCTGCCTGCTGCGGCATGGCACTACCAAGACCCGCCGGGTGCAGGTCGATGATGCGGCCCGAAAGCTGCGCGCCACGGGGCGCATCGTAGACCGAAAGATTCAGGGCAGTGTCTACCACGTCGCCCGTGGCATAGGGCAGCTGCTCCGGCCGCATGCCGAACCACACGGCGTACAGGCTGGCATTGCCCTGCCGCAGACGCAGGCGGCTGTGTTTGCCGTCTGACACCGGGTATACCCCGTCCAGCACGGCATTCTGCAGCAGGAACACCGGGGTGGGGTTCTCAGCCCCGAAGGGGGCCAGCTGATCCAGACGGCGCACGGCGTCCACCGTGACCCGGTCCAGATGGATGGACAGATCGCAGGTCAGCGGCGGGATCTGCAGCACGGGGCACTCCCTTGCCGCCCACTCGTTCAGGCGGCGGCGCAGGGCTTCCAGATTTTCTTCCCGCACCGAGAGGCCCGCCGCCATGGCGTGGCCGCCGTAGCGGATGAGCAGGTCGGCGCAGGCCCCGATGCAGGCGTGCAGGTTGAAACCCTGCACGCTGCGGCCGCTGCCCTTGCACTCGCCGTGCTCGTCCACCGTGACCACGATGACCGGGCGGCCGGTGCGCTCCACCAGCCGGGACGCCACGATGCCGATGACGCCGGGGTGCCAGTCCCGGCCCCACAGCAGGATCACACGATCCTCCAGCCGCTCCGGCTGCTGCTCCAGCAATTCCTCGGCGGCCTTGAAGATCTGCAGTTCGGTCTCCTGCCGTTTCGCGTTGATCTCGTTAAGTTTATGGGCCAGCTCCTCGGCGCGGTCCGGGTCCTCACACAGCACCAGCTGCAGGGCCGTTACCGCGCTGTCCATGCGGCCGGCCGCGTTGATGCGGGGCGCAATGGCGTAGCTGATATTCTCCGCTGTGACGGGTTTTCCGGCAAGGCCCACTTCTTCCAGCAAGGCTTCCATGCCGGGGCGGTCGGTCTGCTGCAGCTGCCGCAGGCCGGCCTTGACCAGGGTGCGGTTCTCTCCGGTCAGGGGCATCACGTCCGCCACGGTGCCCACAGCGGCCAGGTCGCCGCAGTAATCCAGCATTTCCTCCGGGGTGCAGTCGTCCAGCGCGGCGCACAGCTTAAAGGCCACGCCTGCGCCGCACAGCCCTTTGAAGGGGCTGGTATCGTCCTCCCGGCGGGGGTCCACCACGGCCACTGCCTTGGGCAGGGTCTCGGGCGGCAGATGGTGGTCGGTGATGATAAGGTCGATGCCCAGCTCTGCGGCAAAGTCGGCCTCGGCTACAGCGGAGATGCCGTTGTCCACCGTCACGATGAGCCGATAGCCCTTGTCATGGATGGACTGGATGGCGTTGCGCGACAGGCCGTAGCCATCGCCCTCGCGGCTGGGCAGCATGCACTTGACGGCGGCGCCCATGCCCTTGAGGTGCTGATACAGCAATGCCGTGGCAGTCACGCCGTCCACGTCGTAGTCGCCGAACACCACGATGGTCTCGCCATTGTCGATGGCCTGCCAGATGCGCTGGCAGGCTTTTTCCATATCGGTGAGCAGGGCGGGGTCGCTCAGCTCCTCTTCCCCGGCCAGCAGGGTGAGCGCGTCGGCCGGGTCGGTGATGCCGCGGGCCGCCAGGATGCCGGCCAGCAAGGCCGTCTCCTTCTGCTGGGCGGCCAGCGTGGCGGCATATTTCTGTTCGCTCCAGGGCTCCTCGTCCATGGCGCTGTATTCCAGTTCTTCGGTACGCTGCTCCGCGATGGCGTGGGTCAGCTCCCGGACGGCGGCGCGGTCCAGCGTTTTCAGGTCCCAGGCACGGTAGGTCATTGGAAATCCCTCCCGGTCAGGCCGTCGTTGGCCAGCATTCCCTGCAGGGCTGCGATCTCGCTGGAAACATCCAGCGCCACATCGCTCAGCAGATTATCGTAGAGGTTGTCATACGCCTGATTGAGCGTATGCAGGATGCCCGCGATGTCCCGGCGGATGCTCTCGGCATTATCGCCTTTCTGGCCCTGCACGTCGTTGTAGGTGTGCAGCAGCTTGAGGGTGGTGGGGATATAGTATTCCGCAAAGCGGCGGGCCTTGGGCAGGCTTTCGGGGTGGGCTTCCAGCCAGTCGCAGATGGCCTCAGTGGTCTTCTGCATGTGGGCCAGCTCCTCCACGCCCTGCGCGTCCTGCATGAGCTGCTTTTCCTGTTCCAGCACAGCGGCAAAGCGGCGGGCCGTTTCCAGATTGAGAGGCGTTTCCTCGCGCTGCTCCGGAGCCGGTTCCGGCTGCGGCTGTGCCTGGGGTGCAGCCGCCGTTTCCTGGGCGGCGCGGTAATCCTCCGCCGTCAGATAGAGTGTTTGCGTTTTTTCATCCAGCCATCCGTTCAGCCAGCCTTTGCGGATGTACTTTTGCAGCTTCTTCAGCATTTTTTTCCGGTTCTGGTGGACGAGGTCGGCCAGCATCCGAACCGAAAGGCCCTGGTGGTAGTCGGTGGTATCCGCAAGATCGGCGAACTGCCCCAGCTGCTTTCCAGCTTTCACCCAGGCGGAACCACAGGCCGTCATCCAGCCAAAGCCCGCCGTGGCAAGGCCCAACACGCCGCTGACGATGCCCAGCACGTTGTAGGCGGTGTTCATAACGTAGCCCGTGCCCGTCATCAGGATGCCGCCGTCCTCAGCAGTCGACACCACAACGTCGCCCAAAGCAGTCGGCGAAATAATGCCCAGCCCGATGAGGCAGCCCAGCGTCCCCAGCCCAAAGATCACCATGAAGGTGATGCCCACGGCCAGCAGGGCTGCACCGCCGTTCTGGCGCTTTTTGCCGTCTGCACGCAGCAGGTCTACGGGGGTCTGCTCCCCTTTCAGGCCAAAGATCTGTCTGGCCCACTGGGGCATCCCGCCCGCGTTCCGGGGCCCGGTTTTCTGTGCCTCCTGCTGGGCTTTGTAGTATTCGTTCCGGCTGTTCCGGAGGGCTTTTCCCGCTTCCGAGATGCCGAAGTTGGCCGCATGGACGGCTGCTTTTCCCACATCCCAGGCCCGGTCGCCGATTTCCATGCCCCGGCCCTCAAAGCCATGGGCAAAGGCGTCGGTCATGGTGTCGCCAAAGGCGCGCAGCTGGTCCTCCAGCTCCTGCTGCACCTGACGGCCCTCGTCCTTGATCCGGTTGTCGTTTTCACGATCGTTCATCAAAATCTTCTCACCCTTCTGCCGGTGCATACCGGCTGATGATGGCGCGGGCCACCCGCAGGCCATCCACGGCGGCGCTCATGATGCCGCCCGCATATCCCGCGCCCTCGCCGCAGGGGTAAAGCCCTGCCAGCTGGGTGCACTCGAAGTTCTCTTCCCGCTTCAGCCGCACCGGGCTGCTGGTGCGGGTCTCCAGGCCGGTGAGGATGGCATCCGGTGCGGTGTAGCCCGCGATCTTGTGCTCATAGGCACGCAGACCGGCCCGCAGGGTGTCGGCCAGCTCCGCAGGCAGCAGGCTGCCCAGGTCGGCTGCGATCACACCGCGGTCGTAGGTCGGTTCCACGCTGCCGATGTGCAGCTGCCCCTGCCCTTCCAGAAAGCTCCGGATGTTCTCGGCCGGGGCGGCGTAAGGCCCGGCCGCACGGCCTGCCGCGTAGGCCTTTGCTTCCAGCTCCCGTTGGAACGCGATGGCCTGCCGGGGGTCGTTTGCAAAGTCGGTGCCGTTCACGCTCACCACCACGGCGGCGTTTGCATTTTTGCCGCTGCGGGCATGGTAGCTCATGCCGTTGGTCACCACACGGCCTTCCTCACTGGCCGAGGCCACCACCTGCCCGCCGGGGCACATGCAGAAGGTATACACGCACCGCTCCCCCACATGCTGGGACAGCTGGTATTCGCCGCGGGGCAGGGCCGGGTGGCCTGCCGCCTCGTGATACAGGCTCTTTTCGATCTCGCTCTGCAGATGCTCTGCGCGGAAGCCCACGCTGAAGGGCTTGCACTCCAGCACAAGGCCGCTGTCCATGAGCATGGCAAAGGTATCGCGGGCCGAGTGGCCCACCGCAAACACCAGTGCTTCGCAGGCAAAGGAACCATCCGTTGTGAAAATTCCGGTAATGTGTCCGTTTTTCTGTTCCAGACCGGTGAGGGCCGTGTTGAAATGCACCTCACCGCCCAGGGATTCGATCTCTTTGCGGATGGAGGTGATGACCCCCCGCAGCAGGTCGGTGCCCACATGGGGCTTCTGCTTCCAGGCGATCTCCGCCGGGGCACCGTGCTGCAAAAACACTTCCGTGACAAGGCCGCACAGCTCGTCCCCGATGCGGGTGGTCAGCTTGCCGTCCGAGAAGGTGCCTGCGCCGCCCTCACCGAACTGGATGTTCGCGTTGGGGTCCAGCTCGCCGGTGGCGGAAAAATGCTCCACCGCCTGCACCCGCTCGTCCAGCGCCGGGCCGCGCTCCAGCACGATGGGCCGGTAGCCCTGCCGGGCCAGCAGCAGCGCCGCAAACAGACCGGCAGGCCCCAGGCCGCACACCACCGGGCGGTGGGGCAGCTTCTGCGTGCCCCGTTGCACCCGGAAGTCGGTCCTGCTGTGCAGGGACACGTTGGCCGATGCCCCGGCGAAGGCGGGTTCTTCGGCTTCGTTTTTCAGGGTGACAGCCACGGTGTACACCAGCTTGGGCTGGCCGCGGCGGGCGTCCACCGACAGCTTTGCCACGCCCAGATGCTGCACCTTTGCGCGGGGGATGCGTGCCTCCCGCAGGGCCTTTTCAAATGCCTGCGGTTCCCCGGCGGAGAGCGGCAGACGGATGTTGCGAACGAGAATCATAGTACCGTGTGTTCCTTTTTATCAGTTGCTTTCAATGCGGCACTGCAGCACATAGCTGCCCAGCGCAAAGATCTTGCCGTTGGAGGGCACATACAGGCGGCAGGCGATGTTCTGCTGGCCGGTGGCCACCGAGAAGTCCTCCGCGTCGATCTCCACGACCACCTGTTCCGGGGTCAAGGTCTCCAATGCAGCCTTCGGGCCGCAGAGGGTCACGTTCATCAGCCGTTCGGTCTCCACCGTAAGCTGATAGGTGGAGGGCAGATTCACCACCTGCACACAGCTGGAAGGCAGGTTCATGGTCTTGGTCTCCAGACCGGAGCAGTCAAAGCTGAGGGTGATGGTGGAAATGTTGTCCAGCAGGTAGATGTCGCTGGGCAGCTCAATGGGCAGCTCATAGACCTTGTTCAGTGTGAAGGTGGACAGGTCGATGGTGCCGATGGACAGGGTGGACAACGCGTCGATTTTTTCCGCCGGGCCGGCCACCTTGAGCTGCTTGCGGCTGAGCTCATACACCAGTACCGACGCGTCAAAGTCGCGGGGCGCGTTGATGAAGCTCACGTTCACCGGCAGGGTGGCCATCTTGTACACCTGCAAGGTCACGTCCACGCTGCTTTCTTCCAGCTCGGTGTACTCAAAGTTCACTTCCGTTCCGCCGGAGGTATAGAACCGCAGCGACGTTGCCAGGGTGACCGAGCTGTCCAGCTCGCCGGAGTAGGTCACCTCGGCGGTGCAGGTGGTCACCTTGTCCAGCTCACTGCTGGGGCCGGACAGAGTGACCATGTCCTTGGACACCTCGGTGCTGTAGAGGATATACCCGTCCGAGATGGTCAGGTAATTGGTGGTCACGGTGACGGGAAGGGTCTTTTCCTCCACCACATCGAACATCACGTCCACCATGTTGTCGGAGCCGTCGATGGTCACGGTGACGCCATTGAGCATGCCGTTGGCCCCCCGCACCAGCAGGCGCAGGGTCTTTTCACCGCTGTCCCGCACGCTGGACCAGTCCGGGTAGACCACAAAATCGGAGGCCGTCAAGCTGCCGATGGTGTAGCCGTCACCGGAGATCTTCAGGTTCACCGTCTTGTCCTCGGCGCTGACGATGCTCAGTCCACGGGAGGTATAAACGGAGGAATCGTAGGTATAGTCCACCGGCACATTGTAGATGGTGTTGGTGGTGCCGGGCTGCACGATGATGGTCACGATCATCCAGGCCACAATGGCACCCAGAATGGACAGTGCCAGCCGGATGCGGCGGTCGTCCAGAATATTCCGGCTGTGGCTGTCCACGGCCGGCTTTGTGCCGTTCGACTTGTTCGGTTTGCTGTTCATTGCTGCTCGTCCTCCCCTTTCTGGCTGACCCACTTCATCAGGCTCTTTGCGCGGTCCTTCCAGGTGTCGGCCGTGCTCTTTTCCACCACCGGCTCCTTGGGGATCATCTCGTCGATCAGGCGGGTGTACAGGGTCTGGCGGTCAAAATGACGGATCAGCACGCCATTTTTTGCCATGGAGATGATGCCCGTCTCCTCGCTGACCACGATGGCGATGGCGTCCGAGTTTTCGGCAATGCCCAGACAGGCACGGTGACGGGTGCCCATATCCTTGCCCAGATCCAGATTATTGGAAAGCGGCAGCACGCAGCCTGCGGCCTTGATGCGGCCGTTCTCGATGATGGCGGCACCGTCGTGCAGGGGGGTGCCCTCGTAAAAGATGGTGCCCAGCACTTCCAGATTCACCGCGCTGTTCACCGGGGTGCCGGTGCGCACGATCTCAGACAGGTTGGTGTGGCGTTCCAGCACGATGAGCGCACCGGTCTTGGTCTCCGAAAAGCGCTCTGCCGCGTCGCAGATGGCAATGATGGCGCTGCGCCAGGCCCCTTTCAGGCTGGGGTCGTTGTAGCGGCCTTTCACGTTGAACAGCTTTGCGGCCCACTGGTCGGTCTGGCCCATGCGCTCCAGAGCACGGCGGATCTCCGGCTGGAACAGCACCACCAGGGTGAGCAGGCCCACCTGCAGCAGCGAGTTGAGCAACCAGGTGACCGTGCGCATGTTCAGCGTTTCGGCCACCAGATAAACCGCCATGACCAGCAGCGCGCCCTTGAACAGCTGCCCGGCGCGGGTGCGGTTGACGATGCCCAGCAGCTGGTAGATCAGGAACGCAATGATGATGATATCCAGCAGGTCAACGAGCTTGAAGGTCTGAAAATTGGCAATGATCGCATTCAGTGTCATGGACGCACACTCCTGTTACCGTGTTTCGATCAGGGCGACGGCGTGGGCGGCAATGCCCAGTCCCTCGCCGGTAAAGCCCAGATGCTCTTCCGTGGTAGCCTTGACGCTCACGGCGTCCACCGGCAGGCCGAAAGCCGCCGCCAGCTTGGCCCGCATGGCCGGGATGTGCGGTGCCAGCTTAGGCCGCTGGCAGAGGATGGTGGCGTCGATGTTTTCCACCCGGTAACCGTGCTCCGACAGGATGCGGGCCACATGGCGGGCCAGCTCCAGGCTGTCGGCCCCGGCATAGGCGGGGTCATTGTCCGGGAAATGCTGGCCGATATCCCCCAGCGCCGCCGCACCCAGCACGGCGTCCATCACCGCGTGGGCCAGCACATCGGCATCCGAGTGGCCCAGCAGGCCCTTTTCAAAGGGGATCTCCACGCCGCCCAGGATCAGCTTGCGGCCTTCCACCAGGCGGTGCACGTCATAACCATGTCCAATGCGCATTCTCGTTTCCTCTTTCTGTACCGGGCGGGGCAGGTCCTCCCGCGTGGTGATCTTCAGGTTGGCATAGTCACCCTGGGTGAGCTGCACCGAGCGGCCAGTGAGCTCGAACAGGCTGCAGTCATCGGTGACCAGCCGGGCTTTTTCGGCGTCCAGTTCCTGCAGGGCGGCCAGATACTGCGCCCGGTCAAAGCACTGGGGCGTCTGCACCGCATACAGGGTACTGCGGTCCGGGGTGCTGTGCACAAGGCAGGCTTCCGGCACCGTTTTGCCGTCGCCGGGCACGGCCTGCTTGATGGTGTCCTTGACCGGCACTGCCGGGGCGGCGGCTCCGCAGCGGGCAGCAGCTTCCAGCACCGCCGCGATGACAGCCCCGCTCACGAAGGGCCGGGCTGCGTCGTGCACGGCCACCAGCTCACCGTGGGCTGCCAGCACGCCATTCTTGGCGCTCTCGGCGCGGGTGGCACCACCGGCCACGATCTGCACCGGCTTGGTGCAGCCGACGGCCTGCTGCTCCACGAAAGCACGGTTTTTGCCCGCCACCAGCACGATCTCGCCGATCTGCGGGCACTGGTCAAAAGCGCGGATGCTGCGGTGCAGCACCGTTTCGCCGCCCAGGTCAAAGCTGAGCTTGTCGAACCCCATCCGGGTGGAAGAACCTGCCGCCACCAGCACGGCTGAAATCGTTTTTTGCAATCTGCACACCTGCCCCTGCTGCCGCCGCGCCGGTGTTTCCGGCTGCGGCTGGCTATAATAAGTCATCTTTTATTATAGCGTATCGGCCCGCAAACTGCAACCGGTTCCGCCCAGCAAAAAAGCCCTTTTGCACCGCCGGGCAGGCGGGTGCAAAAGGGCTTTGGGACCTTATTTCAGTGCGGTTTATGCCAGGATGGGCTCAATGGCAGCAGCCAGGGCATCCTTCTGGGCCTGGGCCTCGGCCAGATCCTTGCCCAGGGTGGTGAAGTAGGTCTTGATCTTCGGCTCGGTGCCGGAGGGACGGACCACCACAGTCGCACCGTTCTCCAGTGCGTAGATCAGCACGTTGGCAGCCGGCAGGCCGGTCTCCTCGGGCTTCTGGTAGTCGGTGACCTTGACCACCTTGTGGCCGGCCAGCTCGGTGGGCGGGTTGTCGCGCAGCTTCTGCATGATGGACGCCATCTTCTCCATGCCGGTCAGGCCGGGGAACTCGAAGCTGTCCACCTTGTTCA
>ERZ832522.6080-NODE-6080-length-10463-cov-2.935434_pt1 | contig 10463 bp, 10 predicted proteins | sample MGYA00519951_ERZ832522 | MGnify/ENA primary metagenome ERZ832522 (study PRJEB31850, sample SAMEA3708728) | human gut metagenome | biome: human gut; feature: human-associated habitat; material: faeces | place: China | collected 2014 ... | reverse complement strand
CCCATAAAGACCATCATCGTTTGATTGATTGCGCTGATATGCTTCTGAAAAATTGGCGTGGTTATACAGACGAAGATGCCTTTATCTTTGCGGAAACAGATGGAGAACCTCATAACACCATCACACCTATCGCCAGAAAACGTGGCGACAAATATGAACTGGATCTGGTACTGCGTAACAACATCACCACAGAAGAACATCCTCTGGGTGTGTACCATCCTCACAGCCACCTGCACCACATCAAGAAAGAAAACATCGGCTTGATTGAGGTTATGGGTCTTGCGGTACTGCCTGCCAGACTGAAAGAAGAAATGCAGTGTCTGAAAGAAGCCATCCTTTCCGGCGCTGATCTGAAAGCAGACGAAAAGACCAGCAGTCATGCCCAGTGGGCACGGGAATTCCTGAAAAAATATGATACTGTGACAGCAGAAAATCTGGACAGCATCATTCAGGAAGAAATCGGTCTGGTATTTGCGCAGGTTCTGGAAGATGCCGGCGTATATAAAAGAACAGCGGAAGGTCAGGCGGCATTTGACCGCTTCCTGCGTCACTGCGGCGCGGAAATCTGATTCCTTCCGGCAAAATAAAATAACAGACAAAATACAGAAGAGCAGGGTTGGAGAATCCCTGCTCTTCTTAGATTGTAGAAAAATTGAGTTTTTTATTTTTTTCAAGAACGCGGAAGGGTTTGGGGAACAAAGGGTTCCTCAACTTAAATCCGCAGTCGGAATTTACTTCTGACGAGGAAAAGCCGAAGTTTCAAAGCTTTTAGCTGATGGAGCTTCGGCTTTATACTTCTGTTTACTCGTCAAAGTCTTGAATGAAATGAGACTTTGACGACATGGTGTCGATTCTTTCGACACCATGAGAAGAGCAGGGTTGGAGAATCCCTGCTCTTCTGCTGTCTTGGAATATGTTATCAAATATTTGAAATTAAGCTATTATAATTGCATCATGCCAGACATGATGCAGCCGCCTTTGGCACCGCAGTCCATGACTTCCTGTAATTGTTTTTCATTGATTTTGATGCCGCCAATGGCGTAAACAGGCAGGGGGACAGCGGCGCAGACCTGGGCCAGGAAATCCAATCCCCGCCCGGGCAGGCCCGGCTTGCAGCTGGTGTCAAAAATATGTCCGGCCAGAAGATAGGTGGCCCCCAGTGCCCGGGCCTCCAAGGCCTCCGCCACGGAATGGCAGGAGGTACCCAGGGAGGAGAAGGCAGCGCGTTCCTCCTTGGGCATGGCGCGCAGAAGGGGCAGGGGAAGGTGAAGGGCCGTGGCCCCCAGGGCCCGGGCGGAGGAGGGGAAGGTGTGGAGGATGCAGGGGACCTGATGTTGCCGGCAGAGGGAGAGAACCTGGGCAGCCAGAGCCCGATAGGCGGATTCACACAGATCCTTTTCCCGCAGGATCACCCCGGCAGGACCTGCCGCGGCGATGCGGGAAATCTGTGACAGAAAGTGTTCAGGACATAAGGTGCGGTCGGTGACGCACAGAATGGATGGGGCTGTGTGGAGCATGGCAATTCCCTCCGGGAGAAAGGGGGCGTACTGCCGGCCACCGGCGGCGTTTGGCCGGGGCGGGGGACATCGCTGTGGGATGGGTCCCTGTACTTTGTTTTTTCATTATAGCTTGCCGCCGGAACAAATACAAGAGGGGGCGGAGACGCAAACCCTCGACACAGCGGGGCCTTTGTGGTAAGATACAAAAAACATGCGGAAAAAAACGGAAACAAAGGGGGACGTGAGATGCATATTCCCACTTGCCAGACTCAGGAACTGGAGATTTTGACCTTTGAGCAGGCCCTGGTCCCGACCCAATGGGATTTTGACCGGGAGAAGTGGTTGTATATTCCCGATCACTACGCGGAGTACCGGTACCTGCTGGGGACCCGGGGAGAGAATCCCCTGATCTGTATCGGGATCAACCCCTCCACCGCGGTGCCGGGGGACCTGGACAATACGCTGAAATCGGTGGAACGGATCGCGGCGGGCAACGGCTACGACAGCTTTTTGATGTTCAATGTCTATGCCCAGCGAGCCACCCGACCGGAGGACATGGATGCCCAATGCAACCAGGCCCTCCACCGGGAGAATATGACGGCGTTTCGGTATGTCCTCTCCCAGGTGGGGGCGGGTTTTACCCCTGCGGTTTGGGCGGCTTGGGGCACCATCATAGAAAAACGCCCCTATCTCCGGGACTGTGTCCGGGACATGGTCGCCATCGGGGAGGAATACGGCGCCCGGTGGCTTTGCGCGGGGAAGTGTTCCAAGAAGGGGCATCCTCACCACCCGCTGTATCTGCGAAAAGAGGAAAAGGTCCGGGATTTTCCCGTGACGGCGTATTTGGATCAGCTGTAAAATGACCGCCTCCTGGCAAAGGCCAGGGGGCGGTGACTTTCTTTTGGAGGAAGGCGCAAGAAGGATGGAAACGAACATACGCTTCCAGCTGTGCCGCTGAAGGAGAGGGCAGGAGAATTCATTGGAGCTCCTCCTCTGTCAGTGGACGCAGCAGACGGGCAGGGACCCCGGCCACCACGGTGTTGGGGGCAACGTCCTTGGTGACAACGGCGCCGGCGGCCACAATGGCGCCGTCACCGATGGTGACCCCAGGGAGCACCGTGGCGTTGGAGCCGATCCAGACCCGATCACCGATGACGATGGGAGCTGGGTGGAGCCAGGCGCGCCGGGCGGGCGCGGGGTCGTGGTTCAGGGTGGACAGCACCACGTTATGTCCGATGAGGACGCCGTTGCCGATGGTAATGCCCCCTTGGTCCTGGAACCGACAGCCGGCGTTGAGAAAGACCTCTTTCCCAAGGGAGAGGTTCTTCCCGCAGTCGGTGGTAAAGGGGGGGAACAAGGTGAAGCTTTCGTCCACCGGTTTGCCGATGAGCTGGGAAAACAGGGCGCGGATCTCCTCGGGAGGATGGTACCCAGTGTTCAGCATGCCGGTGATGGCCAGGGCCTCCTGGCTGAGCTGGTGCATGAACTGATGAACGGGAGAGCCTCCCTCCACGGGGAGACCCCGGTTGAGATGATCTAAAAACGCTGGTAAATCCATGGATAGGTTCCTTTCTGGTGGTTTGTCAGTAGGATAGCAGAGGGAAGAAAAAATAGCAAATACCCATAAAAAATAGTAAGATATGCTTGATAAGCATGGAAAAAGGTGATACGCTGACCCAAAACAGAGAGGAGGACAAGCCTGTGGAACTACGGGTTCTGCGCTATTTTTTGGCGGTGGTCCGCATGCAGAGCATTTCCGCTGCTGCGGAAGAGCTTCACATCACCCAGCCGACCTTGTCCCGGCAGCTGATGGAGTTGGAGGAGGAATTGGGGGCAAAGCTCTTTGACCGGGGGAGGAAGAACCGGCGGGTTGCCCTGACAGAGGCGGGCAAACGTCTGCACCGGCAGGCGGAGGAGATTGTGGCCCTGGCAGACAAGACGTTGCGTTCCTTTCAGGCGCCCCAGGAGGAGATCAGCGGAGAGATCGCCATCGGCGGCGGGGAGACAGACGCCATGCGTCTGGTTGCCCGGGCCGCCCGGGCCTTGACCCGGGAACACCCTAACATTCGCTATCACCTGTACAGCGGCAACGCCGAGGATGTCACGGAGCGGCTGGACAAGGGACTGCTGGACTTTGGCATTCTGATTGAACCGGTCAGCCTGGAGCGGTACGATTATATTCAGCTGCCCGCTGCGGATACCTGGGGGCTTCTGATGCGCCGGGACCATCCCCTGGCCCGGAAGCAGGTCATTTGCCCGGGGGACCTGCTGGGGGTTCCCCTGCTGGTGTCCCGCCAGCGGATGGTGGACAACACTTTCTCCGGGTGGCTGGGCCAGAGTGTCCGGTGCCTGAGGCAGGTGGGCACCTACAACCTTATCTATAATGCGGCACGTATGGTGGAAGAGGGCGTTGGCTGTGCCCTGGCCCTGGACAAGCTGGTGAACACCGCCGGGACAGAGCTTTGTTTCCGGCCACTGACGCCGAAGCTGGAGAGCCGTCTCAATCTGGTTTGGAAAAAGGACCCGGTCTTTTCCCAGGCGGCAGAGGCCTTTTTGAAAAAATTTCAGGAAATGCGCCCAAGGGAATCGGCTGGAGGGGAGGGGACAGGGTCAAAGAAAGCTTGACAAAATTCCTTTTCTCATATACTCTATTTTATAGAGTAATCTTGAAAGGAGAGTTAAAAATGGAAAATAACCAGACCACCCGAACCATGGCCATGGAGGACCTGCATCTTATCCGTCAGGTGCTGGACCAGACGGCCACCTCGTTTCAGACCCTGGCGCCTGTCTTTTGGCGGATGGGGCTGGTGTGGCTGCTCTATGGGGTTCTGGCGTTTTTTGTAAACACCTTGGATATTATAGGCTATTATTTTCCTCCTCTTGCGCTGCCCCTCAGCTTGTATGGGCTCCTCACCTGGGCCAAGGTGGCACTGGTGGTCTACCTGCTGGTGCAGTGTGTACTGTGGCAGAGGAGAAAGGGGGGCTTTGCGGCTCTGAGCGGGCAGCTGCTGGGGATTTGGCAGCTGTTCTTGGTGCTGTACCTTCTGCTGTTTGGCGTGGTAGAGGCGGGGCTTCGTTTTGTACCCAACCTGGGCATGGAGATGGGTGTCTTTGACATCATGACGGTGTGCATGGCCTTCCAGTGGTTTCTGCCGGTAATTTTTCCGGGGATGCCCCTGATAATCACAGGAATCCTGCTGCGGGAGAGGGGACTGTGGTGGTTGGGCGTGGGGATGGCCGTCTTGGGAGGAATTCTCTCCTTGGGCGGGATTCTGCTGACGGGCTATCCCCAGCCGGCGTCGCGGCAGGTGCTGCTTTCCATAGGGGCGCTGGGGCTGCTGCAGTATTTCTTCCAGCCCGCGGCGCTGCTTCTGCTGGCCCGCCGTCTGAAGCGGCGGCCGGAGGGGGCTTGAGACCATGGAACTGTCGCAGATTCCTGCTGCCCTGCAATCCCGTCTGCGGCTGTCGGTGATTGCGGCGCTGCTGTCTGGGTCCAAAAAGTTCCGGACCCTCCAGGACCTTACCGGGGCCACCGCCGGTAACCTGGGCAAACAGCTGGAACAGCTGGAGGAAGAGGGATACCTGGACAGCAAAAAGGAGTTCGTGGGCCGCCGGCCCAATACCACCTATCGTCTGCTCCCCTATGGGCGGGAGCAATTTACCCAGTATGTGGCCCTGTTGGAATCTCTTTTGGCCCAGGCAGAGGAGGAGAAGCCAGAGACGTAAAAGCTGCCGGAGCGAAACTTCGCTCCGGCAGCTTTTTTGGTTTGCGGTCAAACCGTCAGTTGGGAGAGGTCCACGGTGCGTCCGGTCCAGGTGAAATCGTAGGAGAGGTCCTGGGAGCGGCCCCAGACCGGGGCCCCGCCGCCAGGGGCCTGTACTTTGGCCCAGCTGCCTGCGCGGGAGGACACGGATACCAGGCAGGGGTCTGAGAAGACGGAGACAGCCGAGGTATCCTCTGGGGTGAGATAACAGGGGGTGTCCGCGGCGACGGTTCCCAGGTTTGCCTGGGCAAACTGCCCGGGGTCTGTGCTAACAGCAGATTGCGGGAGGGTTCCCTCCAGGAAAGGCGGGTCCAATGCGGGCAGGATAACTTGATAGTGGCTGCCTATGCTGCCCACGATCAGCACAACGTCCCCTTGTTTCAGGGGCTGCGCGTCCGCCAGGGGGATCATCTGTTCTGCGGGCGCACCGGAGGCGTCTGCGGTGTCGGTGGGGGAGAGACAAAAGGGCGTGGTGAGCTGGGCGTCTTTGATGAGCATGCCGGGGCGGGCCGTGTATTGGAGATGGGGCAGAGCTTGGAGGTCTGTGGGTTCCTGGGGCAGCGTGGTCTGGGGTCCGGAGGAACAGGACACCAGCCCGCCCAGGCACAGCACCGCCGCCAGCGCAATGGCGGGCAACATGCGTCCCCGCCGACGGGGAATGGGGGAGAAAAGATTGTGGAATCGTTGTTTCATCATGGAACTTCCTCCTTGCCATGGGGTGGACAGGGACGTAGTGGAGGCGGACGCAGTTTCCAGGGCGGCCAGAAGGGTCCGGGCGTAGGCGCGCCGCTGGACCGGGGAGGCGCCTGCCACCACCCGATTGTCGCAGGCCAGCTCCAAATCCCGGGCGGCCTGCCGGGCCATTTGATGGACCAGGGGGTTGAACCAGTGGACGGCCCGGGCCAGAAGGAGCAGAAGCTTGCACCACAGATGCCCCCCGGCCTGGTGGGCCAGCTCGTGGCGAAGAATCCAGATTAGCTTTTCCTGGTCAGCGTCCAGGGGAGGCAGGATGACCAGAGGATGGAGAAGGCCCAGCGTTATAGGGGAGGGGGCATTTCGCTCACCACCAGGGACACGGGGCGAGCCAGGCCCATTTGGATGGCCAGGTCTTGGAACAGTGCTTGGAGCTGCGGGTCTGCTTCCCGGTGTTGCCGCCGAAGGATACGCCGCCGGAACCGGATGTAGGCGATCCCCTGCCAGGCCAGAAAGCCCGTCCCGCCGGCGGCCCAAGCCAGTGCCGAGAGGTCCAGCCAGGTGGGAGACGCCGCAGCTGCCGCCTCAGAGGAGGTTTGATCACTGGCAGGTGCGGAGGGGGTGGAAACAACCGGTGCGGAGACCGCCTGGGTGGGCAGAGAGAGGTGAACCGGGGCGTCCTGGCCGGGCAGGGAGAACGGCAGCAGCAGCCGAAGGGCCAGCAGAGTCCAGAGCAGGCAGCGCCAGCGGGGCCAGACGGTTTTGCCTAAAACGGGGGAAAGGGCCAGGAAAACCGCCACGACCAGACCTGTGGAGAGGGAGAGTTCCAGCACGCTGGTGAACAGGAGATTAAGCACGCGCATCCTCCTCCAGATGATCCAGGTAGTCTCTCAATTCCTGCAGCTCCGCTTTGCCGATGGCACGACTGTCGTAGAGGCTGGCCACCAGGCTGGGCAGGGAATTGCCGTACAGCCGTGCCAGAAAGGATTGGCCCTCCTGGGCCTGATAGGTCTGGGCAGAGAGGGTTGGGGTGTAGAGATTGGTGCGGGTGCTTCGGTCGCAGCGGACGAAGCCCTTTTCTCCCAAGCGGGCCAGGGCGGTCATCAGGGTGGACAAGGCCCAGGTTCGACGGTCCCCCAGCTGCTGGAGAATCTGGCGGGCGGTCAGCGGGGCCTGGGCGGACCAAAGAATCTGCATGATCTCCAGCTCCGCCTCCCCCAGGCGCTTGCTGTGACGAGAGGGCATGGGATCACCTCCGGACAAAATTATCTTGGATGATAATTATATAATAGTATAACGGTGAGGTCAAGGACATCCTTCACATCTTGTTCATGGAAATTTTTAGGTTCAGTTAAGCTTCCTCCGCTACCGTAAGAGGCGACGGGTCTCCGGACCCAGTGAACGGGAAAAGGAGGAACCTTTTTGATTGAAGTGAAAAATCTCACCAAGCGGTATGGCTCCCATACCGCCGTGTCCAATCTGTCGTTTCACATTGAAACAGGACAGATCTATGGCTTTCTCGGCCCCAATGGCGCGGGGAAATCCACCACCATGAACATTATGACAGGCTGCCTGGCGGCCACGGAGGGGGAGGTCACGGTGGGGGGATACGATATCTTTGAGGATGCGGCCCAGGCCAAGCGGCGCATCGGCTACCTGCCCGAGCGGCCACCTCTCTACCTGGACCGGACGCCTTTGGAATACCTCGCCTTTGTGGGACAGGCCAAGGGCCTGACGGGGAGTGCCCTGGAGGAACAGATGCGCCGGGTCATGGCGGTTACCCAGATCGAGTCGGTATCCCACCGGCTCATCAAGAACCTCTCCAAGGGATACCAGCAGCGGGTGGGCATTGCCCAGGCCCTGCTGGGGGACCCGGAGGTGGTGATCCTGGATGAGCCCACGGTGGGGCTGGACCCCAAGCAGATCATGGAAATCCGGGCCCTTATCCAGTCCCTGGGCAAAGACCACACGGTGATCCTCAGCAGCCACATTCTATCCGAGGTGCAGGCGGTGTGTCAGACCATCCTCATCCTCTCCAAGGGACGGCTGGTGGCCTGTGACACGCCGGAGAACCTGGAGAAACGGTTTGCCGGCACCACCACCGTGGAGCTGACCGCGGAGGCCACGGCGGAAGAGGTCCGTGCCATTCTGGCGCCGCTGGACCACATTCTGGAGGTGACAACGCGGGAGGAGCCCCGGGGACGCTGCGGGGTGGTGCTGGAGACCGATGGAGAGGACGCCCTGTGCCGGAAAATTTTCTTCGCGTTCAGCCGGGCGCAGAAGGCCCTGCTGCGGATGACCACGGCCCAAACCAGCCTGGAGGAAATCTTCTTGGAGCTGACCGCGGAAGCCCCTGTGGTCCAGCTGCCCGGGGAAGGGCAGCGGCAGGACGGAGAGGAGGCAGAAGGATGAAAGCGGTCTTTCGCCACGAACTGTCGTCCTATTTTACCGGGATGACAGGGTATGTGTTCGGGGCCTTTCTCCTGCTTTTCGCGGGGATTTATACCATGGCGGTCAATTTGAACGCAAGGCTGTCGAACTTTGAATATGTGCTGAGCAATCTGTCTTTTATTTTTCTGATCATTGTGCCCATTCTCACCATGCGGGTCATTGCCGAGGAGCGCCGGCAGCGGACAGACCAGCTGCTCTACTCCCTCCCGCTGTCCATGACCGGGGTGGCACTGGGAAAATATGCCGCCCTTTTGGTGGTTTTCCTGGTTCCCACGGGGATCATCTGCCTGTATCCCCTGGTCCTGTCGGCCTTTGGCTCGGTCTATCTGCCGCTGGCCTTCGGGACGGCGGTGGGCTTTTTCTTCCTGGGTGCGGCGCTGCTGGCCATTGGCATGTTTCTCTCCTCCATTACAGAGAGCCAGGGGGTGGCTGCCGGGCTGTGCTTTGTGGTGATGCTGGTGAACTACTTCATTTCTGATTTGGCGTCCTACTTTTCCACCTCGGCGACGGCGTCTTTTTGGGCCTTTACGGTTTTGATTCTTTTAGTGGGAGGAATTTTCCGTCTAATGACCCGGAACAACGGGGTCTCCCTGGTCCTGGTGGGTATTTTAGAGGGCCTTTTGATCTTGGGCTCTGTCCTGGGCGGAGAGGACTTTGCCGGACTGTTTCCCAGTATGGTGGAAGGGCTGTCCCTGTTTGAACGGTTTTATCAGTTTGTAGATGGGGTATTTGACCTGACATCGCTGGTCTACTTTCTGACGGTGATCGGGGTCTTTCTGTTCTTGACCGTGCAGTCCCTGGAGAAGAGGAGGTGGAGCGAATGAAGCTGCCGACGTGGAGGGGGAAACTGCCCCAGTGGAACGGGAAAAAACCCAGCAAGGATGCCTGGAAGGCATCTTTGCGGACCCGCTCCTTCCGGGTGGGGGGATACAGTGTGGCGGCGGCGGCCATTGTGGTGGTGATCGCCGTGGTGGCCAATCTGCTGGTCAACGCGCTGCCTGCCGGGGCGACGCAGTTTGATATCTCCGCCGGGTCTATGTTCACCATGTCTCAGGAGACAGAGCAGCTGCTGGATGGACTGGAGCAGGACATCACCGTCTATTGGCTGGTGCAGAGCGGCCAGGAGGATGAGACCCTGGGAACTTTGCTGGACCGATATACGTCCCGCAGCGACCGTGTGACCCTGGAAAAACGGGACCCGGACGTGGACCCCAATTTTGTCCAGGAGTATGTGACGGGGACGGTTTACAACAACAGCCTGATTGTGGAGTCTGAGGCCCGGTACACCTACGTAAGCTATGAGGACATCTATACCTATGAGTACGGGGATGACGGGGCCTCTTACTACATGAACTTCGCGGGGGAGAGCGCCCTGACCAGTGCCATTGACTATGTGATCCGTGACACCCTGCCCAAACTGTACACGCTCACAGGGCATGGGGAGTCCGCCCTCAGCGCCAGCTTCCAGTCCGCGGTGGAAAAGCAGAATATGGAACTGGAGGAGCTCTCCCTGCTCACGGCGGAAGAGGTGCCCGAAGACGCGGACTGCCTGCTGATCTGTGGGCCGGAGAGTGACCTCTCCCAGGAGGAGAAGGAGGCCATTCTGGCCTACCTCCAGGAGGGCGGGGATTTGATCCTGCTCACGGACCCGGCCCAGACGGGGGAGGAGCGGCCCAATTTGGAGGAGCTAATGGCGGAGTATGGCATGTCGTCGGCCCAAGGGGTGGTGGTGGAAGGAGACCCCTCCCACTACGCTTTGGGGAGCCCAGTATATCTTTTACCCAATCTGGAGAGCCATACCATCACCTCGCCCCTCCAGGAGGGCGGGTACTATATTCTCATGGCGCTGGCCCAGGGACTGAAGCTGGAGGAATTCCCCCGGGAGGGCTTATCGGTGAGCCCGCTGCTGACCACCTCCGACGAGGCCTATTCCAAGCTGGCCGGATATGGCATGGAGACGTACCAAAAGGAAGAGGGGGATGAGGCGGGGCCCTTTGCCTTGGCCGCGGCGGCCACGGAAACCCTGGCGGACGGCACAGAGAGCTTTGTGGCGATC
>ERZ832522.6062-NODE-6062-length-10488-cov-17.567814_pt1 | contig 10488 bp, 9 predicted proteins | sample MGYA00519951_ERZ832522 | MGnify/ENA primary metagenome ERZ832522 (study PRJEB31850, sample SAMEA3708728) | human gut metagenome | biome: human gut; feature: human-associated habitat; material: faeces | place: China | collected 2014 ... | reverse complement strand
CCGGGTACCGCAGAACAGATAGGCATTCCCGATACGCCCGAGACGTATTTGATTTTTTAATGTTGTAACGATATGCTCCTGTCCTTTAACATCCTCAAAGTTCTGGGGACGCCACTTTCGATAGAGCGCCTGATAGGACATGTTTTCCACTCCCTGTTCTATTCATCACCGAAACAGATGCCCATATCCTTTGCTTCCTGGATAGCGGCTCCCTTCGGGTCCACATATTTCAACTTTCCGGCTACGCTGTTGAGCGATACATTCACGACCTCAAATCCATCAAAGGCAACCATACGGCCATATTTACGTTCTACGACCAGACGCCCCGCCGCCGCGCCAAGTCGTGATGAGATAAACCGGTCATAGGGATCCGGTCCGCCGCCGCGCTGCGTATGTCCCGGAACGGTAATCCGGACTTCCCGTCCGATAGCCTCTTCAATCTTTGCTCCAAGCTCATAAGAAATGGACGGATACGGACTACTGGCAATCTTTTTATTATATTCTTTTTTGCTGAGCTGTGCATCTTCTTTGGAGATTGCCCCTTCGGCTACCGCCAGAATCGAGAAACGTTTTCCCGCCTTATGACGGCGTTCAATAGCCGCCAACACACAGTCCAGATCATAAGGAATCTCCGGAAGAAGGATGATATCCGCACCACCTGCAATACCTGCATGGAGTGTCAGCCAACCAACTTTATGACCCATGACTTCCACAATAAACACCCGTCCGTGGGAAGCAGCAGTCGTATGAATACAGTCAATGGCATTCGTCGCAATATCTGCCGCACTCTGGAAACCAAAGGTCATATCCGTACCGTAAATATCATTATCAATCGTCTTTGGCAGTGAAACCACATTCATTCCCTCTTCCGTCAGAAGATTGGCTGTTTTCTGTGAGCCATTACCGCCTAAAATAACCAGGCATTCCAATCCCAGTTCCCGGTAGGTTTTCTTCATAGCCGCTACCTTGTCCAAACCATCGGCTTCAATGACACGCATTTTTTTAAAAGGCTGACGTGAAGAACCTAAGATCGTTCCTCCCATCGTCAATATCCCTGAAAAATCTGAGGGCCGCATCACCCGGTAGTCATTATGCATTAATCCACGATATCCATCCATGAAACCAAGGATTTCCACATCATCCAGTTTATTATAAAGAACCTTTGCAACACCGCGCATCGTCGCATTTAACGCCTGACAGTCGCCGCCGCTTGTCAACATACCAATTCTTCTCATCGCTTTTTCGCTTCCTTTCTGTTAAGCCCGCTTCTCCACTCTCCGGCAAAACACACTTCTTATCATAAATGAAAGAAGAAATAAATGCAATATCCTTCCGAAAAAAGAAAAGCTCCCGTCATAAAACGAGAACTTTTTTAATTCATTTAAAATCCGTGCATCCTGCTTCGAATCACTCCCACAGACGTTACCTGTACAGTTAACTCAGCCCAGGCACCCTCGCGGCACACAAAAAATCCCGCTTAGTGCTGCTCCATTCCTGACCTGACACGGTTCACGGGTTTCTGTTGCGCAAGACCCAGGCTTCAACGCCACTTATACAGGGCAGCTCCACAGGATATGACCCTCAGACAGAATATCACCCCTGCTGTAGCGGATTGCAGGTACAAGGCACCGCTATCTCCCCGGCTGCACGGAAAGGTTATAACATTGTCGCATCACCCAGTATATCTTGTTTTTATTTTTCTGTCAAGGACTGGTCTGCCTGCTTTTTTCGAGCTTTTTTGAGTTTTCTCAGTTCCCTGAAAAAACTACTGAGCATCTCTGAACATTCCATACCGAGTACCCCCGTCTCCAGATCCACCTGATGATTAAAGCCTTCTGTTTGCAAAACATTCAAAACCGAACCCGCACATCCGGCTTTCGGATTCATTGAGCCGATAACAACCCTTGGAATCCGTGCCTGTACAATCGCCCCGGCGCACATCTGGCACGGTTCAAGTGTAATATAAATCGTACAGTCTTCCAGCCGCCAGTCGCCGATAACGCGGCTGGCTTTTTTGATTGCGGTAATTTCTGCATGTCCGAGTGTGGTCTTGTCGGTATTTCTGCGGTTGTACCCGCGCGCAATAATTTTGTCCTGATAGACAATGACACAGCCAATCGGGACTTCTTTTAATTTTAACGCTTTCTTAGCCTGTTTTATGGCTTCTTTCATATATTTCTCGTCCTGTGTCATGAATTATTCCCCATTCTTCTGCACATTATCTAACAAATACTTGCCTTCATAGATTTTAGAACGCAAACGTCCCGAATGAATCCCCCAGGCAATCCCCAGACCAACACCGATCAAAACAGCAGACAACACCTGGGACACCCGGACTCCCGGAATCAGATACAGACTGTCTGTCCGCAATCCTTCAATGAAACACCGTATGGCGCCATAGCCAACCAGATAAAGCACGGTCATCCACCCATCCTTTTTGACTCGCCGTGCCACGATCATCATAATGATAAAAAGGACACTGGCTTGTATAACAAGCCAGTGTCCTTTTTGCTGTCATTTTGCTGTTATTTGCGATTTTTGTCGCGTTTTACAGCTTTTCCATGTGTTTTCCGGTGCCGCTTTGCTCCACCGGCAGTCCAGTCAGGCAGCGGCGCAGCATATCGTAGGCGTGGTTGGCAGCCAGATCCTGAATGCGATCCCGGCGGCGCTTGCCCAACTCCAGCTTCCGGCACCACGTCCCATCGGGGGACGCCAGACCCACATACACCAGTCCCACCGGGTTGTTACGCTCGTCCGGGTCCGGACCGGCCACGCCGGTGACGGACAGGCCAATGTCAGCTCCGGTGATCCGCCGGGCATTTTCCGCCATGGATCGGGCACATTCCTCCGACACGGCGCCGTATTGGTCCAGAAGCGTCTGGGACACCCCCAGCACCTCTGCCTTTACGCTGGTCCAGTAGCTCACCACGCCGCCCCGATACACACTGGAGGCCCCGGACAGGGCCGTGATCCGGGCGGCTATCTGGCCGCCGGTGCAGCTTTCCGCCGTAGCGAAGGTCCAGCCCTTTTCCTTCAGGTGTGTCATGCAGACGGTTTCCAGATTAGGAACATCCACGCCGTACACCACGTCTCCCAAATAATCCGTCACCTTTCTTACCACCGGGACCAGCATGTCCTCCGCCGCCGCTGCGCTGTCCGCCTTGGCGGTAGCGCGGAGCCGGACCTCGCTGGGCTTGGCGTAGGTGGCGAGGGATGGATTTTCCATCCGGGATATCCGCTCCCGCATCAGATCCTCCATAGGGCTTTCCCCAAGGCCGAAGGTCATAATGTCATGGGACACAATGACCTCCTTGGAAAGCCCCCGCAGATAGGGGACCGCCCAGTTTTGCAGCATGGTCCGCATTTCAAAGGGCGGACCGGGCAGCATCAGCACGTGCACCCCCTCCGCTTCAAAGGCGCAGCCGGGAGCGGTGCCCACCGAATTGTCGAAGATCACGCAATCGGCGGGAAACTCCGCCTGCTGGCGATTATTTTTCGGCATGGTCAGGTGGACGTTCCGGGCAAAATAAGTCCGAATATGCTCCAGCACATCCTCCCGTAGGACCAGCGGCTTGCCGAAGGTCTCGCAGACGGTCTGCTTGGTAAGATCGTCATAGGTGGGGCCAAGGCCGCCAGTGGTGAGGATGACGTCCGCTCGCTTCCGGGCGATGTCCAGCGCCTCCCGCAGCCGTTCCGGGTTGTCCCCTACCACGGTATGCCAGAACACATTGACGCCAACAGCAGACAGCGCCCGTGAGATCTCGCTGGCGTTGGTGTTGGTGATATTTCCAAGAAGCAGTTCCGTACCGACGGCAATGATCTCAGCGGTATGTGACATAACAGACGCCTTCTTTCCGATCCGGTCAGGGCTTTACCCGAACCCAGGTCTCGCCTTCCAGAGCCTTGGCCACCAGGCCGTCAATATCCAGAACGGACTCGGCCTGCACCACGTCCTCCAGCACCGGCCGGGTGGCGGGGTGGCGGGGGGTAAAGACTGTGCAGCAGTCCTCATAGGGTAGAATGGAGGTCTCGTAGGTGCCGATCTCCCGGGCCATGCGGATGATCTCCACCTTGTCGGTGCCGATGAGGGGCCGCAGAACGGGCATTTTCGTCACGTCCTCCGTGACACCCAGGGCCTTGATGGTCTGGCTGGCCACCTGACCCAGAGATTCGCCGGTAACCAGCGCAGAGGCGTGGGACTTCCGGGCCACAGCCTCTGCCAGCCGCATCATAAACCGGCGCATGATGAGGGTAAAGTATTCCTCGGGGCACTGGCGGCGGATCTCCTCCTGAATTTCCGTGAAGGGGATGATGTGGACGATCATCCGGCCGCAGTACACCGTCAGCAGCCGGGCCAGCTCCAGCACCTTGTCCAGCGCCTGCTGGGAGGTGTACGGGGGAGAAACAAAGTGCACCATTTCCAGCTCCACGCCCCGGCGGGCAATCATATAGGAGGAAACGGGGCTGTCCAGACCGCCGGAAAGCAGGCTCACCGCCCGGCCGCCCATACCGATGGGCAGACCGCCGGCGCCGGGGACAGAGGGCGTGTGGATATAGGCGTACTTCTCCCGGATCTCCACATAAACCGTCAGATCAGGATGGTGCATATCCGCTTTCACGTTGAAGAACTGCCCCAGCTCGCCGCCTACATACTGGGAGATCTGGATGGAGTTCATAGGGAACTGCTTGTCTGCCCGGCGGCTCTCCACCTTGAAGGTTCTGGCCTTGGCAAATTCATCCGCCAGATAGGTCTTGGCGGTCTCCACAATGGCGTCCATCTCCTTGGCGCAAGGGACGGCGCGGGCCACCGTCACGATGCCGAACACCTGACGGGCAGCCTTGAAGGCGGCCTCCATGTCGCAGTCCTCGGTCTGAGGCTCCACATAAATAGTGCTCTGGCGAATGTAGATCTGGAAGCTGCCGCAGGGCTTCATCCGGCGGCGGACATTGCTCACCAGCTTATCCTCAAAGCTGCGGCGGTTCAGGCCCTTCAGCACCACCTCGCCCAGCTTCAAAAGCAGGATCTCGTTGTTGTTCATAATCAATCCTCCGTAAGAGTTCATAAAGCGCATATAGGATACCACATTTTTCTGCTCAGCGAAAGAGGTCCCTTCGGTTTTTTCCCTGTTTTTCAGCCAGTTTTCCCTCCGGATTTGACGAACAGGCCGCTGTCTGCTACAATAGGTGGGAGTTTTTCCCAAAACCGTCTAATAAAGTCCAAAAACGGATACCCTTTCCATAAGGAGGCAGATAGATGAAACGAACGATTTTGAAAAAGCTGACCGCCTGCCTGTGCCTGTGCGCGGTGCTGAGCGGGGCGCTTACCGTTCCCGCCGGGGCGGCTTCCTTTCAGGATGTGCCGTCCAACCACTGGGCGGCAACCGCCATCGACCGCTGCGCGGCTCAGGGATGGTTTCAGGGCAAGACCGCCGATACCTTCGGCGTGGGCCAGCCCATGACCCGGGCGGGCTTCGCCGTGGCACTCAGCCGTTTTTTCGGCTGGCAGAGCGGTGAGACCTACTACCGGATCTTTTCGGATGTGCCTCAGGGCGCCTGGTATGAGCCGGCCCTCCGGGCCTGCTATGAGCACGGGGCAGTCACCCGTCAGACCGGTGATTTCCGTCCCGGCGATCCCATCACCCGGGAGGAATTGGCAGTCATGCTGATCCGGGCCTTGGGCTACGGGCCCATCGCCGGTCTTGCGGAAGATGATCCGCTTCCCTTCCGGGACGTGACCACCAACAAGGGGCATATCGCTATGGCCTACGAGCTGGGTCTGGTCAGCGGTATGGGGAATGATCTGTTCGTGCCGGATCGGTACGCCACCCGGGAACAGGCTGCTGTCATGCTCAGCCGCCTGTATGACAAGCTGCACCCTGCTCAGACCGCAAATGAGGCCATGGTCCTTCTCCGCTCCGGCGAGGAAGCGGAGGACCTTTCCGGATATCAGACCGTCATACTCATGGCAGGAACGCTGACCGGCGGTCAGAACCCCCGGCTGGCTTTGAGTGTCAGCAATACGCAGAAACAGGTCATGGAAACAGCAACCGCCTCCGGCCAGACGGTCCTGCTGGGTATTTCCGGTCAGTCCAGCGTTCTGAAGAGCACCGCCGCCGCAGCCACGGCAGTTGCCGAAGCATTGACCGACAGCAGCTATGACGGCGTTTATCTGAACATCACCCCGTCTGCCGAAAATGGCAACGCCCCGGCTGCCTTTGTACAGGCGCTCCGGGCCGCTGTGCCGGAGAAAAAGCTGTATGTGGCGGCAAGTGCTCCGGCCCGCAGGGAAGCAATTCCAGACTATCAGGCCCTCGGAAAGGCCGCGGACCGGATCGTGCTGCAGGTGTCCGGACATGAGGACACGGACGGTACTGTTCCCGTATATGCCATGGAGCCTTTGGAGACCGTCTACTACGCGCTCAGCGCTCTGAATGACCAGATCCCCGGTGAGAAGCTCGCCCTGCTTTTGACGGCGGAGGGCCACGGCCGGAAGGGTACCGGAAAACCCACCGCCTTCAACGGAGACACTGTGGCCGCACTGGAAGCCAAAGGCCGCACCTACTATTCTGACCGCTACGCCTGCGCCTATCTGGAGACAAAGGATACGGTGGTCTGGTATCTCAACGAAAAGGCGCTGGAAGCCCGCCAGCAGCTGCTGCGCTGCTTCGGCGTATCCTCCTGCTGTCTCTCCACCCCCAACGGTACTCTGCAAGCCCAAGAAAGCTGAGCTTTCAAATCCGGACAGAAAAAACCGCCTTGCTTTTCAGCAAGGCGGTTTTCTTTTATTCAATTACAGGTACTTTCGCATACCGTCGGTAGCAGTTTCCACGTCGCCGCTGATGGTGACGGTGAACTTGATGTTGTTCCGCTCGCCGAATACATCCAGCCAGTTGAGGAACTTCTCAGTCTCCGCATCCACATCGGTGCCCACGGTCTTGCACAGGTTGTCAATAAACACCTGAGAAATGTCGTAGTTGCCGGCATACAGACCGCTGATGAAGCCACGGAATACCTCATAGCTGTGCAGATCGTATTCCTGCGCGTCGATCAGGCGGATGTTGTAGTGAATATTGTAGGACATGTCACGCTTCGGCTCAATGCAGACCACATTGCCGGCCTCATCCTTCGCGGCAGCGTTGATGAGTTCGATGAGCTGCTTGGTTTTGCCGGAACCCTTGACGCCCATAATCAGTCTAACCATAATAGATCACTCCTGTCATAGTTCGTCTCCGTAATTAACGGGACCTTTCGTAGTCATAGCATACCATAAAGAATGAAAAAAGACAATCCCAAAAAGTAACTTCAAAATTTGTTTATAAACACGGCAGAGCAATGTATACTCTGCCGTGTTTTTTTGCATATTCCGCTTTTCGTATTCCGCTTTCCTCAATGCTTTTCGGTCAGCTTGGCTTCCAGTTCTGCCTTACGATCCTCGTAGCCGGGCTTGCCGAGGAGGGCAAACATATTCTTCTTATACGCCTCCACGCCGGGCTGGTCGAAGGGATTCACGTCCAGCAGATAGCCGGACAAGCCGCAGGCATACTCAAAGAAGTAGATGAGCCGGCCCAGCTCACGGGGACCCTTACCGCCCACATTCACAATGACGTTGGGTACGCCGCCCTGACTGTGGGCCAAGAGCGTTCCCTCCGTGGCCCGGTCCCGGATGTGGTCCATAGACGCACCCGCAAGGAAGTTCAGCCTGTCGCCGTCCGTCTCGTCCCGAGGAACGGCCAGCTGCCGGTCGGAGGCACCCAGCCGCACGATCGTCTCGAAGAGGATCCGGCGGCCCTCCTGAATATACTGCCCCATGGAGTGCAGGTCTGCGGTAAACTCCACACTGGCGGGGAACAGGCCCTTGCCGTCCTTTCCCTCGCTCTCGCCGTAGAGCTGCTTCCACCACTCCGTCATAAATCGGAAGGCCGGATCGTAGCAGCCCAGAATTTCAATGGCGTACCCAGCCCGGTACAGCTCATACCGCAGGGCGGCATACTGCCATGCGGGACTATCGTAGGAGCCGTCGGCACAGACGTTCATCATCTCAGCCGCGCCCTCCATCAGGGCCTCCACATCCACACCGGTAACGGCGATGGGCAGCAGGCCCACGGCGGTAAGGACGGAATAGCGGCCGCCGATATCATCCGGCACCACAAAGGTCTCCCAGCCCTCGGCGTCCGCCAGAGATTTCAGCGCACCCCGGGCCTTATCGGTGGTGGCGTAGATGCGCTTACCGGCTTCCTCCTTGCCGTATTTCTCCTCCAGCAGCTCCCGGAAGAAACGGAAGGCCACGGCAGGCTCCGTGGTGGTACCGGATTTGGAGATGATATTCACGGAGAAATCCACATCCCGCACCAGATCCAGTACCTCGCTCAGTGCGTCGCCGGAGAGACCGTTGCCCACAAAGTACACGTTGGGCGTCTCTTTCTTTTTCAGGTTATAATTGGGAGAACACAGGCAGTCGATCACGCCGCGGGCTCCCAGATAGCTGCCGCCGATGCCGATGACCACCAATGCCTGAGAATCGCTTTGGATCTTCTTAGCGGCAGTCCGGATCCGGGTAAATTCCTCCCGGTCATACGCCTGAGGCAGATGCACCCAACCGGTAAATTCTCCGCCCAGACCGGTGCCGGTCTGAATTTTTTCATGGGCTTTTTTCAAACGGGGCAGCAGTGCCTCCTCGTAAGGCTTCGGTAAAAATGTATGCAGATCAAACAACTGAACATCCAGCATGTGATTCACCCTCATGTATCAAATTTCAGCCAGAGGGCACATTTTCCCTCTGTTTGTCCAGTATAGCATTTTTCCCCGGGTACGGCAAGAGAAAAAGGGCGGTGCGAGATCCGTTCACTCAACCAGACAGGCGATCCGCAGCACCCGTGGCAGCATTTGGCGGAAGGTGATCCGGGGAACCTCCTCCCCCGCCAGCAGGGGCAGTTCCACCAGAACCTCTTCCCCGAAGGTGACGGTCAGCGTCCCCAGCCGATCCCCCACCGCCACTGGGGCCTGTACGGAGGATTCCAGCGTCACGGACTGGCTCAACTCCCCTGTCTTGGCCTTTTCCAGCAGCAGCTGGTTTTCCTCGCCCAAAACCGGCTGAACCGTGGCCTGCGTCCCCAGCGTCACCGGCACTGGCGGCAGCGGTTCGTCGGGGATAACGGTTTTCAGGGCGTAGGAGGCAAAGCCGTAATTCAACAGCGTCTGCGCGTCCGCAAACCGCTCCGGAGAGGTCTTTCCCTTGAGAATGACGGCAATCAGTTCCATGCCGTCCCGCTCCGCCGTGGCGGAAATACAGTACCCGGCAGCGTTGGTGGAGCCGGTTTTCAGCCCGGTAGTGCCGTCATAGAACCGCACTAACTTGTTGGTATTGACCAGTGAGGATGCCCCATCTCGAAGGGTGTCCATCCAGACCGTTGTGTATCTTCGGATATCCGGATGGCGCAGCATCAGCTCCCGGCTCATCAAAGCAATGTCGTAGGCAGAGGTGACGTGGCCCTCCACCGGCAGACCGCAGGCGTTTTTGAAAGTAGTGTCATTCATCCCCAGCTCCGCTGCCCGCCGGTTCATCCGCTCCACGAAGGCTTCCTCACTGCCGGCCAGATGCTCCGCCAGGGCCACGGCGCAGTCATTGGCGGATACCACGCACACGGCCTTCAGCATCTCGTCCACGGTCAGCCGTTCCCCCTCCTTCAGCCAAATCTGACTGCCGCCCATGGAGCAGGCGTGAGGTGAGGCGGTAACGGTGTCCTCATAGCGCAGTGTCCCGCCGTCAATGGCCTCCATGGTCAGCAGCAGCGTCATAATTTTAGTGACGCTGGCCGGTTCCAGCTTTTCGTGCTCGTTTTTGGCAAACAGCACGGTCCCTGTCTCCTTTTCCATCAGCACTGCCGAGGGCGCGGACACCTCCACAGCCCGGGCGCTGACGCTCAGCAGCAATACGGCGCCCATCAGCGCCAGGATTTTTTTCATGATGACCTCCCCTTTCTGATCGGTGCATTATATGAGTGTGCAAAGGCGTTCATGCCGCCGTCATTTGACCCCCGGAGATCCTTCTAACTTTTTCAGAAGACCCGCCATTTTTCGTGTTGCAAAATAAAGAAAGGTCTGCTATAATACAATACGTTCCTGCGGCTGTAGTTCATCGGTAGAACGGCAGCTTCCCAAGCTGCATAGGTGGGTTCGACTCCCATCAGCCGCTCCAGATTGAAATGCTGTGGCATTTCGCGGCATTTCAATTTTCTTTCCTTATTTTAAAGTTTCCTCTTGACAAGTTCCCCGGGAGTATGGTATCCTAATATTCGCCGATAAGCTGCCGGTGTGGTGGAATGGTAGACACAGGAGACTTAAAATCTCCCGGTAGCAATACTGTACCGGTTCGAGTCCGGTCACCGGCACCAAAAATAAATATCGCGGAGTAGAGCAGTTGGTAGCTCGTCGGGCTCATAACCCGGAGGTCGCAGGTTCGAGTCCTGTCTCCGCAACCAGAAAGTCCTG
>ERZ832522.6049-NODE-6049-length-10507-cov-5.471297_pt1 | contig 10507 bp, 9 predicted proteins | sample MGYA00519951_ERZ832522 | MGnify/ENA primary metagenome ERZ832522 (study PRJEB31850, sample SAMEA3708728) | human gut metagenome | biome: human gut; feature: human-associated habitat; material: faeces | place: China | collected 2014 ... | reverse complement strand
TATTTCACAAAGATATTTCTTTTTTAAAACGTCTTCCGGAGCTTTATCCTTAATCCGGAATTCATAGAGATCAACGAGTTCATCTGACAAATATTTCCGAATAAAGACAGCAGATGTTTTATACCGTAAATAAAGAGAGCTTTCTTCGTTTGTATCCAATTGTTATGCCGCCTTTCGTTTTTCTTTCTATTATATAAGATAGAAAAAGTTTTCGCAAGCAGTTAGAGAGCCTGATTTTTCTAACCGTTAGAAAACAGATAAAAAATCTCAAGAATAATCAGATATTAGATAATTCGTATCATAAAACAAATGGCATAACAAGCTGTATCCTTTGGGCATAAGAAATAGACAGGCCCGTATATTTTATTACAGCTGAGGAGTTTGCATACATTCTCTCATCTGAGCCGTTTGTTCTGGAACCGCCTACAAGGTCTGAAACAAAATTTTCAAGAAGCTGCGATACAGTCATACCGTTTCTTCCTGCTTTCGCACATAAATCTTTTATATCATCCTCCGGGAGTTTTAAAACAATGTTCCGCTGCTGGCTTCTTTCATATGGTTCGATATCCTCACCCGGTTCACAAAAATCCACTTTCGTATGTGCATATATCTCTTCAATGTCACAAAACCGCCGGGTCATTCCAATATAATCCCTGGCTTCGGCATCCCATTCCAGGCGGTATCCGTTTTCCCTTGCGTGCAGCTTCATATCCTCCCGGATGATATCCTGTGTTTCTTTTGGAAGCTGTGCAATAAAAACCGTTGTATAGGGAACTGCAAGTATTCTTTCCTTGACCATGACCTTCCTCCTCATTTTTTATTTTAGTCTGCTGTTTTCAGCCAGAAATTTTACGAACAAGCATACTCTGTTCCATTCTTCTTTGTTATCCATTTTTCCATTGAGAGTTTAACTGCCGGTTCCGGCATAATATCATTCTTATCCTGCCGGTGGCTTAGTATGTCCATATAAAGGATGATTCCACGTGGATCAAGATGCACTGTAATGAACTTCTGAATTTCGTGTTCCAACTCACAACTTTCCAACCAGGTGTATATACCACCAAAATTTTTGATTTTTTCAAGAATATTTTCATCCCGGAATTCTTCCAGTAAAAATAAAGGAACCGAAAACTGGCAGCCCATGGCATCATAGGGAAGAATATATTTTAAACGGTTAAGTAGAAACAAATAATACCGTACCACCACAACGGACATACCCCTTTTAAGGGTTTCTTCATCCGGTACCCCCTGAACTTCAATCAAATAATCATAAAGCCGTTTAGCTTCCTCCATCTCATGCTGTATTTTCCAGGAAGCATAAGTTGAATACCCGCTTTCCTCAATAAGTTTCATCAGTTCTTCAATAGGTTTTTCAAGATACATAGGAAAACCTTCCTTTCCATTTTTACTATCCTCTATTTGACTTTATAGGCAGAAAAAAGGAAGTCCGCACTGCGTTCTTCCCTTTTCTCTGCCTATATTCCATACTATTTTTCATTCAGCCAAAGCTTTTTCTGCCTCTAAAAATTCGTCCCGGTATTTCCAGATTACTTCAATATGTTCCGGGTCATAGAAATAGATTACCTCCACCAGTTCCTGTATCACTTCATAAGAAAGCTCTGTCAGGTCTTTGCATTTAGAAAAAGCAAGAAGTTCCGGTGATTTCGCAAGTTTTCTTTTTTCCTCTGCTTGAATAATCTGTTCCTGAAGCTCGGTTATTAATTCTTTATACCGGTGTTCCTTCTGTGTAAGCAGCTCTTTCTTCCTTAAATATCCTTCTTTTGTCACTTTACCATCCACGAAAGCTTCATAGAATTCCATCTTTTGCTGTTTTACTTTCTGCACCTTTTCTTCACAGCCTTTTTTACGGCTTTTCAGTTTTGAAAGATTCTGGGTTTTACTGACCTGTTTTATCTGTTTCAATGTATCTTCTGCAAGGGCAGCTTCCCGCTGAACCAGCTTTAAGAAAAGCTTTTCAAACTCTGCTGTTTTATATTGTCCGGCATAACATTTTGTGTTTTGACTGACTTTGGATGTACTGCAGCCCATCGCAGGCGTTTTATTCTCGCTTCTTACCCGGAGGGCACGTCCACAATATCCGCATTTCAGCTTATATCGGAATATATTTTTGGGTATTTTCTGCGGTCCATGATACGCAGCACCTGTTTCCACCATTCCCATAACCTTATCAAGTTCATCTGCTGTCACAATGGCTTCGTGAGTTCCTGGAACATAGATCCAATCTTTTCTTGGAAGACGGACACAGGATTTTGTGCTCAAATCTTTTTTTTCACTTTTATGGTTTGTCATGATGCCTGCATAGATTGGATTTAATAGAATTTTCCTTACCATATGGCTGTTCCATACCGGAAGGCATTGTGTATTATATAATGAATATCCCTTTTTAAGAAGATACGCCGTAGGGGTTTCTATTCCCTTTTCGTTCATCATTTTAGCAATTTCTGAATACTTTTCACCTTCTAATCTTTTATCAAAGATAAAACGTACATTTCCGGACACCTCTCTGTCCAGATGCAGTACCGTCTTATCCTCATTTTTAAACATATAACCATAAGGAGGAACCGAACCATGGTACTTTCCCGCTTCTGCCTGTTTCCGCATGACCTGCTTGATATTCTTTGAACATATCTGCGGATAGATACCGTTTACCAGATTCTTAAATTTAGCTTCTGTATCCTTTCGTGATGCAAGGGGAGCACTGCTGTCATAATAATCATTTATCGCAATGAAACGGACAAGTAAAAACGGAAAAATCTTTTCTATATACTGCTGCGTATCAATGGTATCCCTTCCTAATCTGGACAGATCCTTCACAATGACACAGCAGGAACTTTCAGCTTTTACCAGTTCCATCATCTTTTTAAAATCCGGACGGTTAAAATTTGTTCCGCTATATCCATCATCTGAAAAGAATACCGTTTTTGCTCCTTGAAACTCTTCATTACCGTTGATGAACTGCTGGATCAGAAGCCTCTGGTTCTTGATGCTGTTACTCTCATCATTTTTATCTTCATCATCCTGTGAAAGCCGGAGATAACCGATGACATACTTATACTGCATCCAAAAGCCCCCTTTCCATATCCGGTACTTCCTGTTCAAAGATATCTCCAAACCAAAAATATACGGTAATCTCTGTTGCGGATTTTACCACAACTTTTTCTATGAACCGTTCCACAATCTCCCTGGTGATTTCCGTAACCCCTTGATATTTTATCAGTTCATCTGCCCAGTCTATCTTTGCCATAAGACGTTCTAAAATGTTCTGATAATAAATTTGTTTTTCCTTTAGTTTTTTATGAGCCTGCTCCTGTTCCGAAAGATAAGTTTCTTTAAATTCCAGATACTCCTCACGATCAATAAGCCCAGTAGCATAATGTTCAAAGAGCTGTTCCAGTTTTCCCTCGTATTTTTCATAATCACCTTTTGATTTTTTTATAATCAGGGAAGTTTCTTTCTCTAATTTTCTGTAAAAATCCATACCATATTTGGTATGATAGTCCGATGCGAGTTTCATTTGATACTGCAAAGCACCACGTACTGCCTGGAATACACATTTTTCATTTATATATTTCAGGCACTCCGTTTCATCAGTGATTTCTGCGGTAGAACACCGATAACTCATCCTTTCCTGTTTTCCATTGCGTCCGGTTCTGGAACGTTTCATTCTTTTTCCACAGCATCCACAATAAATTCTTCCAAGAAGAGGTCCATTTGCGGAACCCTTACCTGCTATACTCGCAGCCCATATCTCCAAGTTATCTTTCCATCGTTCTTTTAGAATCTGCTGTGCTTGTTCAAATACTGTCCTTTCAATCAGCGGCTCCCATACATTTTCCTGTATTTCCCACTGTTCCTTTGGTATTATCTGAAATGGAAGATTCTCACAAAGCATCTGTTTTGTTTTCCCGCTTACGGCAGCACCGATATATAATGGATTCTGTAATATCCGCTGGATAGTATCCGCTCCCCAATATATCCGTTTCTTCCTTTTCACTTTTCCGAATCTCCGGATTTCATAACTTTCTGTCGGACTTGGGATTCCTCCGCCATTCAATTCCCTGGCCATATCATAGCTTGACATATCTTCAAACACGTACCAGTAAAAAATTTTCTGGACAATCTTTCTTTCTGTCTTCTCCGGCACCAGCTTCTTATTGTTATCTTCGGCACGTTCATAGCCATATGGAGGTCTTCCGCCCCAATATTCTCCTTTTTCTCTGGAAATCTTATGTGCCTGAATCAGTTTTGAGGAAACTTCCCTTGCATAATAATCATTCATAAAATGCTTCAGGATGTTTGTTACCCTGTCCTGCACACAGGCCGGATTTTCACTGTCATATTCATCAAGAACAGAAATAAAACGTACATCAAGTGTTGGGAAAATCACATCAATCAGATCAACTGCATCTAAGGCATCTCTACCAAATCTTGAAAAATCCTTTACAATAATACAGTCCACTTTCCCTGCACGCACATCCGTCATCAACTCTTCAAAAGCCTTTCTTTCAAAGGTGGTTCCTGTTACACCATTATCTGTATAGACTTTCATAATCAGCATTTCCGGATGTTTCTTTGCAAAATCCACGCAGATCTGTTTCTGAATATAAATGGAATCTCTGCGTCCGTGGCCTCCGTCTTTCTCGGATAATCTCAAATAAATATAAGTACGGTAATACTTTATCTGCGGCTGTGTTTCCGCTTTTTTTGTTCTCTTGCTTACTCTAGGCACTGATCTCTTCCCCCTCTCTAAGAAGGAAGTTCTCAATCCCCGTATCCGGCTGCACCTTATTTACTGTAGAAAGCAGAGAAATCAGACGTTCAAATTCATCTGCAAACCAAAAATGTATGGTAAGCCTTTTCTTTGAATCCACACAGATTCTTTTTACCAGCATGGTCAGCATAATGCGGTCTATTTCTTCTCTGTCCTTATAAACCAGGAAATGTTTCATCCATTCCTGCTGATTTTCTAATGCTGCCTGCATATCTGCAATCTCTGTCCGCTGCTTCTTTATAGCTTCTTCCGTTTGTTTAAGTGAAGCATCATATTTTTTCTTATATGACTTGAACTCCTCTTCATCAAGAAGCCCTTCGCAAAAACTGTTATACAGATTCATCTTGATTTTCAGGATTCTTTCACTTTCCTGTTCCAGCATTTTTAACTGCAGATCCTCTTCATACAATTTCTGCTGTGGAATTGAAGCCGTTTTGACATAGCTCAGAATTTCATTCAGTTCCACAATAAGCGAAATATAATGCATGACGCTTTTTCTTACAGCTTCTATCAGCTTTTCCTCACTGATACTGTGAGGACTGCAGGTTTTCTCATACAGAGAAGTAGAACAGACATAATAATAATTTGTTCCATTGGGACTTTTACGCACCATGCTCTGATGACAGTCTGCACATTCCACTAAACCGCCCAGAAGTGCCAGTCCTTTTGCTGACTTCCTGGTATCCCGGCTCATAAGATTCTGCACAACCTCATAGGTATGCTTATCAATCGCACCGTCAAAAGCATTTTCATAGCGTACCCATTCATCCGCTTCTTTTCGAATCAGCTTTTTGACCTTATGGTTTGGCGTTGTGGTTTTTCCCTGAATCAGCACACCGGTATAACGCTCGTCCAATAAAATGCGCCGTACCATGGTTGCTTCCCACTGGTTATTCCCCGATACCTTGAATCCAGTCTTTAAATTCTGTTTCAGGCAGATCCGTTTATAAGCAAGCGGTGTCAGTATACCGCGGAGGTTCAGATTTTCCGCAATATCATTCAGACTGTGCCCTTTCAGCTTCAGGTGAAAAATATCTTTTACAACAGAGCCGGCTACCGGATCAATCATCAACTGGTGCTTATCCTCCGGAGATTTCAGAAAACCATAAGAAGCAAACGGCGCCACACACTGTCCATGCACCATTTTGGCATGTAAATTAGAACGCACACTTCTTGAAGTATCCGCAGGGTAAATGTCATTTATAAAACTTTTTAAACGAAGGGTAATAAAATCATGGTTTGGTGCAATACTGTCATACTGGTCATTTACCAATATCAGACGCACACCCATTTTAGGCAGGATACGTTCTACATACTGAAGGACTCCTGAGAAATCCCTGCCGAATCTGGAAAGGTCTTTTACAACAATGCAGTCTGCCTCTCCATTTTCAATCAGTCTCATCATTTCCTGAAAACCCGGACGATTGAAATTCGTGCCGGTATATCCATCATCCACGCACTCTTTTACAATCTGAAACTCCTGTTTTCCTTCCAGAAATCCCCTGTTCAGTATCCTCTGGTTAGATATGCTGTCACTCTCCTGATTATCGCCGTCCTCATCGGATAAGCGCAGATATATGACAACACGAAAGATTTTTTCGATAATTTGGTTTTTCATAGCAAGCACTCCAATCATTAAATTAGTCAGCTAAACTAATTTGATGTTTGGAAGCACAAGCTGCTTGTCCTCTACTTGCCATCATCTTACCATAGTTCTATTCCCCTGTCTACCCCGCAATCCGCTGACACAAATCACAGTTTCCTCCTCTGTATCACCACTTCATCTGCACAAGGCTTTCAAGTGCTTCCTCTATTGTACGGCTTGTAGAAGCGAACCCTACTTTCACAACGATATTTCCGCTTTTTATGAAATAAGGATTCTTTCCTGATTCCAGGATGCCCAGAATCTTTTCCCTTTTACTTTTTGTAACATCTATGTTCATTTCATCCAAATCTGGTATTTCTGCCGGATTGATATCCTCAAAAGACATGTTTCTCATATGCATCAAGTCTTCCCTGGTAAGCATATGAATTTACCCTTCCATTCCCTCATCCATACTTTCCAGCATGATTTCAAGAATCCTTTCTTCTAAAATCTGGGTTTCTCTCTTTCTTTTTTCTATGTACTGATATAAAACATCCTGTTCCAGGATGCCATAGCCCATACAGTCTACTTTTACACCATAACTGTAAAGAGTATCCAAAATTTCTATGATCTCCTCAAAGTTTCCCGACAGCCGGCTCATGCTTTGAAGGACTACAACATCAATCAAATGTTTTCGGGCAAGCTCCAGTATTTTATCCCATGCAATATCCTCCACAGCCGTACTGCAGCCCACGGAGTTAAACATTGCCAGCAGATTATATTCCTGTACCTCACAGTATAACACCTCAATCTCACGTTCATAATCCAGAAAACACTGTGCGCTTTCAGAAGATACAAAACGGTTATATATCACCGCATTCAAAGGCTTTGCATCCAGACATACGACTGGACTGATAAAAACCTCTCCGTTATTGATCTTTCCAAAGCATACGAGAGATTCCTGTCCCCTGCTCTTTTTCTCTTTTGAAAACAATTCATTAAATGCAAATAGTTTCATGCTGTTGCTCTCCTTCCTGATTTTCCCGGATTTCATCCCAGGGATATGAAGAAAATAAGACTTTTCTGCATATCCCTGAAAACAAATACGGATAAAATAAATAGTTTCTTCTTTAATTTCCACACACCATGCTGACAGCAACTTCCCTGCCAGCATGATTTTTTCATTCTCTCTCCCCGGTGTGAAACGGGAGTATGTAGGACCGGTCTTAGCAGACCGCCTGACACCCTGCAGTACCCTTTCCCGCTGCAGCATGTCCCAGACGCTACCCTGGTTACCGTGTTTTTGTCAGTAAAGGTATCATTATCATCCAGGGTTTCGGATTACCTGCCGCCGGTAACCCATGCCGGAGTGCCGCTCACACTTTTCCTTCTTCTATTACGATTCCTTGTCTGATCTGCCCTGTTATGAAAAAAAATTATGTCTGGCAGACAAATGCTTCCTCGCGCAGCTCATTGCTCCACATCATCCTATTGGATGTCCTGGATGTTTTTGTGTCCTTCAAGATATTTTTAATGTCAGAAATGACATGTTTTAACCAAAAATAAAATATCACCATACTGATATTCTGTAAGCGATGAATAATCACCCGGTCACGACTTCCTGGGAACCTTAAATATTCAGGTTCCCACGTTCTTCAGGTCTTACTTTTTCGATATCTATGATCCCGGTACATCTTTCTTTTATAAAGTCACTCCATGGCAGCAGCTGTTTTATGCCTGCGGGCTCATTTTTATAGTCCGGCATATACAGCAGCAAGGTGTAGAGATAATGATAGATGTTCAGGTTATTGGCTTTCGCTGTTTCTATGAGACTCAATACAATGGCACTTGCCGTTGCTCCATCAGCAGTATCATGAAACAGAAAGTTTTTACGCCCCGTCACATAGGTTTTTGCCCGACGTTCCGCTGCATTATTAGAGATCTCGCATCTTCCATCCAGTAGATAATTCATAAGGGTCTCTTTATGATTAAAGGCATAGTTTACCGCTTTTTCAAGCTTACTCCCGCCAGCAGGCTCCAGGGTTTCCAACCATGTCCAGAATTCATTCCAGATGGCAGGTTCTGTTTCCTGGCGTTTCTGTTTTCGTTCTTCCTGTGGAAGTTCTTTGTAGAGACGTTCCATATAGAAAAGACGGTTACAGAATGCAACTCCTTTTTCGGCAGGGAGCAGGGAACTGTCTTCTGCAGTTCCCTGCGGAGGTTCTGCAAGTTCCTGTTCAGAATTAATGTCCAGAAGTTTCAGCTTTTTCTGACGTGCTTTTGGGACTGCTTCAAAGAACTTACGCCTGCAGTGGGCAAGACAGCAGACCAGGACAACATCTTCGATCCTGCCGTATGCACTATACCCATCACACTGGAGCATCCCAGTGAAACCATGGAGAAATTCTATCGGATAATCCCCGCTCCGTCCGGGTCTGTAATCATACAGGATGATCGGTGGTTTTCCATCAGTCCCGCTCAGGTAGATCCACATATAGGATTTTGAAGTGGCAGTTTTTCCCTCTTCATGAAGCACCTGACAGGGTACCTCGTCTGCATGGAGGATCTCTCTTGCCAGCAGTTCCTGATGCATTACTTCATAGACTGGAGAGAGATATTCCAATGAACAGTAATTGTACCAGTGCGCTGCAGTTTCTCTTGGGACAGGCACCCCTTTTTCCATCCAGTCTTTTGACTGACGGTAAAAGGGAAGGTGCAGAAAGCTTTTCTGGTACATGACCATTGCCACCATATCCGGCGATGCGGGACTATGGGCAAGAAGCGGTGTCGGTGTTTTTGCCTCTACGATCATTGTTTCATCCTCCTGCCGACATACAGGACACATAAGGGTTTCCTGCATGTAATGGACCCTTACCACTTTTGCCGGAGTGATACGCAGTTCTTCCCGGACAAACTTATACCCCAGGTGTTCCATCGGGGAACCACAGTCCGGACAGATCCTTTCTTCCGGGGGAACATCGCAGGAGATCTCTTTTATGGGAAGGGCCTCATACAGATCTGCACGAACAGACTTTTTTCTTCTGGTCCGTGTATGTTCTTTTACAACGGTCACCGTTTCTTCCTCCTGGATTCCTTCCTCCTGATCAGGACGCCTGGTCTTTTCGCTGGATGTTCCAAAGATCTTCCTTTTCAGTTCATCTATCGTCTCGTTCAGGTTCGCAATAGTGCTGCGGAGCTCTTTTATGGTAGCTCTGAGATCCACAATGGTCTGTTCCTGTTCTTTATTCGTGTTTAATAAAAGCTGGATCATATCTTCTGTATCATGAGGCATGGCATTTCCGTCCTTTGTTTTCTTATCCCTATTATAAAAGAAGTACGGGGATATGGCAAACAGACGGGACAGATGGTACTGTCAATCTGACGGTACCTCAGTTGTGGATATCTTTCCTAAAAAAATGAAAGATATGCCTGTATGCTCATTCTTTTAGGAAAGATATCCTGCAAATTCTGCTCGAACGGTACGCCTATTCTGAAATTAGCGGTACATCCATTCTGATTTAGCGGTATGCGTTTTCTGCTCAAAGCGGTACGTTTTTCCTTTATTATTGTGATGTAACTATTATTCATCACAGTGCAAAGGAGGAACTATTATGCACGACTACAATACTATTCTTGGAGTCATAGAACTTCGACTCAGTAAAGTCAGTTATGACGCCGTACAAAAACGTTACCGGATTGGACGAAGCGGGATTGCATTAATCATGAACCGTTACAATGATTCAGGATTATCACTGGATGATCTTCGACAAATGCCAGCTTCAAAGGTGGTTGATCTCATCTATCCAAAAGAAAACCTTCGACATAAGGATATTCCATTACCTGATTTTGAAAAAATACATGAGCAGATGATCCAAATGGGAAAACATGCCGACTTGAGCTTTCTATGGATTGATTATAAAAAAGAGCATCCCAACGGTTACCAGCTTGCTCAGTTTTATAAGCTGTATCGTGATTTCCTGGTAGATACATATGGTACTTCAAAAACATCTATGCCTGTAGAGCGGATCCCTGGTGAAAAGATGTATATCGACTGGTTATGAGTAGAATGTCATAACCAGTCTTATGAGAAGAGAAAAGTTATGAGAAGAGATGGCGCTAATTCACGATTT
>ERZ832522.6030-NODE-6030-length-10538-cov-37.212058_pt1 | contig 10538 bp, 6 predicted proteins | sample MGYA00519951_ERZ832522 | MGnify/ENA primary metagenome ERZ832522 (study PRJEB31850, sample SAMEA3708728) | human gut metagenome | biome: human gut; feature: human-associated habitat; material: faeces | place: China | collected 2014 ... | reverse complement strand
ACCCCAAGTCGCTGGCGCTGCGCACCCACTCGCAGACCTCGGGCTGGTCGCTCACCGAGCAGGACCCGTTCAACAACGTGGCCCGCACGGCCATCGAGGCCATGGGCGCCGCGCTGGGACACACCCAGTCGCTGCACACCAACGCCTTGGACGAGGCGATCGCCCTGCCGACCGACTTCTCGGCGCGTATTGCGCGTAACACGCAGATCTACATTCAGGAGGAGACCAACATCTGCCGCGAGGTCGACCCGTGGGCAGGTTCCTACTACATCGAGACGCTGACCAACGAGATCGCCCATAAAGCCTGGGAGCGCATCGAGGAGGTCGAGAAGCTGGGCGGTATGGCCAAGGCCATCGAGACCGGCATTCCGAAGATGCGCATCGAGGAGGCTTCGGCCCGCAAGCAGGCCCGCATCGACTCCGGCGAGGAGAAGATCATCGGCATCAACGAATACCGTCTGGAGAAGGAGGCCCCGATCGACATTCTTGCCGTGGACAACACGGCCGTGCGCGAGAGCCAGATCAAGCGACTCAAGGAACTGCGCGCCAACCGCGACGAAGCTGCCGTGAAGAAGGCGCTGGCCGCCATCACCGAGTGCGTGAAGACCAAGCAGGGCAACCTGCTCGAACTGGCCGTCGAGGCCGCCAAGGTCCGCGCCTCGCTGGGCGAAATCTCCGATGCCTGCGAAGTGGTCGTAGGCCGCTACAAAGCTGTTATCCGTTCCATTTCAGGTGTTTACTCTTCAGAAGTGAAAAACGACAAATCCTTCGAGCGCGCCAAGGAGCTGTGCGCCGAATTCGCCAAGAAAGAGGGCCGTCAGCCGCGCGTGATGATCGCCAAGCTCGGCCAGGACGGACACGACCGCGGCGCCAAGGTGGTCGCTACGGGTTATGCCGACATCGGCTTCGACGTCGACATGGGTCCGCTGTTCCAGACTCCGGAGGAGGCCGCCAAGCAGGCCGTCGAAAACGACGTACACGTAGTCGGCGTATCGTCGCTGGCCGCCGGCCACTTGACGCTCGTGCCGCAGATCATCGCCGAGTTGAAGAAGCTGGGCCGCGAGGACATCATCGTCATCGTCGGCGGCGTGATCCCCGCGCAGGACTACGATGAACTCTACCGCGACGGCGCCGCCGCCATCTTCGGCCCCGGTACGCCGATCGCCACGGCAGCCATCAAGATCCTCGAAATCCTGCTCGCCGAGTAAATTCCCGGCTCCGACAAGAGAAACGCCGCGGTCGCAAGACCGGGGCGTTTTTTGTTCCGGAGCACTTCGGGAGGGACTTTTTTCACCCGCCAAAGACCGGAACGGGAGTTTTTGCATTATCTTTACGACTGAAATACACAAATTCATTCATTCCAACGTTCCATTCGCATGAAGAAAACCCTCATTCTGTTGCTTGTCTGCTGTGCCTGCATCCGGTCGCAGGCGCAGACTCCGGAGGCAGCCGCCGCACCGGAACCCTCCGTAACCCGGACCGACAGCACCCTGACATTCCCCGAACCTGAATTCATCGGCCAGGCATTGGCTATCCGGCCCGACAACAGAACCGAGCAGCTCGTTCAGGAGAGCCTGGCTCCCCGCCACCGTTCGTCCACCGGGCAGAAACTGTTCGGCATCGGAAAGAACCACATCGACGAAATGACGCTGAAAGGCGCGCAGTCCCCCGTCCGGCTCCGGAAGAGCGACGGCATCGCCTTTATCATCCGCGTTCCGGACAACCTGATCGACCCGATGTCGGTGATCAGCGTCTTCCGGTTCAAGGTCAAGAAGAAGATGCGGATCGCCGAATACGCGTCGGTCGGAACCTTCGGCGACCAGCAGCGCAACACGCTGGAACGGCAGCCCTTCACCTCGCGCCGGTTCGGAAGCAGCTCCTACCTCATCATCCTGAAAGGCGTCGAGACCGGAGAATACGGCATCACGGTCGATGCGCTGGGCAGTCTCAACGTTTCGACATTCGGGGTGGACGAATAAACCCGCGTTCCATGACAAACAATCCCCGCAACCTCGGTTGCGGGGATTGTTCTTTCGGCAGCCGGCAATGGGATCACAGGCAGGCCTCCAGAATCCGGCGGGCCATGGCGCCGTCGACGTTCTGCGCCTCGCCGAACCGATCGCCCGCAGCCGTGAAGCGGCGTTCGATCTCGGCGATGGTCTCTTCGCCGATACCCTCCTCCGAAAGGCGTGTCGAGAGGCCCAGCGAACGGAAGAACGCCTCGTTGGCCGCAATCGTACGGTCGATGCGCTCCTCCTCCGAACCGCCGGCAATGCCCCAGATACGCTCGCCGTATTGCAGCAGTTTGCCGCGTTTCTGCCCGCGCAGCACGCGCAGCGTACCGTTGATGACAATGGCCAGCGTCGCGCCGTGCGTCAAGCCGTGCAGCGCCGTCAGCTCGTGGCCGATCATGTGCGTCGCCCAGTCCTGCGTCACGCCCATACGGATCATGTCGTTCAGGGCCAGCGTCGCCGAAAGCATGTATTCCGACATCGTGTCGTAATCGCGCTCGTCCGCCAGCGCTTTGGGAGCGATTTCGACCACCGTATGCAGGATGCCTTCGGCCCAGCGGTCCATCAGCCGCGACTGATGGGGCGTAGTCATATACTGCTCCAGCACATGCACGAAAGTATCCGCAAGTCCGCAGGCTACCTGACGCTTCGGCAGCGAATAGAGCGTCTCGGGATCGAGGATCGAGAAGACCGGATAATCGCCGTAGAAAGCATATTTTTCCTTGGTCTCGTAGCGCGAAATGACCGCCCCGGAGTTCATCTCGGAACCCGTGGCCGACATGGTGAGGACCGTAGCCAGCGGCACGGTCTTGCCGGCCTGCCCCTTGAGCACGATGTCCCATGCATCGCCGTCGTAGAGAAGGCCCGCAGCGATGAGTTTCGTACCGTCGATGACCGACCCGCCGCCGACAGCCAGCAGGAAGTCCACCTTCCGCTCTTTGCCCAGCGCAATGGCTTCGCGCAGGGTCTCGACCGACGGATTCGCTTCGATGCCCCAGAACTCGACCAGGTCGCGGCCTTCGAGTGCGGCGACGACCTGATCGTAGACGCCGTTACGCTTGACGCTTCCGCCGCCGAAGGTCAGCATGATGCGTTTTCCGGCGGGAATGAGCTTCGGCAGACGGGCGATCTGGCCCTTGCCGAAAACCAGTTTGGTAGGATTGTGATAGATGAAGTTGTTCATGGCGAATATTTATTTATCCTATTACGAAGACAATGAATGACCGGACGGCACCGAAACGGATTGCACCTGGTTTGACAGGGCCTCCGGCTGCTAAAAGAGCCATTACGCCTCTAAAGATACGAAAAAAGCCGGACTGCGCAGAGAATTCTCCGCTAATTTTCAATCTTTGCGGTGAGAGCTGCCGGTTTGTGCTTAAACGAAGCAGAGCGCGGATGGGTGTACCGGAGTACGTCCCATTCGCGCCCTGCGGGAGCAAGTGCAAAGATGCACCGTAAAATCAATCGTTTAGAAGTACTTGCCGCGCAGGTCCTGAATCTTGGCCATCTGCTGGATAGCCGGGATGGCGAACTGCTGGGCCATACCCTCGGCCATGGCCTGGGCACGAACTTTCTCGCCTTCGGCGGTCTGCTTGTCGTCGGTCTTGACATCCCCGACCTCGAAGACATAGACGCCCGAAAGTCCCTTCACGGGAGCCGACAGGGCACCCTTCTCGGCCGATGCGATGGCGCCCACCAGACGAGGCTCCATGCCCACGCCGTTCACGTAGAACGAACCGAAAGTCACATCGGAGAAGTCCTCCACCTCCGAGCCGAGACTTGCAGCCTGCTCGGCGAGGGTCGAACCCGAAAGGCTCTTGACGATATAATCGTATTTTTTGTCGCGAAGAAGCTGCGAACGGATCTGGGCCGAAACCTTATTCAGCGGTGCGTACTCATTGTCGTCGATCTCGGTCAGCGTGGCAATCACGTAGTCCTTGCCCACGTTGAAGATCGCCGAAAGGTCGCCCTCCTTCGCTCCGTAGGCCCAGCGGGCCACCTCGCGCGAATCCTCAAGGCCGCGGATCGTACGGTCGCCCTGGGCGATCGCAGCCACACGGGGCGTCACGGCAGCCGTCGAAGCGGCATCTGCGAATGCGGCGGCCGAACCCTTGGCGTTGACCATGAACGAACCGGCCTGGTTGTGCACGTCGCGGCGCGTGGCGGCCGAAGCCTCCACGGGATAGGTGATCGTAGCCACCTGCACGTGTTTCGAAGGTTTGTCGGCACGGTATACCTGCATCAACTGGATGGCGTCGCCCGAAGCGATCTTCACGATGTCGCCCTGTCTGGCATTGGCCAAAGCGGCGGCGAACTCGCCCGTGAAGGCCGAGAAAGGCAGCACTCCCACTTCACCGCCGTTGGCGGCCGTAGCGTCGTAAACCGAATAACGGGCAGCGGTCTGCGCGAAATCGCCCCCCTTCTTCAGCACCGTCAGCAGGCTGTCGGCAAGCGCCTCCTGCGCATAGGGCAGCACGATATGACGTACGCCCACCGAGTCGGGAACCATCTTCGAATCGAGCGCGCGGGACATCGTCCACTCGTTGTTCTTCAGCACGGGACCGTACATCTCGCCCGCCATCAGCGCCTTGGCCTCCTCGTCGGAGAGCTGTGCGGCGGAAACGTAGCTGTCGGCGATCTTGCCGTTGCGGTTGGCGCGGACGAAGGTCTTCACCTCCTCGGCGGCGGCGAACTCCCGGCCCACCTCCGTCACGCTCTTCTCAAGCGCCAGCAGGTCGTCGTCCGTGGGGGAGACCTCGAATACGACATACGAAATCGTACGCGACGGGGTCTGCTTGAACTGGTTCTTATGGCTGTTGTAGTAAGCCTTCACATCACCCGACGACACCTTGACGAGCGAATCGGGAACGGCCGAGAACTTCTTGCCGGCCCACTTGCCCGAGAAAGACTTGTTGGCGGCCTCGACACCGCGGGCGACCTCCAGCGAATTGACGTAAACGCCGCCCTTCACCAGTCCGAAGTACTTCTGCACCTCGCGCTCCAGACGGGCCTGCTCGTTGAGCTGCGCCCAGGCATTGGCCGCCTCGGGGTTGGTCTCGGCCTGCGCGAGGAACTGGCTGATGGCAGCCACGCTGTACTCGCCCGTGCGGGGATCGGCGAAAGCATTGTAGAAAGCCTGCGAAGGATGCTGTCCGCTGACCATCGCCAGACGCTCCGGCTCGGTGACGCGAAGTCCCATCCGGTCGAAACCGGGCGTCAGCACGTGCTTGGCGATCAGCGCCTGCCAGGCGGCATTGGCCAGCATGGCCGACTGCTGCTCGTCGCTCTCCGGCATGTTGTTCTGCGACTTGATCGTCTCGTACTGGTCGTAGTACTCCGAATAGTTGATCTTCTCGCCGTCGATCACACCGACACGCGGGTCGTTGCCCGAGAAGCCCATTTCAGTCTTCAGAGAGAGGATGAATGCCAAGAGGGCCAGTGCGATGATGATCGAAAGCACGATGCCGAACTTGGTTCGTAAAGTGTTTAAACTTGCCATATAAATTGTTAATTATTCGTATTGTTTCGAATTATCAGCCAAAGGTAGTAAAATTAATTGTAAAAAGAACAGAATAAAAGTAAAAATATACGCACGCTTCGCCCCCCCCTAATCCCCGCCGGGACGGGAATTTACCGGAAAGGCGGCGGAATCCGGCCCACGCTACAATTTCTTCACCCGCGCCAGTTCGATGCGCGAACGCGTCGTACGGAGAATCCGCAATTGCAGGCCGCCGATGAAAACCGTCTCCCCGGCGGTGGGAATACCCTCGTAATTGAAGATGATGAAACCGGCCAGCGTGTCGTATTCCTTGCTCTCCTCGATGCCGAGGTTGTATTTTTCATTCAGGTATTTCACCTCCAGGCGGCACGAGAGAACATACTCGTCGGGGCCGACCTGCTTTTCGGTGAGGTCCGGAATGTCGTGCTCGTCCTCGATCTCGCCGAAAATCTGCTCCAGCACGTCTTCGAGCGAAATGACGCCCGCCGTGCCGCCGAATTCGTCGATCACAACGGCGATGTTCGAACGGTGCTTGATAAAATTCTCCAGCATCAGCTGCAAAGGCATGGTCTCGGGCACGAAATTGACCTCCATCATCACGTCGGCGATCTGCCGGGGCCGCGTGAAAAGGCTTTTCGAATTGACGTAGCCCACGATGTTGTCGATCGACTTGCGCCAGACGAAGATACGCGAATATTTCGAGTCGACGAAACGCGCCGTGAGCTGTTCGATCGAGGTGTCGTCGATGTCCACGGCCTCGACGTCCACACGCGGAACCATGCAGTCCCTGACGCGCAGGTCGGCGAAATCCAGCGCGTTCTGGAAGAGTTTCAGCTCGTTGTCCGGTTCCGAATGCTGCTCCGGGCTGTTCGTGTCGAGCAGCGCCGCAAGGTCCTCGCGGTCGAAACTCGGAGTGATGTTCCGCTCCTCGACGCGGCGGCCCAGAAGGTGCAGAATGCCGTGGGAAAGCAGCGTCGTGAAACGCGCCACCGGATAGAGTACGATGTAGAAAAAATAGATCACCGGCGCCAGCGCGCGGTAATAGAAATTGGGATTGTTCCTGAAAATCGACTTGGGGAGAAACTCGGCGAAGAAGATGATGATGACCGTCGAAACGGCGGTGTCCACGGCGACCGAGCCGCTCCGGGCGAGCTGCTCCCACCCCAGCGAGGCGTAAATGCTGCGCAGAAGCAGCGACATCGACAGCGAATAGACGACCAGCGCGATGTTGTTGCCCACAAGGATCGTGGTGATATACTGCCCCGGATGGCGGGCGAAAACCTCGGCAATCTGGTCGAACATGCGGTTCTGCTTGCGGTCGATCTCCAGCTTGAGACGGTTCTTGCTCGTAAAGGCAATCTCCATCCCCGAGAAAAAAGCCGACAGCAACAGCATTACGACGATCAGGACGACGGTGGTGAGCATCGCTTTCAGTTTTTGAGTTTGGGTTCGACGGAAACCTGCTCCTCCCGCAGGACCGGACGCGCCTCCTCCCGGGAGCCGTCCCGCATTTTCAGCGGCCGGCGCTCAACCTCCGCTTCGGGTCTTCCGACCTGCCTTTCAGCCGGTCCGGCGGGAATCTCCCGGGCCGGAGCGGCCACAGGCCCATCAGCGGCCCTCCCGGATTCGGGCGTCCGGACGGCGGACCGGCTGTCGGAGGGCCGGCTGTCGGAGGGTTTCGGAACCGGGCGCACGGACGTGGAATCCGTGGCCGCAGAGTCGGCGCTCTGCTTCATCTCGACCTCCATACGGCCCTTCATGCGGCGAAAACGCCAGTCCTTGAACTCCTCGTCCGATTCGAAACCTTCGCCGATGAAGACATCGCGGCCGTTGTTCTGCACGATCTTCGAATCGACGTTCGAATAGATTTTCTTGGTCCGCGCATTCCAGAACAACTGCTGGGTGTAGAGGGTCTTGCCGTCGGATTTCTCGACGACGACGTTGCCCTTGGCCTCCCACAGTTCGCGGTTCTCGTAATAGATGGCGTAGTTGGCCGTCAGCACGGCGTCCACCGTGGTCAGCGAATCGTTCTGGTAGGTAGTGATCTTCACGCCCTTGCGGAATTCGCGGTAAGGTTCGCGGGCCAGCGAATAACCTTCGAGCAGCGGCGTGACGAAATGGTACGACCGGCGGCCGTTCTGCGACATCACGACCGAAAGGTCCTCGCTGTATTCGGTCATCATCGTCTCCTCGGAAGCCGACGCGCGGCCCGCATCCTTGTCCGCACACGAGAATAGCAAGATAGCACTCCCCGTCACGGAGAGTGCTACCCTGATCGTTCTTGTCATGCGTTTTCCCATCGAAGCCTGTCGGGAGCGTGTTTTTTAGCGGGCACGGACGGTGGTGGTGATACCGGCGGCCGTTCCGCAGGTTACCGTATAGCGCGCACCCTCCTGCAACTCGTTGAAGAAGCACTCCTCCGAGCTGGGGAAAACCGAACGGAACTTGCCGAGGGAACTCTTGGCGTGCTCCATGTACTCCGAATCGGCCGGGAGCAGTTCGACCGCCTTGGCCATCGTATCGTAAGCGGCCCAATAGGTCGCCAGACCGGCGAAACCGCCGCACGAACCTGCCGACGAAGCATAGCACTGCGCCAGGATGAAGTACGGAACGCCGTCCTCGGGATCCAGGTCGCGGGCCTGGCGCGCAGCGGCGGCAGCGCCCGGAATGTCGTTGGACACGAGGCCCACCAGCGCGATGCGCACGAGCAGTTTCTGACGCTCGGCGGGGTCTTTCTCGACATCCAGCGCCTCGTTCAGGTAGGTCTTCGCCTTTGCATAGTCCTTCTTGTTCTGGAAAGCCTGGGCCAGGAACATGGCCGTCTCCGACGAAGGCTTCACCTGATAGTATTTCTCGGCGATCGAGAAGTAGAAATCACCGTCGCACTTGGCGCGCGACATCAGAGCCACGGCCTGCGAAAGCAGCGCCTCGTCGTCGGGAGCGGCGGCCAGCTTGCCCTTGAAGAGTCTTTCGAGATTCTCGCAGCTTGCGGCGCCGCTCAATCCGAACGCAGCGTCGAACTGGCTCTTGTACTCGGCGGCAGCGGGGTTCTTCTCGAAGAATGGCGTCAGACGGTCGTACTCGGCGATGATCTCGTCGGGCATCACCTCGTCGGTATTCCTGTAATCGTCGCAGAGGTTCGAGAAATAGGCCACGACGGTCTCGGGATCGGTGTTGTCGCCGCCGGCCTCGATGGCTGCGCGGAACGCTTCGCGGATACCCTTGCGGTCGGCGGGTTTGTACATCAGATACTCACGGGCCTTGCGGTCGAGGATATAGGGCGTGCCGTACTTGGGATGGTCGCCGAAATACTCGTTGCGCAGGTCGTAAACGATCATCAGCGAGTCGGTGTAGGTGTTTTTCTCGGCGATGCTCTTGGCGCGCGCGATCTTGTTCTTATAAAGCGTGATGCCGCGCACGAAGGTATTCTGCGAAGCCTTCGGACATTTGTCGAGCAGCTCCTTGAGGTAATGCGCGGCAGCGTTGTAATCCTTGTTGTCGAGCGACTCCTTGAGGAAGTTGCTGTTCAGAATGTTCTGCTCCCGCTCCTGAGGAGTGTCACCCCAGACCGCGTACTTCGGATCACTGAAATCTTGCTGTGCCATCGCTGCGACTGCAAAAAGCGCACACGCAGCAGAAAGCAGGAATTTAACGTTTTTCATCGGTCAGATTAATTTTTGTGTTTCTATCTTTTATTTTTGCTTGCCTGTCACATCAATCGAACTTGGAGCGCATGAACCAATATTCGCCGTTCTCCATCTGTCCCGCGAAGAGCGTGAAGCCGATCGCAAACTTGAAATACTGCTGCCGGACCAGCCCCAGGCGGTCGGCGATGTTGTAACCGCGGCGACCGTACTCGACGCCGATGTCGATGGCCGAGAAGGCGCCGCGCCTCACCGGGATGCCGATGCCCGCCGTCACGGCGTACTGCGCGAGCTTGTCCCCGTTGAACGTCTGGTTGTAGGCCCCGTAGCGGAAACCCGCGCGGTAGGACCAGCGTTTGAGGAAGTGACGCGCATCGTAACGGTTCGGGGTGTATTCCACACCCATCTTGATCGTGCTCGTATTGGTGTAGGCCACCTTGTATTCCGTCTTGTTCTCCCCGCTGCCGCTGGTTCCCGTCATCTCGTAGCCCGAGTTGCGGCCGCCCCAGTTCTGGAACACATAATCCACGCCGACGGCCCACCTGCCGGTCTGGTAATAGGCCCCCACGGCCAGCTGCCGGGGCAGCACCAGCTTCAGGTGCGTCGTATCGCCCTTGACGACCGTGTTGTACAGGTCGCCGATATAGAGTTTTTTCGTCACCTCCGGGTTCAGGTCGCCGCCGAAGTCGTACGTCGCGCCGAAGGTCAGGATGCGCTTCGCGTTCAGAATCGCGTTCCACTGCACGCCGACCTGCCCCTTGATGCTCGAAATGCTGTAATTGTCCCGCCCCACCGTCGAGGTGAAGGTTCCCTCGCCCGTAATGGCGGTCGGGGTCATCACGAACGTACGGTCGATGTCGCCCCAGTAATACTGTGCGGCGATACCCACCGAAAAATTCTTGAACGGCTCCCAGCCCAGGCCGACCTTGACCTCCGTCACGTCGCCCTCGCCCTGGTAGTTGTACTGAATATTGCCGACGTTGGCGTAAATGGGGTCTTCGGGATCGTATTCGTGGTAATACTTGGTCCTGTAACCCACCGAACTGTAAGGCGTGAGGCTGAAACCGAGCCCCAGCCGCTTCGCCACCGGCATCTGGAAAGCGATGTCGTGAAAGTTGAACGTGTTGTAGGCCGTCCGTTTCCCGACGCCTCCGACCGTCTGGGCGTTGTAGTAATTCTGCCCCTCCAACCCGAAGTTGAAAAGGAAAGTCTTCTGCGGAGCCGCGCTGTAAGCCGCGGGGTTGAGCAGGTTGACCGTACTCACCGAACGCATGGCCACACCCGCACCGCCCATCGAGCGCATCTGCAACGTACCGGGGGTATTCTGTTCGCCGATGCCGTACATCGTATAGGGCGAGAATGCGTTAATACTGCTTGTCTGGG
>ERZ832522.6024-NODE-6024-length-10547-cov-3.713782_pt1 | contig 10547 bp, 9 predicted proteins | sample MGYA00519951_ERZ832522 | MGnify/ENA primary metagenome ERZ832522 (study PRJEB31850, sample SAMEA3708728) | human gut metagenome | biome: human gut; feature: human-associated habitat; material: faeces | place: China | collected 2014 ... | reverse complement strand
ACTGATACCGAACAGGTTCTTATCTATATTGGCCAGATAAGGGATGTAATCGGCATTCTTTCCGTCCGTGTTGGCCTTGTACATCCCATAGGCTTCCTGAGCCGCCTCCTTTATTTGTGAAACGGAAATCTTTTTATCCATACCCAAACAAATTATTTAGTTGATTTAGGACAGCCGGTATGAGTGAAGACAGAGCCTTTTACAGCCTGTTGTCTGTCCTGTGCGATACGGGTCGGAGTCGGATATTCCAGTTTTTCCAGGTCGGTGATCGCATTGCTGATGTCGCCCAGTAACTGGTCTGCCATGTCGCGGCTGAAGCCCTGGCGGACAACGATACGCATAACTACCCAGTTTTCAAGGTTGTCAGGCAATGTATAAGCCGGAACCATCCATCCGCTTTGTTTCAGTTTGTCCTGCAAGTCGTACAATGTCCATTTGGCATTCTTTGCATATTCCGGTTTCAAATACCAGATAAACAATGGGTTCACAACCTCTTTACTGTAGTTCTGGAACGGAGCCATCTTTGCTATTTCAGCATGCAGGTAATCGGCTACAGCCATACTGTTCTGCTGTACTTCCTTGTAACCCTGGAAGCCGAGACGGATAAACTGGTAGTATTGTCCTAAAATCTGTGCAGCAGGACGGGAGAAGTTCAAACCGACCTGAGTGATGTTTGCACCTAAATAATTTACACTGAAAGACATGGAACCCGGAAGGTATTTCTTATCTTTCCAAACGACCCAACCTAAACCCGGATATACCAGACCGAATTTATGTCCGGAAGTACTGATGGAAAGTACCCATTTCAGACGGAAGTCCCATTTCAGTTCCGGTTTCAGGAATGGCAGGATGAAACCACCGGAAGCGGCATCCACGTGGATAGGAATATCGTAGCCAGTCTTTGCATTATATGCATCGAGGGCAGTGTCGAGAGCTTCCACGTCGTCGTTCAGACCTGTCCATGTAACCCCCTGGATAGGAACGATACAGATCGTATTTTCGTCACACATCTTCAGGGCATCCTGCGGGTCGAGCGTGATATGTTCCTGTGTCAATGGCACCTGGCGCATTTCGATCTGCCACAACTGGGCGAATTTTTCCCATACAACCTGGAATCCGGCAGAGATCACAAAGTTAGGTTTGTCGACCGGTTTGCCCTGGGCCAATCTTCTTTCGCGCCAACGTAACCAGGCTGCAACACCACCCAACATACACGCTTCGGAAGAACCGATAGCCAACGCGCCGGCTTTCCATTGTGCCTGTTCGGGGCTGTTCCACAGGTTAGCCATGATGTTGATACATTTAGCGTTCATCACAGCGATACGCGGGTACTCAGTTTCGTCGATATAGTTGATGTTGATTGCTTCGTTCATCAACTTAGTTGCGTAATCGTCCATCCAGGTAGTAACGAATGTAGCCAGGTTCAGACGGGGTTGTGTCTGGGCGAAAGTTTCGTCTTTTACCATTTGATACGCAATCTCCGGAGTGGTAGGGCCATCAGGAATTACGTCTACCGGAGCCGGATGCAACATTGCATTCGAGCCAAAAATCGCGGTTTTGGCATCACCTTCTCTAAAACTTGAATCTTTCATGTCTTTTTGTTTTTAAATTATTAAGAATTGGCGCAACCGACATTCGTGCGTCGATTTGTAGTGCAAAAACAGACTCTGAAAAGAATTGTTCTTCGATTTTAGTTAATCCTGTAAGATTTGGGGTTTATTATCACAATGTTATATAAAGAATATTACTTCCGCCCTGTTCTTTTTCCTCCAATGAACATTCAGCTATAAGAATTGTTTTTTGTCTTATAAAACAGCTATTTAATTATGATAATAAAAACCGGACAGGGGACGATACCCCTTATTACATTAATAGGTATATGGTCGATTTCGGCGCTGAATGCACTGCCGGGATTGGCGGTCTCTCCTATCCTGGGAAAATTGTCCGCCATATTCCCCCACTCGACGGAGCTGGATATACAAATGTTATCATCCCTGCCTTCGCTGCTGATTATACCTTTTATTATATTATCGGGGAAGCTGACGGAAAAGGTCAACAACATCTGGTTGTTACAAATCGGGTTGAGCATCTTCGCCGTCAGCGGAGTATTGTATCTGCTGTCAACCAAGATGTGGCAGCTAATTGCAGTAAGCGCCCTGCTGGGCATCGGTTCGGGACTAATTGTTCCGCTATCGACCGGCTTAATTTCACGGTTTTTCGTCGGGGCATACCGGACAAAGCAGTTCGGTCTGAGTTCTGCCATCACCAACGTTACACTGGTGCTGGCAACCATCCTGACCGGTTATTTGGCGGAGGTGAACTGGCATCTGCCGTTCCTGGTTTATCTATTTCCGTTGATCTCGATCATACTGTCGTTCTATCTGAAAAAGAATATCGATCCCCTACCCGTCCATGCAACAGTTTCGGAGAAAGACAAAACTGTTACTGCTGATCCCGCATTCGGAAAACTAGGCATACAGGTTAAACATCTGATGCAGATCATGGGGTTCTACGGGCTGGCGACTTATTTAGTCATCATAGTCAGCTTCAACCTGCCCTTCCTGATGAAAGAATACCATTTCACCAGCGGTAATTCAGGTATCATGATCTCGCTGTTTTTCCTGGCTATCATGGCTCCGGGATTTATATTGAACCAGATTGTCGACCTCCTGGGCAAAAAGACAAAATTCTATTGTTTGCTCTCGATCGCTCTGGGTATGCTACTGATCCTGATTTCAAGAACGGAATGGCTGATCGGCTTAGGTTGTATCTTTACCGGATTTGCCTATGGCGTTATCCAGCCAATCGCTTACGACAAGACGACCCGCACGGCTATTCCATCGAAAGTAACACTGGCACTGGCTTTCGTGATGGCAATGAATTACCTGGCTATCCTGTTATGCCCGTTTATTATAAATGTATTCAAAGATATGCTCCACATAGAAACACAACAGTTCGCTTTCATATTCAATATGATCATTGCACTGGCTGCTGCTGTTTGGGCTTATATCAAACAGGATTCGTTCCTGTTTAACGATAAGTTTTAGATGATGTAACGGCTTCAACATTTCCGGAAATGGCATTTACATGGTGAAAGTTGACTTCCGGAAAAGCAGAAACGACTTTTCAACGTTTAAAGTCGGTTTCCTAGGCCTAAGAAAGCCACTTTCACTATTGAAAAGTCATTTCCGAGACCTCAGGAAGTCACTTTCAACGTTGAAAACCGGTTTCCGAGGCCTCGGGAAGCCACTTTCACCATTCAAATGCCATTTCCTAGGCCTAAGAAGCCTTTACATCCGATTTTTAATCATTAAAACGCCAATAATATGAAGAATAAAAAGACAGAAGCCAACCTAAGTATGATCGTATCCAAAACCTTCAGCGGTTTGAATGCGAATGCCCTCAAATATCTCCTACCCTTATGGATTGCTCCGCTGACAGGAGTTATGTTTCGTTGTGTATTCGCTGCCATTGTGTTCTGGATCATCAGTATACTCTGGAAACAAGAGAAAACAACCCGGCGGGAGAAGATAACCCTGTTCCTGCTGGGAGCGATCGGATTATATGGTTTCATGTTCTTTTATTTGCTTGGAGTCAGCAAAACAACACCGGTCTCCAGTTCGCTGTTCAGCAGCCTGCAACCGATTTGGGTATTCATCCTTTCCGTCATTTTCCTACGGGAACGTATTACGGCAATGAAGATAATCGGTATCGCGATCGGCTTGGGCGGCGCACTGCTCTGCATCCTGACGCAGAAAAGCGACGATTTGGCTTCCGATGCTTTTACGGGTAATATGCTCTGTTTGATCAGTTCTATAGCCTACGCTGCTTATCTGATCGTAAGCAATGTAGTATTGGGAAAAGTCAGTTCGCTCAATATGTTACGCTATAGTTTTCTCGGAGCAGCTGTTTCCTCTCTGATCGTGATGGCTTTTACCGGTTTCGACGGCCATCTGTTCAGTCATTTCGAATGGACGCCTTTCCTTGTCCTGATGTTTGTCCTTATCTTTCCCACCACAATCAGTTATCTACTCATTCCGATAGGCCTGAAATATCTGAGTACTACGCTGGTTGCCCTCTACGGCTACATTATATTGATTGTTGCCACCATCGTCTCCCTTTCCATCGGGCAGGACCGTTTCAGCTGGTATCAGATGATCGCCATCGCACTGATCTGTTCGAGCGTCTATTTCGTTGAAATAGCGGAAAGCAAAGATAAAAGATAATTTTTTTCCCTTTCTTTGTAACAACTTATTCTTTGTTCCCGTCTATCTTATGAAGCCTCTCCGAAGTGCGCACGAGGAAAGGCGGAAACAAACAGAATTAGTAATCATTTAATACAATAGAAAGATGAAACGATACTTTGTTATCCTGGCGCTGATCTTGATCTGCCAGGCAGGAAACAGCCAGACAATGAACCAATTGTTCAACGAGTTCTCCAAAATAGAACAGATCAACCATGTCAAAATAGGCAATATCACTATGAAACTTGCCAGCCTGTTCACCGAAACAATGGGCGTAAACGGTATCGAAGTCCTCGAGTTCGGCAGTTGTAACAGCGATGTAAAACAACGTTTCGAAAAAGCGATCAAGGAACTGAAAGACCCCGACTTCGAGACAATGGTCACCTCCAACGAAAAAGGCAGTCGCACAAAGGTCATGGTACGTATCGAAAAAGACATGATCCGCGAAATGGTAGTCCTCACCACCGGCAACAGCAATGCCCTGGTACGCATCAAAGGTAAGATCAAACCATCCGATATAGAAAAAGTGGTGAAAGATCATGGGAATGGATGCTGAGAACTTCAAACGAAAGTTCCTCTCCTTCCACCCCAAGCTTTTCCGGATCGCCTACGCACTTGTTGAGAATAAAGCCGATGCAGAAGATATCCTTCAGGATGCTTACTTCAAATTATGGAACAAACGGGACGAACTGCCCGACATAGAGAATCCCGAAGCCTTCTGTGTGACCCTGGTCAAGAACCTCTCTCTCGATTTCCTTCGTTCCCCACGTGCCAACCGGCGGGAAGAAGAAATAGAAAGTGTATTTACGCTGGCAACCGATTCTTCACCGGAAAAGGAACTGGAAACGAAAGACAAGGAACAACAAATCCGGCAGCTGATCAACCGTTTACCCGAAAACCAGCGGCAGGTACTCCGCCTTAGGGGAATCGACGATTGCTCGATGGATGAAATAGAACAGATAACCGGCCTGAATGCCGTAAATGTACGTGTGCTACTTTCCCGGGCACGAAAAGTAATCAGGGAACAATTTGAAAAATTATACGAATATGAACGATAAACAGATAGATGAATTAATCAACAAGGTCCTCCGGGAGGATCAAACGTTACCGGAAGGACTTTCCGAACGGTTGGAGCAGCAGATAGATGCCTGGGCCGCCGCCGAAAAGAAGGAGACGATCCGTTCATCTTTCCGCCGCCGTTCTCTCTACTGGCTCAGCGGAGCCGCTGCCGTAGCACTGTTATGCATAGGCATCTTCCAGTTTACTGCCCCCAATGAGGAACACCAACTGGCAGATACGTATACTAATCCGCAGGAAGCCGCCATGGCCGCCCAGAAAGCACTCGCTTTCATGTCTGTAAACCTGAATAAGGGAATCGAACAAGTGAACGAAGCCCAGCAGGAAATGAATAAAGTAAATGAAATACTGAATAAACATTTAAAAGATTAACAAGATGAAAACTAAAAATATATTGCTCATTCTCTTTCTGTGCTGCACAAGCATTTGCTTTGCACAGAACAAACTTTTCGACAAATATTCCGAAATGGATAACGTCACCTCCGTCTATATCTCAAAAGCCATGTTCCAGATGATGCCCAAGATCGAAACAAACGGCCTCAACCTGATGAACCTGAAAGGGAAAATAGAAAGTCTGCAAGTCCTCACCACCGAAAACAACAGCATAAAGGAAAAAATGCGTGATGATTTCAAAAAGCTGATCAGTAAAGACCACCAGGAACTGATGCGGGTGAAAGACGGCAAGACACGCGCCACCTTCTATGTCAAACAGAAAGGAGACCTGATAAGCGAAATGATCATGCTGGCCGATACGGACAATAGCTTCAACGTAATCCAGTTATTGGGTAACTTCACCCTCCAGGACATCCAGGAGATCACAAAAGAAATGAATAAGTAAAAATGAAGCGATTATAGACCATAGTAAATGCTCTAAAATGTTATATTTGCGGAATATAAGGGATTTACCTTGATTATCTATCAAATAACAAACGAGCAGAGTAACGTATGAAAAGTGGAACAGAGAGGTTGAATGTACTGATTATCCTGATTGCAATGTGTTTTCCATCCGCCATTGCATTAGCTGATGAAGGAGCACATAAAAACGCATCGGGGGATATGACGGATTCCGTATCCTATTCACGTCGTTTAATCCATCGGTTAGGTTTCGACGTGCGGCCGACTTATATTTTCCCTACCAATTCTTTCCTGAAAGGAGAGAATACGGAAATGGAACCCATCCGGCGGTCTGTCTCCGCACATTTAAAATACTCGTTCCAATACTATCCGAACAGTTACACAGACCGGATTTACAGAGGCTCCTACCAAGGTATCGGATTATCGGGATACTCGTTCCAGAATAAGGAAGAACTGGGAAATCCGATAGCTGTCTACGTTTTCCAGGGAGCCCGCATCAAACGATTCAATCCACGTTTGTCACTCAATTATGAATGGAACTTCGGCGCATCTTTCGGCTGGAAACCTTTCGATGAAGTTGAAAACCGGTACAATAAGGTGATAGGTTCGAAAATCAATGCTTATATCAATACGAATTTCTATCTGGACTATATCCTTTCAAAAGAAATAGACCTGACAGCCGGAGTCGATTTAACACATTTCTCGAATGGTAACACAAGGTTCCCGAATGCCGGACTGAACACGATCGGATTAAAAATCGGATTAGTATATAACTTCAACAGGAAGGATGAATGTCTTTCCCGTCCCTTATTCCAACCTCCTGTCCCCCGCTTTCCCCGTCATATCAGTTATGATGTGGTCTTATTCGGTTCCTGGCGGCGGAAAGGAGTTTATGTAGGAGAAGGACAAATTGCTGCCCCCGGTGCTTTTGCAGTAGCGGGATTCAATATAAACCCGATGTACAACTTCGGATATAACTTCCGCGCCGGAGTATCATTGGATGGCGTTTATGATGAGAGCGCCAATATTTATGCCGACGAATATTCTTCGTCCGACCGCTTCTACAGACCGCCTCTCAGCTACCAAATGGCGTTGGGACTTTCTGCCCGGGCAGAATATGTCATGCCTTATTTCACAGTCGGAATAGGATTGGGAGGAAATGTCATACATCGTGGCGGTGACCTGAAAGGTTTATACCAGGTACTGGCCCTCAAAGTAGAAGTTACCCGCAGTTCATTTATCCACGTAGGATATAACCTGCAAAATTTCCATACTCCCAATTACTTAATGCTGGGTATCGGATACCGGTTCCATAATAAATATCCGACATTCCACAGGTAAACCTACTTTCCTGTAATGATCTTCCGTATCTCGCTTAGCTTGTTCAACGCATCGATAGGTGTCAGGTTGTTTACGTCGAGATTCTTGATCTCATCGCGAACCTGGCTTAATACGGGGTCGTCCAATTGGAAGAAACTCAATTGGAAGCCTTCGGCAGCAGCGGCAATCTCCTTGACTGGTTTCGCTTTTACCTTACCTTTAGCTTTCTCCTTGCAATCGATTCCCTCCTGGCGGTTATCCGTTTCCAGTTGTTTCAGGATTTCGTTGGAACGTTTCACGATACTTTTCGGCATACCGGCCATCTTGGCTACATGGATACCGAAACTATGTTCGCTACCTCCGGGAACCAGTTTACGCAGGAATATTACCTTATTTGAAACCTCTTTCACCGAAACATTGTAGTTTTTGATGCGTTTGAAAGAACGTTCCATCTCATTCAATTCATGATAATGAGTGGCAAAAAGCGTCTTTGCACGGGCATTCGGATGCTCATGGATATATTCAACGATCGCCCAGGCAATCGAGATACCATCGTAAGTACTTGTTCCGCGGCCCAACTCATCGAAAAGAACCAGGCTGCGCGAAGACATGTTGTTCAGGATATTCGATGCTTCGTTCATCTCTACCATAAAAGTAGACTCACCGACAGAGATATTATCGGAAGCTCCTACACGGGTAAATATCTTGTCTACCATACCGATACGGGCAGACTCAGCCGGCACAAAACAACCGATCTGCGCCATCAGGGTAATTAATGCCGTCTGACGTAACAACGCTGATTTACCCGCCATGTTCGGACCTGTAATAATAATAATCTGCTGTTTCTCACTATCCAGATACACATCATTGGCAATATAAGCCTCCCCCAACGGCAACTGTTTTTCGATTACCGGATGACGGCCCGACTTGATGTCGATTACATCCAAATCATCCACATTCGGACGGATATAGCGGTTACTTTCCGCTACTTTAGCAAACGACAACAGACAATCCAAACGACCTATCAGATTAGCATTCACCTGAATAGGTGGTATAAATTCAGCCAGACAGGTAACCAATTCGGTAAACAGGCGGTTTTCGAGGGCGAGAATCTTTTCTTCCGCTCCTAATATCTTTTCTTCGTATTCTTTCAGTTCTTCCGTGATATAACGCTCAGCGTTTACCAACGTCTGTTTACGTATCCATTCGGCGGGAACTTTGTCTTTATGCGCATTACGCACTTCGATATAATAACCGAATACATTATTGAAAGCAATCTTCAAACTCGGAATACCCGTTTTCTCACTTTCCCGCTGCTGCACCTTCAACAAATAATCCTTACCGGAATAAGCAATGGCACGCAATTCATCCAGTTCCGCATTGATACCTTTAGCTATCACACCACCTTTATTCAACAAAGCGGGCGGGTCGTTATTGATTTCTTTCTCGATACGGTCACGTATTTCGGTACAGGCATTCAACTGCTCACCGACACGGGAAAGGCTCGGTTCGTCGCTGGCCATACAGGCTTCCTTTATAGGTTCGATTGCCCGAAGAGCAACTTTCAGTTGCACCACTTCCCGGGGAGAAACACGGCCTACCGCTACCTTTGAAATAATACGTTCCAAGTCGCCGATCTGTTCGATTTGTTCATCCAGTATCTCCTTCACCTCCGGATGACGGAAGAAATAATCTACGACATTCTGCCGTTCCTGAATAGGTTTGACATCTTTCAACGGAAACAGTACCCAACGCCGCAACATACGTGAACCCATCGGAGAAACCGTCTTGTCAATTACGTCCAGCAGGCTGGTTCCTTCGTCATTCATTGTACCGACCAGTTCCAAACTGCGCACGGTGAACTTATCCAGACGCACATAACGGTCTTCTTCAATACGCGACAATGCTGTAATATGCGAAATATGTGTATGTTGTGTCTGATCCAGATAATAAAGGATTGCTCCCGATGCGACGACGCCCAGTTTCAGATGTTCTACTCCGAAACCTTTGAGATTCTTTGTTTCGAAATGTTTCAACAGACGGTCGTTGGCGGCATCAGCCGAGAATACCCAGTCTTCCATTTCAAAGGTAAAGAAACGGGGACCGAAGGCTTCTTCGAAACGTTTCTTATTATTACGCTCGATCAGTACTTCCTTCGGAGAGAAGTTATTAAGTAGTTTGTCGATATAGTCGATTGTTCCCTCAGCAGTCAGAAATTCACCGGTGGAAATATCCAGCAAAGAAATTCCACAAACATCCTTACCGAAATGAATGGCGGCAAGGAAATTATTCTCTTTATGATTCAGGATATTGTCGTTGATAGAGACACCCGGCGTAACCAATTCCGTCACTCCGCGTTTCACCAGCTTCTTAGTCATCTTCGGGTCTTCCAGCTGGTCGCAGATGGCAACACGTTTACCGGCACGGACCAGTTTGGGAAGATAAGTATCAAGGGCATGATGCGGAAATCCGGCCATTTCAATAAACTGGCCCGGCCCGTTGGCTTTTTTTGTTTGTACGATTCCCAGTATCTCGGCACCAATCACGGCGTCTTCGCCATACATTTCGTAAAAGTCTCCTACACGGAACAGAAGGACAGCATCAGGATGTTTCGCTTTAATATCGAAATACTGCTTCATTAAGGGGGTTTCAACTATTTTTGCCACGGGAATATGCTTTTATCATTTATACTAAACCGTACAAAGGTACAATTTTTTGTGAAAGTATGGAGGTGGGAAATAATTCAGAAAAAAAACATAACTTTGCCGGTATGTCTGACAAGAAACATCTTAGATTCATGAAAAAAACTATTTTACTCGCTTCGGGCCTGATTGCGGCCATCCCTTTTGTGCATGCACAGAAAAACAAAGACAAAAAACCGAATGTCGTATTCATCCTGGCAGATGACCTGGGATACGGTGATTTGAGTTGCTACGGACAGGAAAAGTTCAGCACTCCCAACATCGACCAACTGGCGCAAAACGGTATACGTTTCACCCAGTGTTATTCGGGAACAACTGTCAGTGCCCCTTCCCGCTCCTGCCTGTTGAC
>ERZ832522.6022-NODE-6022-length-10548-cov-3.483942_pt1 | contig 10548 bp, 10 predicted proteins | sample MGYA00519951_ERZ832522 | MGnify/ENA primary metagenome ERZ832522 (study PRJEB31850, sample SAMEA3708728) | human gut metagenome | biome: human gut; feature: human-associated habitat; material: faeces | place: China | collected 2014 ... | reverse complement strand
CATCTGGCGGGTGTTGACAATCTGGTACAGGGCGCTCTGAACGAAGGATGTGGTCATCTCGGATCCCAGATCGTCCAGAATCAGCAGATCGCAGTTCAGCACCCGCTCCACGTGGTCGTCGGCCTCCTCTTCCCGGGTGAACTTCTGCTGCTCGAATTGTGCAAAGATGTGGCCCGCGGTGTCATAAACCACCGAATGCCCCTTCTCGCTGACCTCCCGGGCAATGGCGGCGGAGAGGTGGGTCTTTCCCAGTCCGGGTGCGCCGAAGAGCAGGAGGTTCGCCGGGCGCTTGCCGAACTGGTGGGCAAAATCCGCGCAGATGTCGTAGATCATCTCCATGTGCTGCCGGACGGTGACGCCGATGTTCGGGTCATAGCGGTCCGGGTACCAGTCTGTGGAGAAGGTGTCAAAGCTCTGGTGCCCCAGGTCCAGCATCCGGGACAGCTCCTTCTGCTGCTCCTGGGCGTAATAGCCCCGCAGGCAGCGGCACACCCGGCCGTTGCGGTAGCCCGTGTCCCCGCAGAGGGCGCAGGCGGGCGTCTCCTCCAGAGCATCCTCCGGCAGGCCCATCTTCTGCAGAAGCTCCCGCTTCTCTGCCTGAAGGCTCAGATTTTCATCCCGCAGCACTGCCACCGCGGACCGGGGGTCCGTGCCGTGGCGGAGCGCACTGGTGATGATGCGGCTCATGGTGGAGCGAAGCTCCCCGTCGATCTCCCGCAGGCGTGGCTGGCGGGCAAAAATCCGTTCCCGCCGCTCCTGATACTGGGCCTGCCGCCTCTGGCGGTCCTCCTCGAACCGCTGGAGGGCCAAGTGCATCACCTTTCCGTCATACGCCACCGCTCATCACCTCCTGTTCCGATGCAGCTCCTGCATATATCTGCGCATCTCCGTCTCCGTGTCCCTGGGGGACTGCTGGTCCCCCCTGCGGGCCGCCGGGCGGTCCCCCGCCTGAATCTCCTCCACCGTGTGGAGGCCCGCCTCGTTCCACTTCTTCAAAATGCCGTTGCAATAGGCCCACTTCAGCTCATGGCACTTCAGCACCGTTTTGTCATAGGCCAGGGCCACGGCCTCCGGGCCAAAGCCCATCTCCTGCCAGGCGAGGATGTACTTCTCCTCCGAAGGCGAGGATGTACTTCTCCTCCGAAGGCGCGGGGGGCCGGTCCCCCAGCTGCAGCGCCTTCATATACTGGGGCAGGACCCCCTGGCGCTGGGCGTAGGTCCGGAGATAGGCATCCGCCGCCGCCTGGGTGTCGATCCCCATGCGGGCCCAGGCGTAGCCCTCCTTTTCGATCTGCTTCATGCCGGGGCGGCGGCCCTCGCCGAATCGGCGCTGCACCCGCTCTACACAGTGGCACACCAGCAGATAGACCACGCCCTCCGGCAGGCCCAGATAGTCCGTCAGTCCCAGCAGGATCCCCACGTCCGGGGTGGTCAGCTTTTTGCCCAGCTTCACCTCCACCTGCCGGGTGAGGGCCTGGAACGCCTTGCTGTGCTCTAGCCGCTCCGCCACGTCGGCGCGCTGATAGACGGGCCGCTCCTCCGCCGGGGCGGGCGGCGTCTCCGCGGGGGCCACCAGGCCCAGCTCCCGCAGGGCGGTCTCCGCCGCCTCGATGCGGCCGCGGTCCCACCGCAGCTCCCCGGCCAGGGACCGGGGCGGCACCGTGCCCTGCCGCCGCAGCAGCGCCAGATACAGCAGCGCCGCATCCCCGTCGCCCCGGTCCAGCAGCCGCTTCACCGTGGCCGCGGACAGGGTGACGCTCTCATCCCCGGTATGTACCAGACAGCTGGGCATCCTCCGCTCCTCCCCTCGTTTTGAACTCCCCCTATTCTACACGATTTTCCCCGGCAGGACAAGCCCCGGCGGAAAAAGTCCGCACCTGCCCCAGCTTCTGGCGGAAATGTGAATTTTTTCAAAACCTCCCGTTTTTCTGTGGCGCTGTCTTTTTTCCTATGATATACTATAATTTATGATAATGGGCGGCATCTGCCCTGCCGCTGATCAATCTACCGACGAGGGGGAAGTTGTTTATGGCAAATCGCGTGGTCATCAACATCTGCGGGGAGGAGCTCACCTTCATTGCGGAGGAGTCCTCTTCTTACATGCAGCGGGTGGGCGCCTACGTCAATGATAAAATGGCGGAGGTCCTAGACAGCTCCAAAGTGGGCCGCACGGATGCCGCCGTCCTCACCGCCGTCAACATTGCCGACGAGCTCTTCAAGGCCCAGGCCGCGGCGGAGCAGCTCCGGGGCCAGATCAAGGGGTATCTGGACGAGGCCGGCAGGGCCCAGAGCGAGGCCAGCGAGCTGAAGCGGGAGGTCTTCCGCCTCCAGCAGAAGCTGGACGCCCAGGCCCGGAAGGACCGGGGATGAGGCCGGAGCTGCTGGCCCCCGCCGGTTCGCCGGAGGCTCTGCGGGCGGCGGTCCAGAACGGCGCGGACGCGGTGTACCTGGGCTGGGGCGCCTTCAACGCCCGCAGGGGCGCGAAAAATTTTTCTGATGAGGAGTTCGCCGCCGCCCTGGCCTACTGCCACGAGCGGGGGGTCCGGGTCTTTCTGACGCTGAACACCCTGGTGACGGACCGGGAGCTGCCCCAGGCGCTGGAGACAGCCGTTCAGGCCGGCCGCCTGGGGGTGGACGCGGTGCTGGTGCAGGACTGGGGGCTGTTCGGCCTGCTGCGCCGGACGCTGCCGGATCTGCCCCTCCACGCCAGCACCCAGATGAGCCTGTTCACCTCCGGCGGTGCCCGGGAGCTCGCCGCCGACGCCTGCGAGCGGGTGGTCATTGCCCGGGAGTGTTCGGCGGAGGACACCCGTACGATCTGTGAAAACTGCCCTGTGGAAGTGGAGGTCTTTGCCCACGGGGCGCTGTGCATGTGCTACTCCGGCCAGTGCGGGATGAGCGCCCTGATCGGGGGCCGCTCCGGCAACCGGGGCCGCTGCGCCCAGCCCTGCCGCCTGCCCTACGGGGTTAACGCCCCCGCCAAAAAGGCATATCCCCTGAGCCTGAAGGACAGCTGTCTGGCCGGACGGCTGGAGGAGATGGGGGCCATGGGCGTATCCTGCGTGAAGCTGGAGGGCCGCATGAAGCGGCCGGAGTATGTGGCCGTCATCACCCGCATCTACGCCCGCCTGCTGGAGGAGGGCCGTGGTCCCACCGCCGACGAGCGGGCGGAGCTGGAGCAGGCCTTCTCCCGGTCCGGCTTCACCGACTGGTACTGGCAGGGCAAACACGGCGCTGCCATGTTCGGCACCCGTCCGGAGAACGCTCCGGACCCCAAAGACCTCTTTGAGGAGGCCCGCCGGGCCTATGAACGGGACAGCCTGCGGACAGTGCCGGTGGATCTCTCCTGCTCCGTTTCCGCGGGGGTGCCCTGCACCCTGACTGTGTCGGACCGGGACGGCCACAGCGTCACGGTCACCGGCCCGGTGCCGGAGGCCGCCCGGACCCGGGCCCTGGATGGACTGGAGCTGGAAGCCCGCCTCCGCAAGACCGGCGGCACCGCCTACCGCTGCGACACCGTGGTCACCCTGGTAGATGAGGGGCTGTCCCTCTCCGCCAGTGCCGTCAATGCCCTGCGGCGGGATGCGCTGGCGGCTCTCACCGCCGCCCGCACTGCGCCGCCCAAGCGCCGGGAGCTGCCGGTGCCGCCCCTGCCGGAGGCCGACTGCACAGCGGAGACGCCCCGGCTCACCATTTCCGTGACCCGGCTGGAGCAGCTCTCCCCCGCCCTGCTGGAACTGGGCTGCCCGGCCCGGGTCTATATCCCGCTGGAAGAGGTCTCTCGGCTGGAATCTCTCCCGGGAGAAGGCCCGGAATGGTGCGCCGTTCTGCCCCGGGTCTGGCGGGACCGGGACGAGCCTGCGCTCCGCACCTTGCTGGAGCGGGCCCGGGCTCTGGGCTTTACCGGTGTTCTGATCGGAAATCTGGGCCATCTGCCCCTGGTGCGGGGCCTGAACTTCCATCTCTACGGCGATTACGGCCTGAATGTGTTCAATTCCCGGTCCCTGGCCTATCTGAAGGACAAGGAGCTGGAGAGCGCCTGCGTGTCCTTTGAGCTGCGGTTCGCCCAGATCCGGGATCTGAAAAAGGTGCTGCGGGCGGAGGCCATTGTCTACGGCCGCCTGCCCCTGATGATTACGGAGAACTGCCTGGTGCAGAACGAGACCGGCTGCCGCCTGGACCGGCAGGGCCCTTGTGTCCCGGAGGACGGCCCCTGCCGCTGCGGCCAGCCCAATGTTCTGGTCGACCGCACCGGCGCCGCTTTTCCCCTGCTGCCCGCCTACGGCCACCGGACGGAAATCCAGAACAGCAAGCCGCTGTATCTGGCGGACCGGCCGGAGCACCGCAGGCTGGGACTGGCCTATGCCCGTCTCCGCTTCACCACGGAGACAGCGGAGGAATGCGTGTCCGTCGTGCAAAACTATCTGGATGCCGCGCCCGCCGCGGGGGATTTCACCCGGGGGCTTTACGAACGGGGAGTTGAATAATCAAATGACAGCCTGGATAGATGCCCGCTGGTTTTGGACCCTTTTGATCCTTACCCTCTGCGGAGAGTTTCTGCTTCCCTGCCTGCTGGCCCGGAAGGATCCAGCCTATCGGCCTGGAACCATGGCGGTCAGCGTTCTGGGCAGAAGGGGCGGTCCCGTGGCCCGTGTCTACCGCCTGTGGCTGGCGTGGCTGGGGATATGGCTTTTGACCACTGCCGCCGTCTACGCCGTCGGCGCGGCGCCGGCCTCCCGGTGGCTGGCGGCGGGATTGGCCGTGTCCCTGGGCGGCTTCGCCCTGGGCGCCGGTATCCTGGCCGCCCTATTTCCCACCGGGCTCACCAAAGATCTGTCGGATCGCTCTGCCCTGATCCACGGCATTGCCTCTGCCCTAGGCTTTTTCGCCCTGCTGTTCCTACCCCTCTGGCGGGCGCTGCTGGCGCTGGAGACAGACTCCCCGGTTATGGCGTGGGCCTGCTTTGCCGCCCTGGGGCTGGCGCTGGTATTCTTCACGCTGTTTGTCCTCTCGGACAAAGACCGCTTCCAAGGCACGGCTGTGGCCCGTGAGGGTCTTTGGGAACAGCTCTGCCTGGCGGCCATGTATGTTCCCTTGTTGCTGGATGCAATCGTCCACCTGATTTCCGCCCCCTGAGCTGTACAGCCCTCCGCACGGAACCTTACACTGATAAAAGCAGGGATGCATCTGTCCGCCCATCAGCGGGACTTGTCTCCTGCATCCAATGGGGTTAACCGCCTGAAAGCATCATATTTCCTATACAATTCATAAATTTTATTTTATATTATACAAACCGTATTTATTTTGGAGTTTGACATGGAAGAGATCAAGGTAAAATATTTCACAGATGACATCGACGAGCTGTGCTACGTGGAGGGCAAGTCCGACTGGATCGACCTACATGCGGCGGAAACCGTGACTATGAAGGCCGGGGAGTTCCGGCTGATCCCCTTGGGGGTGGCCATCGCCCTGCCGGAGGGGTATGAAGCCCACATCGTCCCCCGCAGCTCCACCTTTAAGAATTACGGCATTCTGCAGACCAACTCCATGGGCGTGGTAGACTACACCTACCGGGGCGACGGTGACCAGTGGCGGATGCCCGCCTACGCCACCCGGGATGTGACCATTGAGAAAAACGCCCGGATCTGCCAGTTCCGCATCATGAAAAACCAGCCCCGGCTGACCTTCACCAAAGTGGAGCATCTGGACGGTCCCGACCGGGGCGGCTTCGGCTCCACCGGAAAGTGAGGGCGCGGCCATGGCAAAGATCGTACTGGCCTCCGGCTCTCCCCGGCGGCAGGAGCTGCTCCAGCGCATCGGCATCACGGACTTCGACATCCGGGTGCCTCAGACAGAGGAGACCTATCCCGCCGGCCTCTCCCCCCGGGAGACGGTGGAGTACATCTCCCGGGAGAAGTCCGACGCGGCCGCCGCTCTCTGCACACCGGAGGAAATCATCATCACTGCCGACACCATGGTGTTTCTGGACGACCAGCGTCTCGGCAAGCCTGTGGACGAGGCGGACGCCCTGCGGATGCTGACGGCCCTCCAGGGCCGCCGCCACACGGTATGCACCGGCGTCACCGTCCGCCGGGGCGGTGAGATCCTGACGGAGAGCGCGTCCACCGACGTGTATTTCCGCCCCGCCGCGGAGGCGGAGCTCCGGGGCTACATCCGCACCGGCGAGCCCATGGACAAGGCCGGGGCCTACGGCGTCCAGGGGCTGGGTGCCCTTCTGGTGGAGCGGCTGGACGGTGACTTTTTCAACGTGATGGGTCTGCCGGTCCTGCGCTTGAGCCGGATGCTGGAGCGGTTCGGCGTCCATTTCTTCTGCTGACCAACGATCAGGAGGGTTTCCTTTGAAGAAATTTTTTCGGGAACACGGCATCTGGGTCCTGTTCGCCACGGCGGTGATCGCCGTGAGCCTGTCCCTCATGTCCTTTTTCTCCAACACCTCCTCTCCCCTGTCCAATCTGGCGGGGATCATCGCCTCCCCCTTCCGGTCGGCCTACACCGCTGTGACAGGCTGGATCACAGACAAGCAGAACTACTATCAGGACGTCACCGCCCTGGAGGAGGAGAACGCCGCCCTGCGGCGGGAAAACGCCATCCTCAAGGCCCAGAACCGTCTGGCTCAGACCAACAATGAGGAAAACGCCCGCCTGCGGGATCTGCTGAACCTGCGGCCCCAGAACTATGACCTGGAGCTGGAGACGGCCTCCGTCACGGAGCGCACGGTCACCAACTGGACCTCCTCCCTGACACTGAACATCGGCACGGATCACGGCGTCGAAGTGAACGACTGCGTCATCGACGAGACGTATGCCCTGGTGGGTGTGGTCAGCGAAGTGGGACTCAACTGGTGCACGGTCCTCACCATCGTGGACACGGACACCTCCCTGGGCGCCCAGGTGTTCCGCACCAAGGACCTGGGGCTGGCGGTGGGCGACTTCTCCCTGATGCGGGAGAACCGCCTGCGGCTGGACTATCTGCCCGCGGACTGTCAGCTGCTGGGCGGCGATCTAGTGGTCACCTCCGGCCTGGGCGGGTATTATCCCTCCGGCCTCTCTGTCGGCACAGTGGAGGAGGTGCAGCTCAGCGACTCCGGCGCTGCCTCCTACGCGGTGCTGGAACCCGCCGCCGACTTTGACAGTCTGGTGGAGGTCTTCGTCATCAAATCCTTTGACATCCAGACCTGATGGGACGGATGTCCCCACCTGTTCGGAAAGGAGGCTCCGGCATTGCTGGCGCGGAATGAGACCATTTTCAAATGGGCCCTGTATGCCGGGGCCACGGCAGTGTTCTTCCTGCTCCAGGGGGCGGTGCTCCAGCGGATCACCCTCTGGGGCGTCATTCCCTTTGTGTTCCCCATCCTGGTGGCGGTCCTGGGTATGTATGAGGGTCCCCTCCCCGCCTCCGTCTACGCCCTGACGGTGGGAGTGCTGTGCGACCTGCTGCTGCCGGCGTCCATCCCCTGCTTTTACACCCTGATCTTTCCCGCGGCGGGGCTATGCGCGGCGCTGATCTCCCAGAGCCTGCTGCCGGCGGGCTTTCTCTGTGGGGTGGTCACCTCCGTGCTCTCCTTCCTCCTTACAGACGCCTTTCACTGTATCGTGCTGTGGGCTGGGGGGAAAGCCGCCTGGGCTGCGGGGGCCCAAGTCTTCCTGCGGGAGGTCTGCGTCTCCATCCTGCTGGTGGTCCCGGTGGTGTTGCTGTTCTCTGCCGTGTTCCGCCGCACCCACCTGGATGACTGAGAAGGAGGCTGTCTATGGACCATAAGGAAGCCCATCATCTGCGCCTGTATGTTCTGGCAGCCCTGTTTTTCATTGTGGCTGCGGTCTACATCGGGGTCCTGTACGACACGCAGGTGAACAATTACGACTATTACTACGCCAGCTCCGTCCGCAGCATCGCCCGGTCGGAGACCGTGGAGGCCGCCCGGGGCAACATCACCGACCGAAACGGCAAGGTGCTGGTGTCCAGCCGCTCCTCCTACAACCTGACCTTTGACGCCTCCCTGCTGGAGAAGGACGAAGATGCCAACGAGTCCCTCCTGCGGCTGCTGCAGTTGTGTCAGAGCCGGGGGATCAACTGGGTGGATTCTCTGCCCATCTCCCGCTCCGCCCCCTTCGCCTACACCATCGACTCCCTGGACAGCGCCGCCAGGAGCCGCTTTCTCACCTATCTGAAGGATCTGGACGAGGCCGCGAACGCCCTGGCCGCCTATCTGCTGGAGCATCCTGCCCTGCTGGAGACCACGGACGAGGAGGGCAACAGGGAAAACCCCGCCGACGACATCCTGGCGGATGAGGAGCTGGATCAGGCCGGCAAGGCCCAGGCCCTGCTGGAGGAGCTGACCTCCAGTCAGCTGACCGGCGCCATGCTGGAAGGGTCCGGTCTCTCCGCCACGCGGCTGATCGCCCTGATGCGGAAGGATTTCGGCCTCTCCGCCTCTTTTTCCGTGGAGGAGGCCCGGCTGGTGCTGGGCGTCCAGTACGAGATCCGCAGCCGAAATCTCGCCAGAACGGACGCCTATGTGCTGGCGGAGGATATCGATGCGGAGCTGATCTCCCTGCTGAACGACGGCGACTACGCCGGAGCCAAGATCACCCCCTCCTCCGTACGGGAGTACGAGACGACCTACGGGGCGCATATCCTGGGGTATCTCGGAAAAATCAACGACAGTGCGGAAAAGGAGGCCCTGGGCGAAGGATATAACTGGAACGACTATGTGGGCAAGGACGGCGTGGAGGCGGCCTTTGAATCCCATCTCAAGGGCACCGACGGCACCCGGGTGGTCTCCCTGAACGAGGACGGCAAGATCACCGGCGAGTATTACTCCAAGGAGCCGGTGCCCGGCAACACTGTGGAGCTGACCATCGACCTGGACCTCCAGCAGGCGGCGGAGGACGCCCTGGCCGCCACCATCACCCGGATGACCGGGGAGGATGGGGATGAGACCCGGGGCGGCGCCGTGGCGGTGGTACAGGTGGGCACGGGGGAAGTTCTGGCCCTGGCCTCTTATCCCACCTATGATCTCTCCACATTCCGACAGAGCAGCATCTACGCGGCTCTCTACAATGACCCTGCCCGCCCCTTCACAAACCGCGCCACCAACGGGACGTACGTCCCCGGCTCCACCATCAAGCCCCTGACGGCCGTGGCCGCGCTGGAGAAGGGGATCATTACTCCCACCCAGGAGATCTACTCTCCCAGCCGGTGGGTCTATCCCAACGACCCCACCCACAGCGGCGCCAACTGCGCCGGCGGCAACCACGGTCTCATCAATGTGACGGAGGCCATCACCAAGTCCTGCAACTACTTCTTCGCGGAGATGGGATACCGAATGGGCATGGACACCTTCCGGGAGTATCTGCAGGCCTTCGGCCTGGGAGAGCACACCGGCATTGAGATTGGTGATTACGCCGGTACCTTGCCCAGCAATGAGGCGGGCCACGACCAGACCCCCTGGGCCACCTTCGGCCAGGCCAACCAGCTCTACTCGCCCCTCCAGCTTGCCAACTACATCGCCACACTGGCCTCCGGCGGACAGCACTGCAAGGCCCACCTGCTGAAGGCCGTGAAGTCCTATGACAATACGGAGGTCCTGGCTGTGGGCGACACGGCGCCCACCAACGTGGTCTCCATGCAGGATTCCACGCTAGAGGCGGTGAAAAAGGGCATGCTGGGCTACACCCAGCCCGGCGGCTCTGTTTACAATGCCTTCCGGAACTGCGTGGTCACTGCCGGCGCCAAGACCGGCACCTCCGAGCTGGGCGGCAACCAGACCGAAAACGGCGTCTTCGTCTGCTTCGCCCCTTATGACGATCCGGAGATCGCCGTGGCCATCGTCATTGAGCACGCCACCTGGGGCTCCAATCTGGCCACCACGGGCGTGGATATTCTCAACGCTTACTTTACCGCCGACGAGACCGGCAGTGCCGTCACCGGCGAAAACCAACTGCTTCCGTAAGGAGACGCATCCCCATGAGCGAACCCTTTGTCTTTGATCCCCGCTGCGACCTGTGCAAGGAGCCCTTCGGCGCCGTCCCCTGCGGAACGGCGGTCACCTTTCACTGCCGCCCCCTGGCCACGGAGGGCTTTTCCCACTGCGCACTGGTCCTCTCCTGTGAGTTTTCCGGGACGCAGCGGGAGCAGGAACTACCCCTGGAGGGCTTCGCAGGCGAGCGGCTTTGCTTTTCCGGCACACTGACCGCGCCGGAGCTGCCCGATCTTCTCTGGTATCACTTCCGCTTCTGGCGGGAGGACGGCACCGGCTGTCTGCTGGACAAGACCGGCTACCGCAGTGACGGACAGGCCGTGTCCTGGCAGCTGACGGTCTACCAGGAAAGCCGTACGCCCGGCTGGTTTGGGGCAGGTGTGACATACCAAATTTTTCCAGATCGTTTCTGCCGTCTGGTACCCGTGGACCCTGCGGGTCTGGTTGGCCGGCGCTGGGTCCACGAGGACTGGGATGACACGCCGGAGTGGCGGCCGGATCCGGATGGGGAGATCCGCAACCGGGACTTCTTCGGCGGCGATCTGGCC
>ERZ832522.6006-NODE-6006-length-10567-cov-12.563261_pt1 | contig 10567 bp, 10 predicted proteins | sample MGYA00519951_ERZ832522 | MGnify/ENA primary metagenome ERZ832522 (study PRJEB31850, sample SAMEA3708728) | human gut metagenome | biome: human gut; feature: human-associated habitat; material: faeces | place: China | collected 2014 ... | reverse complement strand
CAATCAGCAGACACAGCATAATAGGTCCCCACAAGAAATCCTTGATGGACAGCACCACATTGTTAAAAGCTTCCATATAATTCCCTCCCTAAATAATGAATTATAATATTAGAATAATCACGCGGCCTGAATTTTTATTCAGTTTCTTCATAAAAGCTTTTTCAAAGTTTTTTCCTATCCCCACGAATACAAAAAACAGAAAAATCCTTGCTCAAACGGCTCTGAAAAAACTGTATTCAAACTTCAAAACCTGATATTATTTTACCGCATCCCACGCAAAAAACAAGCACTTTTTTCCAGTGAAGCGTGGGACGCATTTCGCCTTTATGTGCATTTTGCATATATAAACCACGAAATAGCACAATTTTATATAACAATTTTACAACACCCAAAAACACGTAGCAGACAAATGTCCTTCCCATAAAACAATGCAGTTTGACACAAACAGTCCATCCGGATATTGATTCCACCTGTTAAATTGCACAAAAAAACTGCATCTTCCATCGACTTTTGACATTTCTTCTTTTTTTCTAAATTTGTAATTTTTTTCCAATTACCAATTTGTGCAAAATAAACAACAAATCCCCTTCCATATTTCTATCAGAAATGTTATTTTCTTCCAGTTTATGCATTATAATATTCATGCTAATAAACTATTTTTTATCGCATGCATCTGTCCACAAGCAAAAGAACACCCCCTGCGCTTTCGCACAGAGGGTGTGAATTTTATACGTGGGTCATGCTCAATATGAAATTGGATTCTTTCCTGAAAGGAAGATTATTTGTCCAGCTGAGGAGCAACGTCATCCATCCATTTCATCAGACCGCCCATTTCTGCATTCTTATCCCATACATATTTCTTTGTTTCGGAAGCGATAACACCGCTCAGACCAATCAAAGCTACGCAGTTGGGGAATGCCATACAAGCGTTCAGTACGTCAGCAATGTTCCAAACTACATCCAGTGCAGCTACACAGCCTACCAGTACAACAAATGTCCAAACAACACGGAAAGGCATGATGGACTTAACACCTACCAGATATACCCAACATCTTTCACCATAGTAGGACCAACCCAGAATAGTGGACCATGCGAATGTCAGCAGACCGAATGTCAGAACTGCGGGACCGATTACGGGAATCGCATTGAAGGCACCTGCTGTCATCTGCGCACCTACCAGACCTTCCATACCTACGGGGTCTTTAATGATGGAGGATACCAGAACCAGACCTGTCAGCAAGCAAACTACGATTGTATCCCAGAATACACCGGACATGGAAATCAGCGCCTGTCTTGCAGGGTTTCTTGTTGCCGCACATGCGTCAACGATAGGAGCAGAGCCCAAACCGGATTCGTTTGTGAACAGACCACGGGATACGCCGGCACGGATACAAGCTACTACTGTTGCACCAACAAAGCCGCCGCCTGCTGCTGCAGGGTTGAATGCGCCTTTTACGATTGCTGCGAAAGCTGCGGGAATATGAGCACCATTGATTACGCAGATTACGATACAACCTACGATGTACAGACCTGCCATCAGAGGAATCAGCTTTTCACATACCTTGGAGATGGACTTAACGCCGCCCAGAATAACCAGACCTGTGATAATCATCAGAACGATACCTGTTGCAATCTTAGGTACGCCGAATGTACCATTCATGGATTCTGCGATGGAGTTTGCCTGTGTCATGTTACCGATACCGAAGCAAGCGATACCTGTAAAGATTGCGAACAGGACACCCAGCCATTTATGACCCAGACCTCTTTCCAGAGCGTACATGGGACCACCGATGAAAGAGCCGTCTTTTGCTTTTACACGGTATTTAACTGCCAGTGTTGCTTCACCATATTTGGTTGCCATACCCAGCAGACCTGTGAACCACATCCAGAATACAGCACCGGGGCCACCAATGCCGATTGCAGTTGCAACACCTACGATATTACCGGTACCGATAGTAGCTGCAAGAGCTGTTGCCAGAGCTGCGAAGCCGCCGATATCACCGGATGCTTCCTTATCCGGTGTTACAGACAGTTTTACGCCTGTGAAGGTCTTTCTCTGAATCCCTTTTGTTCTGATTGTTAACAGCACATGTGTACCAATCAGCAGACACAGCATAATAGGTCCCCACAAGAAATCCTTGATGGACAGCACTACGTTGTTAAAAGTTTCCATTTACAATTCCCTCCCAAAAAATGTAATTGATTATAAGTGCAATAAAATTGCTATTGAAATCTTAACAGTTTCTTTATTCTCTCTTAACGCATTCTTTATATCATGGCTAAAAAAATTTTCCGTCCCCACGAAAACGGATACTACGTTGCAATTGAATCTATGAAACCTGTCTTTCGATTTCTGCTTTTTCAGTGTACGCGATTTTCCCTGTAAATTCAAGCATTTTTTTATATCGCAAAAATTAGAAAAAAGCTTCATTTTATTGATTTTACACAGAACCTTCGACAAATTATCACAAAAAAATCATGGAAAACGCACTGTGCTATTGCTCAGTGACAAATGTACTTTTTAACTATATCTTAACAACATCTTTACACCTTTTTGCGATACCCATCGGTAAATCTGCATAAAAAATCATCATTTTTTTAAATTTTTGCAGTATTTTCTCCATTTTTAATTAGTTTACATAACGCAATAATTGTATTTTGTCATTTTGTACAAAAAAAGAGACACTAAAATAGTGTCTCTCCGCCTGCAAAATTCTGTTTTCAGCTTAAACTATTCAGTGGCAGTGACCGCCGCAGTGATGGTCATGCTCGCTACAGTTTTCATGATCGTGGTCATGGTGATGGGTACATTCTACCGCTGCATTGTATTCCAATGTACCGTCCACATACGCCTGCGCCTTCTCATCCGCATTGCCGCTCACACCGCCGCGCAGTTCGATGCCCTTCTGCGCCAGTGCAGCCTTTGCACCGCCGCCGATACCGCCGCAGATGAGCACAGTTACACCATTCAGCAGCAGAAAATCCGCCAGCATGCTGTGTCCACTGCCCATTGTGGGAACAATCTCGCTGTCCACAATCTTTTTATCCTCTACGGTGTAGAATTTAAATTCCTTTGTATGCCCAAAGTGCTGGAATACTTCGCCATTTTCGTAGGTCACTGCAATTTTTGTTTTCATTTTATTCTCTCCCCTGTTTTTATTATCTCATTTTTTCCAGAAAATCTACCATAGGATCCAGCCATTCGCCTTCGTATTCCTCTGCCGCACCTCTGTCGCATTTTGCTGCAATCGCAGGGTCAATGGGCAGCTTGCAGACAACGGGAATATTGTGCTTTGCCGCAATCGCTTCAATCTGGCTTTCCCCAAAAATATGATGGATACCGCCGCAATCGGGACATTTAAAGTAGGACATATTTTCCACGATACCCAGAATGGGCACATTCATCATTTCCGCCATTTTTACAGCCTTATCTACAATCATGCCAACCAGCTCCTGCGGAGAAGTTACAATAATAATGCCATCAATCGCGATAGACTGGAAAACAGTCAGCGGAACATCTCCTGTGCCGGGTGGCATATCGATGAACATATAGTCCACATCCCCCCAAACAACATCCTTCCAAAACTGCTTTACGGTTTCCGCAATAACCGGCCCTCTCCAGACTACGGGGTCTGTGTCATTATCCAAAAGCAGATTAACAGACATCATCTCAATGCCCTTTTTGGATTCGCAGGGCAGAATCCCCATCTGTGTGCCATACGCCTTTTCTGTCACACCAAATGCCTTAGGGATGGAAGGGCCTGTGATATCCGCATCCAGAATAGCTGTTTTTTTGCCCCTTCTGTTTGTCAGAACCGCCATAGTAGAGGTTACCATGGATTTCCCAACGCCGCCTTTCCCGCTGACAACAGCAATCACCTTTTTGATTTTGCTGTGTTCATTGGGGGGTACCAAAAAATCCGCCGGTTTTCTGCTGCTGCAGTCAGAAGAACAGCTGCCGCAGTTGTGAGAACAATTTTCACTCATCAAATTCATCTCCTAAATTTCTCTTATTCTTTTCATCCTTCATTTCCTTCCGGCAAAGCTGTCCGCATTTTCGTCCGCAGCCGGCATTTTCCCGTTCGCAAATGTCAATATCTCCGCCTTCGATAAAAAGCATCTTCCCATTTACCAACGCATCCGCCAGCTTCCGCCGTGCATCGTTATAAATGCCCTGCACCGTGGTTCTGGCAATGCCCATCTGCGCGGCACATTCCTCCTGCGTATAGCCTGCCAAATCAATCAGACGGATCGTCTCGTATTCATCCACCGCCATGATGATGCGTTCCTCGCAAAGCTGGCTGCCCATAGGCGCAAAGCTGTTTGTTCGGGGCATCCCACAGACGCGTCTGCACTTTCTTGGTCTTGCCATAGAAACGCCTCCTTATTTTTGACATATACCGCTTTCTCCAGTATACACTTATTCTGACATATGTCAATATTATAATTAAAAAAAGTCGTATGTATCTTTTTACATACGACCTTCTCTCTTTTTCTGATCCGCTTTATTCTTCCTCGTGTCCGTAATTTTTCAGCAAAAGCCCGATTCCCATAAGCACCGCAAACAAAATCAGATAGTAAAGCACTGCCTTTCTGAGAGATACAATCGCCGCCAGAACCATAAAGGCACTCGCAATTACCCCCAAAGCAGGCACCACTACGCGATAAAAGAAGCCAAGCTCCTTTTCTTTTTTCATCTGCATCACGAAAATGGGAATATACATCGCATAAATCGTTACGATGGGTAATTCAGAGCTATCGAAGCAAAAGGGTCCGAACCAGGGCTTTGGTGCCAGATTCGCACCATAAAAATACGTCAGCCAGAGCATCGCCATCATCAAACCAATCAGCGCAGAGTTTGTCGGCATTTTCGTCACTGTATCTACTACCTTGAACACCTGCGGACGAGGCCCTTCATCCCTGACACCCATGGCATAAAACGCTCTGGTACACGCCATCATCAGCCCGTTCAACGTGCCCAGACAAGAAATGACAACAAAAATGAACAGCAGTGTACCGCCAAGCTGCGTGAACACGGTTTCAAACGCAATCCGCGCACCCGTTTCGCCGCCTGCCATCATGACCTCATTTTTGACTGCGCCAGCCAGCCCGATATAATACAGAATATAAACCAGAACCACAAAGGCAGATCCGAAAATCAGCGCCAAGGGCAGGTTTTTCTTCGCATCCTTCAATTCCGCGTTGATGGAGGTTGCACAAATCCAGCCCTCATACGCAAAGCAGGTGCCTACCACTGCCGTAAAAAGAGGATTTTTACTCGTAAAGGTATGCACTGCCGTTGTTGTAAAATTCTCTACCAGAATCCCGTTTTTCAAGCCGAAAATCGTCCCGAAAATCGCCATCAAAAATAAAGGAATCAGCTTTGCCGCCGTTGTGGTCACCTGCAGTCTGCCTGCCAGCTTCGGCGCAAGCGCATTGATGACATAGCTGCCCACCAGAAACAGCCCTGATAACGTCATAACCTGCGGCCCGACGATTTCCCAGCCCATCAGAACGCCGAAATATCTTGCCGCTACCCACGCCACAACGGATGTCATGGCAGGGAAATAAATCACCGCCGCAAACCATGCAAAAAAATAGGCATATCTTCCCCCTACCAGAACCTCTGCATAATCCACAACGCCGCTGACCTTTTCATGCTTTGTTGCCATCAGCGCAAAATTATACGCGCACAAAATCATCACCAAGCCGCCCAAAAGCCACGCCAAAATTCCTAAGGAAAGGTTGCCGCCGGTTGCCGTCAGCACCTTTTCCGCTTTAAAAAATACACCACTGCCGATGACAATCCCAACTACCATGGCAATCGCCGTCAGCAAGCCGTATCTTTTTTCCAAACCGTTATCCATATTGCTTTTTCCTCTCCTGTTTCTTTCACACTTACACACATATCCGCACCAACGCAGTTATGCTTTACATTATAAAAGTACCATTTTTTCCCAGAAAAAGCAACTAATTCTTAGAAAACTCATCTTTCTTTTTTCCCCAAGAACACAAAAAAACCCTTTCTTCGTCAGGAAAAGGGTTTTTAGATGTGTCCCAATAAGGAGCCTTGCATTTATACAAGCCTAATTTTATCTCTCGTGATTTCCTGCAAGCTTTTGCAGCTTGTCATCGTCATGGCATCCTTCAGCTCCGCTTTTAGCTTTTCCGTATACAGCTGCACGCCTTCCGCACCACCGCCGTAAGCCGCAATTACATAGGGTCTGCCAATCAGCACCGCATCCGCGCCAAGGGCAAGCATTTTAAACACATCATCCCCCGTGCGCACACCACCATCTACAAATATTTTTGTATCCGTGCCGACTACCGCACGAATTTCAGGCAGCACCTCTGCTGTCGAAAGCCCATGATCCATCACTCTGCCGCCATGGTTGGAAACCACAATCGCATACGCACCTGCTCTGACCGCCTTCTGCGCCGCTTCCGCCGTCATAATGCCCTTTACGATAAACGGCAAATTGGTTGCCGCAGCAATCTCTCGCAGCTCCTCCTCCGTTTTCAGCAGCATAGGCGGATTTGCCAGACCTGCATGGGGCAGACCTGCGCTATCAATATCCATAGCAAAAGCAAGCGGATGCACCGCCTCGACCTCCTTCAGCCGTTCCTTCACCACTTCGACCGCCCAAGGCTTCAAGGTAGGAATCCCCCAGCCGCCATTCTCCCGAATTGCCTCCAGCGGCTCATAAAAATTTTCTGCCTTAGGGCCGCCGCCGCCAAACGCCAGAATCCCTGCCGCCTTTGCGCCGAGCATCACCGCATCACAATACAGCCTGTCAGTCATATCCTCTGTATAGGTATACGGAATCAAGCCGATAGGTGCAACGAAAATCGGCGCAGCAAAGGTTTCCCCAAAGAGTGAAATTTCCATATTTCGCTCCTGATTGCCGCCTGTGACATCCATTTCCAGCTTTACATGCTCCCCAAGCCATGCCACGTTCCGCTGAAAGGTGCGAGAAGCCCCCTTCCCGGCAGGTCCCGGCATCACGCCCCTGCAGGCAATGCCGTTACATTCGGGGCAAACCCTGCATCTGGGTGCCATTCTTTTTCTTGCGTTTTCCAGAACCTCCTGATAGGTCATGTTCTTCCCCTCCTAAAAAACTTCCAAACTCTTTCTCTGTCTTTTTCAAATTCCATCAAATTCCGTCTGGGCAAATCATAGCACATCTTTCCCCTCCTGCAAACAGAAATTTGCTTTTCTTTCGATAAAATGCTACACTGATAAAAACCGAACCGAAAGGAGCAACTTCATGCTGATTTATATTATTCTGATGCTTGCGCTTGCCTATTTTTTTCAAAAGGAAGGGCAGAAGCTTTTAGCGGGAAAATCCAAGCTTCTGGCGGAATTCTGTCAGGATGCCTACGCAACAAAAACCGCCCTCAGCACCCTGCGGATTCTTTGTCTGTCCTCTGCTGTCAGCGGCTTCTGGATGCTGATTGCCTTCCTGCTTTCCAAAACCATCCATAAATTTCTCACGCCCTTTGCCCTGCTTTCCATCCTTTGCTACAGCATCGGATTCATCCTTGCCATGCTGCGGCTCAGAAAGCTGTAAACAAAAACCGAAAGAATCTCTTCCTTAAAATAAAATAGAAATTCTTTAGGTGTGTCCCAGTAAGAAAACATGAAGAAAATGAAATAGCTGAAAGCCTGCGGATACAAGGAAGTTTCCCGCAGGCATCCTTTGACTTAGGCTGTCAAGGGGAACTGACGCAGTAGCCGTAGCTTTCAGCATTTCAGAATGCAAGGTTTCTTATCTGGGCGCACCCTTCGGTTCTTTTTTTATTTATCGCAGGAACAGCCGCAGTAGCAGCCTCTGTATCCTATGATACGGCGCATATCTGACAGGCAGATCCATCCATGTATGCTTATTTACAATACTCTTTTCATGGCTAAAGGTTTCAAAGCTTTTCTTTCCGTGATAGCTGCCCATGCCGCTGCCGCCAACACCACCAAAGCCCATTCTGCTTGTTGCCAGATGGATAATCGTATCGTTGATGCAGCCGCCGCCAAAGGGCACATATCTGAGGAATCGCTCCGCAAGGGCCTTATTTTGCGTAAAAAGATACAACGCCAATGGCTTTTCTCTTTTACGGATAAATTCCTCTGCCTCCGCCATGCTGTCCACAGGCAGAATCGGGAAAATCGGCCCAAAGATTTCTTCCTGCATCACGGCATCCTCAGCCGTCACATCATCCAGAATGGTTGGCTGAATCTGCATCGTTCTTTCATTCCAGCCACCGCCGAACACCACCTTTTCAGGGTCAATTAAGCCCGTCACGCGGTCAAAATGCTTTTGGTTAATCATCTTCACATACGCGTCATTTTCCGTTGCATCCGCACCGTACATCCGCACAATCCATTTTTTCAGATAAACAAGAAATTCATCCTTGACGCTTCTTTCCACCAGAATATAATCCGGTGCCACGCAGGTCTGTCCGCAGTTTAACAGCTTGCCGAACGCAATCCGCTTTGCCGCCAGCTCCAGCTTTGCGGTACGGTCAACCACACAGGGGCTTTTGCCGCCCAGCTCCAACGTCACAGGGGTCAGGTGCTTCGCTGCCTTCGCCATCACCTCTTTGCCAACCGTCACGCCGCCGGTAAAGAAGATATAATCAAACCTCTGGTCTAGGAGTGCCTGATTTTCTGCTCTGCCACCCTCCACCACAAATATAAATTCCTCCGGGAAGCACGCCCGTAAAATCCTCCGTATCACCGCAGAGGTTGCAGGCGCATAAGCAGAAGGCTTGACCACCGCACAGTTGCCTGCCGCAATCGCCCCAATCAGCGGCTCCATCGTCAGCATGAAGGGGTAATTCCAGGGGGACATGATAAGTGCCACGCCATACGGCTCCTTCACCGTAAAGCTTGTAGCAGAAAACTGCGCCAATGGACTGCGGACATATTTCTTTTTCGCCCAGCCCTCCAGGTGCTTCAGCATATAGGATAATTCTGCCAGAGTCATCCCCACCTCACACATAAACGCCTCTGTTTTGGATTTATTCAAATCCTCGCGCAGTGCTGCGTAGATTTCATTTTCGTGTTGGCGAATGGCTCTTCCTAAGCGTTTCAATGCCTTTTTTCGGAAGGCAAGCGGAATGGTTCTTCCGCTGCGAAAAAACGCCCGTTGCTTTTCCAACTTTTTCTGCATCTTATCTCGCTCCCTTCTCCATGATTTTTTCATACATCCCTGCCAGCTCCTTCGCATCCATCAGCACCGGCACAGGATAAAGCGGATTGCCCTCCGCCGCGGCATGCTTCGATAACGCAGGAATATCCTCCCTGCGGATTTCCTTGATTGTTTCGGGAATCTGCATGTAGTGGTTCATTTCCTTTACCCAGAGGATAAAGGAGGCCGCCGCCCTGCGGTCACTCGTATGCTTCGGCACCATCCCGACACAGCGTGCCAGCTTCGCCAGCTGCGGCACACAGGCATCTCCGTATTCCTCTAAGAAATACGGCAAAATAACAGCGTTTGCAAGCCCATGTGCCACGCCGTATTGTCCGCCAAGGGAATGTGCGATTGCATGGACATAGCCCACATAGGAGCGCGAAAACGCAATCCCTGCGCAGTATGCCGCCTCCAACATATACGCTCTCGCCTTTTTATTCTGCCCATCCTCATAAGCCTTTCGCAGATTTTCATAAATCAGGCGCACCGCATGCTCTGCCATAAAGCGCGTCTGCTTCGTCGTGCTGCCGCCGATATACGCTTCTACGGCATGCGTTAGCGCATCCATGCCCGTCGTTGCGGTAATGCCCTTCGGCAGTCCCAACGTCACATGATAATCCAAAACGGCATATTGCGGAATCAGGGAAAAATCATTGATGGGATATTTGTGCTTCGTGCCGCTGTCCGTAATGACCGCCGCCAATGTGGTTTCACTGCCTGTTCCTGCCGTTGTCGGCACCGCAATCAATAGCGGCAAAGGCTTGTATATCCGCAATAAACCCTTCATTTTATAAACAGGCTTCCTCGGCTTCACAATTCTTGCTCCCGTTACCTTCGCGCAGTCCATCACAGAGCCGCCGCCAAAGGCAATCATTGCCTGCGCACCGCTTTTCAGATATACCGCACGCGCCTGCTCAATATTCTGAATCGTCGGGTTTGCTACCACTTTGTCATAAACCGCGCAGAAGATGCTTCGCCGCCGCAGCTCCTCCTCTAAGTGCTTTGTCAAGCCAAGTCCACGAATACTTTCATCCGTCACCAGAAGCACCTTAGAAATGTTCCGTTCCTGCAATACATCGGGAATTTGGACAATGCTATGTAAAATTTTCGGTTCTCTGTAGGGCATGAACGGCAATGCCGCACGAAATACACCTTGAAATGCCCTGCAATATACCCGTTCTAACCGTTTCATCTGAATCTCCTTCTTCTTTCGTTTTCCTCATGATACGCACAAAAAGGTAAAGCGTCAAGCAAAGAAAGTTCTTTGTTTGCTACATATTATTTATTAGGGTTCACCTTTGACAGCAAACAGATAGTCTCGACAGTTGTTTCAGTTTCCAAGGGAAGTTCTTTCACTTCCTCGCCATCAACAGGCACAG
>ERZ832522.6004-NODE-6004-length-10569-cov-4.749952_pt1 | contig 10569 bp, 10 predicted proteins | sample MGYA00519951_ERZ832522 | MGnify/ENA primary metagenome ERZ832522 (study PRJEB31850, sample SAMEA3708728) | human gut metagenome | biome: human gut; feature: human-associated habitat; material: faeces | place: China | collected 2014 ... | reverse complement strand
AATCCTGTTGTCGCACTACGACGAACCGCTGAGCGGCATCGCCGTCGGCGCGGCCGTCGACGGGGCCCGGTCATACCTGATCGAGACCCAGGCGCTGGTCAGCACGGCCGCCTACGGCACGCCGCAGCGCTCGGCGACCGGATTCGACTCGCGGCGGCTGAACATGCTGCTGGCCGTACTCGAAAAACGGATCGGCCTGAAGATGTACCAGAAAGACGTCTTTTTAAATTTTGCGGGAGGGTTCAAGATCAGCGACACGGGGCTCGACATGAGCGTCATCGCGGCTATCCTGTCGTCGTATTTCGACCGGCCGGTAGACCGGGAAACCTGTTTCGCCGGAGAGATCGGCCTGTCCGGCGAAGTACGTCCCGCTCCCCGCAGCGAACAACGCATCGGCGAAGCGGCCCGGCTCGGCTTCCGACGGATCGTCGTATCGGGCTACCTGCGCAAAAGCCTTCCGAAGCCGCCAAAAGGCATCGAAGTCGTCTATATCAACAAACTGGAAGAGCTGGGACGCATCGTCTTCGGCGTTTCCGGGCCGGTCGAGTAATCCCTTTTATTGCTTACTAAAATCGCTCCGGGAAGTCCGTCCGTTCCGTTTACGGAACCGGATCGTAACCGCTTCCTCCCCACGGATGGCAACGCAGAATTCGCCTCAGGCCCAGATAGCTCCCCTTGAACAGGCCGTGCTTTCGCAGGGCTTCGGCGCAGTACTCCGAGCAGGTGGGCGTGAAACGGCAGGAAGGGGGCGTAAAAGGAGAGATGCAATGACGATATATCCAGATCAACCCCAGCAAAGGGGCTAAAATAAGCCCCTTAAATCCTTTCGGAAAGGTTCCGGATGATCTTCTGCACGGCATTTTCGATCGACGTATAATCGGCTATCTCTTTAGAAACATACAACAGGCCCAGGTTGAACCGTCCGCCTCCCGAGATCTCCCGCAGGGGATTCCGGTTCAGACGGTAAGCCTCCCGTATCCGGCGTTTCAACAGGTTGCGCACGTTGGCCCGTTTGTGATTGCGCTTCGAAACGGAAACCAGCACCGACAGCCCGCCTTCGTCCGTCGCGTCGCCGGCATCGTCCTCCCCGGTGAGAAATACGTAACGGATCGGGTAGACGACACCGCTTTCGCCCTTTTCGAACAGGCGGGCGATCTGCTTGCGCGACCGAAGCCGCTCCGCACGGGGAAACGTATGATCCGAACTCTCCATCATTCCCGCCGGGCTATTTCCCGGCGCTTTTGGTTGCGGCCCCTGCCGTTTTTACCGAGGCTTTTTTCAGCGCGGACGGCGCTTGTTCGCCGGAAGCTGCTCCCGGTCTGGCGGCCGTGCGCACCCGCCTGCCTTTGGCGTATTTCGAACTTTCGATGAAAGTCAGGTCGGGCGACCGCTCCTCGAGCGTCACCGGCGGAACCTCCTCTCCGGCATTGATTTTCCGGATATAAATATCGAGCGCCTTGGTCATCGACGGAACTTCGGGCGTAGGCGCCATCACATGGACGGTCAGTCCTTCGGTCAGCGCGGCCTTGGCCGTCCCGTGGCCGAACGTCGCGATTTTCGGAGCGTTCTCCCCGAGCGTAAATTTTCCGGTCAGCGAGGCGATCTCGGACGGACTGTAAAAGACCAACAGATCGTACTTGCGGACATCGACCGCATCCAGGTCGGCGCTCACCGTACGGGCCAGGATCACCTTGCCGAACTGAAGTTTCATCTTCTCCATCGCCAGCGGCATCTCGGGCTTGTGCGGCTCGGAAAGCGTCAGCAGGAATTTCTCGTCCTTGTGCTTGGCGATCAGTTCGACCAGCGAAGAGAAAGTCCCTTCGGCAAAGAAGATTTTCCGCTTGCGGTAAACGATATATTTTTGCAAGTACAGGGCGATCGCCTCCGTATTGCAGAAATATTTCATGGTTTCGGGAATCGTAACGCGGGCTTCCTCGCAAATCCGAAAGAAATTATCGATCGTAACGCGGCTCGTGAAAATAACAGCCGTATGCGCCAGGATATCCACCCGCTGGCTGCGGAACTCTTTCAGGGAGACCCCCTCCAGCTTAATGAACGGATGGAATTCCACATTCACGCGGTGCTTGAGCACGATCTCATGAAAGGGAGATTTCTCGGCGATGACCGGAGCCGGTTGCGAGACTAAAACATTTTTAATTTTCAAAACAATAACTTGTTTATAGTTAGCTTCTTCTGATAACTCCGCCGTGAGACGGAACTGCTCCTCCTCCTCGGAAAAACACTCAGCAATTTCTGGCTACAACAAGCACGAAAAAGCTTATCGGAAACAATTCGACGGCACAAAGGTACAAAATCCATTGCAGAATTGAAACATCCCGCACCACAAAGAAACGATAACTTTTCGCCAAATACAGCAGATAGAGCGCAGCGGCGAAAACGGCGGTACCGTGCAGTAGCCGGTCGATTCCGGGGCCTTCGGTGAGCGCTACGACCAAAAAAAGAGGAGTCAGCAGGATATATATAAACGACGAAAAAATACGGATCGTGAACCGGAGTTTCTCAAAAAAAAGATCGTTCCGGATCACTCCGCCGATGATCCGCGTCACGATCTTGCGGTAAACCGCAACGGCGGCGGCGGCAAACAGCACGGCCAGGCAGGCCAGGTCGGTCGCAAAAGGGATTTGCCGGGGCAACCACCCCTCGATGCCGTACAGTCCGCCGTAGCGAATCAACAGCCCGCCGATCAGCAGCATCCCCCACAGAGCCGTCCATGACAGGAACTTGCGGAAAAACAACGGATACTCGTCGTAAACCTTGTCAGATGAAACCCGCCCGGTCAGGATCTTGAACACGATCCCGATACTGCTCCGGTAGCTGTGGATCAGGTAACAGAAAACCATGAACACGGCCAGCACGACTCCCTGGTAAGCATAACTGTCCGTCAGGTGCGGCTGCAGAGCGGGCAGCGCCAAAGGATCGTACCCGTCCGGCCGTTCGGCCACTGTCCCCGACACGCCGAAAATATCGGCCTGCGAAGGAACGCTCGCCCCTTCGAGCGGCTCGATTTCCGGAAGGTAACAGTCGCAATCGGTAACGTAGCGGGACTCCATCATACCGGTCTATGAATAGATTTTTTTCAGGGCGATGCGGATGGTCGTTCCTTTGTCGATCTCGGAATCGAGCACGAAGATCTTACCGCCGTGGTATCCGTCGATAATCCGTTTGCTGAGCGAAAGTCCGAGCCCCCAACCGCGCGTTTTGGTCGTAAAACCGGGTTCGAAGATCCGTTTGAAATTCCCCTTCGCGATCCCCTTGCCGCTGTCCCGGACATCGACGTAAATCCAGTTGGCGTCGCTGGAGAGTTTGACGTCGATCGTCCCGGTTCCCGACAAAGCGTCCATCGCGTTTTTCAACAGATTTTCGATCACCCATTCGAAAAGCGCTTCGTTGATCATCGCCTTTTGCTGAGCCATCGCCAGCCCGTTATAGGTCAGCGTGACGTTCTTCGGTACGCGCGTGCGGAAATAGATCACGCTGTTGCCGACGATCTCGTTGATCACCCCTTCGCTGAGCGGAGTCGCGGCCCCGATTTTCGAGAACCGGTCGACCACCTTGGTCAGCCGGACGATATCCTTGCCCATCTCGTCGATGGCGGTCTGGTCGATGTTCTGGGTTTTCAGGTATTCGAGCCACCCGAGCAGCGAAGAGGTCGGCGTACCCAACTGGTGGGCCGTCTCCTTCGCCAGCCCGATCCAGACGCGGTTCTGCTCGTCCTGCTTCGTCGAACGGAACGTGATGTATCCGAACACGACAAACACGATGATCACCAGCAACTGGATGTACGGGAAATAGACCAGCGTCTTGAGCAGCCGGGATTCGTCGAAAAAGATATACAGCGTCTCGTTGTACAGCGTCTGCACCTTCAGGTGCGGATTGACCTTCGTCATCTGGTCGAGCTTGTCGCGCAACAGGTTCGGATGATTCAGGATGTAATCGGGAATCAGATGCGAATACTCCACCCGCAACGCCCCGTCGGTCAGAATGAACGGAATGTTGTTGCGCGTGGTGATGATCGACAGCAACAGGGGGTTCCCCGGGTCGGCCCCCAGCTCGCGGAAGGCCGCCGCCCAGATCGCCACCTCGTTCTGTTCTTTCTCCCGGAGCTGGCGCGCCATGTCGTTGGTGAACAACAGCGACGAGATCCCGATCACCATCCCCAGAACGATGATGACCACCCGGCTCCGAAAAGAAAGCATCTTATGCAGCGCTCTTTTTTTCATAGTTTTACGGGAACCCGATGTCCCCTGTGTTTTGCGAATCGTCCCGGAAAGCTACTTGCGCGGAGTATCCTGCGAAGTCACGATCTGCCGGTAACGGTTTTGGTCTTTCAGCACTTCGACGGCCTGTCGTACTTCCGGATCGTGCAGCGCCGTATGACGGGCGACTCCGGTCTCGTAATGGTAACGCAAGATAATCTCGTCGCCGATCAGCTTACGAATCTCGTCGCCGAACAATTCGAGGTCGGTATTTTTATCGTCTTTCAGTTTTTCGCCGATCGCGTCGAGTTCGCCGGAGATTCGGTCGAGGTATTTTTCCCGCTCGGCTTTCTTACGCAGATCTTTGACGGCTTCCTGAGTTTCCGACTCGAAATCCATCTCCTTGTCCTGCATGAAAGCGACGAAAAGACCGTATTCCCCGTCCGGCAATTCGAACGTATCCGCATCCACGCCTTCGCGGTGCCGTTTGTAGTAATCGTTCGCAAAATCCTCGATATATCCTTTGCCGTAAAGCGCCATCGTGAAACGGCTGGTATAGACCGGGTCGAGACGGACGTCCGGCATTACGCCGCCCCCGTCGTACACTTTCCGCCCGGCGGCGGTCTCGTACTCCCGAATCAACGAATCCGGCACCAGCCCCACGCTGCCGTCGTCGTTGCGGTGCGTATAATCGATCGCCTGGATACAACGGCCGCTGGGAATGTAATATTTCGCGGTAGTCACTTTCAGGAAAGCGTTGTACCCCAGCGGACGCGGAGTCTGCACCAATCCTTTGCCGAACGTCCGCTGTCCGACCAGCACGGCACGGTCGAGATCCTGCAACGCTCCCGACACGATCTCGGCGGCAGAGGCCGTCATACTGTTCACCAGCACGGCGATCGGAATTTGCGTATCGAGCGGTTCGGCTTGCGTCACGAACGTCGCGTCGGATGATTTCGTGCGGCCGTGCATCGACACGACTTCGGTGCCTTTGGGCACGAACATCGAAAGAATCTTCACGGCTTCCTGCAAAATGCCGCCGCCATTGCCCCGCAGGTCGATGATCAGCGAAGTGATCCCCTGTTTTTTCAGTTTCTCGAAAGCGGTCCGCATATCGTCGCTGCAATCCTCCGAGAAATCGTCGTGCAAGATATAACCCACATCGCCGTCGATCACGCCGTAATAAGGTACCCCTGAGATCACGATCCGCTCCCGCTTGACCGAAACATCGACCGGATTGCCCGTCAGCAGTTTCTCGACGGTCAGTTTCATCGAAGTGCCGGGCGTTCCTTTCAACAATTCGCTAACTTTCGAAACGTCGTACCCTTTCAGGTTCTCGCCGTCGACGGCCAACAGCTTGTCTCCGATAACCAGCCCCGCCTTATCGGCCGGAAAACCCTCGTACGGCTGGGCGATCGCCACGTAATCGCCGCTCTTGCGGATCAGGGCCCCGATACCGCCGTACTTGCCGGTCGTCTGTATTTCGAAATCGGCCATTTTATTCTCCGGAATCAGTTCGGTGTAAGGGTCCAGGTTCTCGACCATGCCGGCCGCAGCGTCCTCGAGCAGTTTGTCCGTATCGACCGAATCGACATAGGAGAGACTGACCTCGCGGAACATGTTGAACAGGATCTGGATATTCCGTCCGAGCGCGAAATCGGGACGCGACGCAGCCAGCGAAAATCCCGCTGCCGCCACGATCGCACCGATCGCCAACACGTATTTGAGTCGCTTATACACTCTTTCCATTTTTATAACATTTCCTTATCTAACGTTCGTAAAAAACAAAGCGGTATGCCCCGTCCGCTCATTTTTTTATCCCCAAAGCGGGAATACGAATCATATTATTTACAACCAAATCTTTACGCATTTCCGAAAACCGGTCAGTTTTCGATGTGCGACCGGAGCCGGAACTCCGCTTTCACGACCTCCTTGCGAATGCCGTCCAACACGACGGAACCGCCCGCATCGGTTACGGCGATCCGGTCTTCCCACAGCAGCAAAGCCCTTTTCAGCGGCGACGAAGCCCGGAAGACCATCGTCCCGTCCTGTTCCCGAACCAGCGAAAAACCGTTTGCCCGGAACGTACTGAGAATCAACTCCCGGTCACCGGTAAAATCGGCCGCCACCGCCGGGCAAACCCGAATTTCGGATAAAAAGCCGCCACGACGACGATCACGGCCAACATCAGCCGTCCCCGCTGCGACCCGAACAGTTCGGCCAGATCGCGCCCGGCATCCGCCCGCGACGTCCCGGTCGCCAGCATCAGCGTGAAGACCAGCGTAAAAAGCAACAACAGCCACACGAGGTATTTCAGCGACCGGACTATATAAGTTTTTCCATCCATCATGATTCGCATTTAAGTTTTTTCGACGGCGTACCGAATGCAAAGATAGCGGATTTTTGCGAACGGTTTCCGAATTTCGCGGGATACGAACGAATTATAAAGACCGTAAAGCGCCGTCCCGGTACCAGCGCGCCTCCCGTTCCGACCCGCATACGACCCAGTCGACCGGCACGTCGTGCGCATCGGCGGGAACATGCTCGAAAAACTGGTATTCGAAACAAACGCCGATTTTCAGCGGTCCTTCGCGCGTCAGCAACCGATCGTAGAATCCTTTGCCGTGCCCGAGACGGTTTCCGTACGGATCGTATCCCATGGCCGGAACCACGATCAGGTCGATCCGCCGCAGGCAGGTCTCTTCCTCCCCGACCGGCTCCCTGATCCCGAAACGGGCTTCCCGCAGTTCGTTTCGGCCGGTAAACTTCCTGAGCGACAGTCCGTCGCCTCGCATTACCGGAAGGTAAACCTTTTTGCGGACGGCCCATTTTTCGACGAAAGCATGTGTATCTACCTCCGCAGGCAGCGACCAATAAAGCGCCACGCTCGCGGCATCGGCGAACGGCGGGAAACGGCCGACGGCTTCCATGACCCGCTGCGACATCGCGGCTCGCGTCCGCCCGTCGTACAGTTCTCCGCGATCGCGAACGATCCGGCGTAACGCACTCTTCGACTCCATACTCCAAATCCGGTTTAAAAACGGAATCCGAAGATACCGTTTTTTTCAAAAAAATTAAAACTCCGGACAGAATATTCCGTCAAAAGATTGTTATTTAAAAAACAATGGGATAACTTTGTACTCTGTTTTTTCGGAAGTACACGAAATGCGTAAATAACCAAAATCACTAAATTTCATTTTACTTATGGGCAATCTGTTTACATCTACAATCGGACGGAAACTGATTATGAGCATCTCAGGTCTTTTTCTGATCCTGTTCCTGTTGTTCCACATGTCGATGAACATTGCAGCCGTATTTTCCACCGAGGCCTACAATGCGATCTGTGAATTTCTGGGAGCGAACTGGTACGCACTCGCCGGGACGCTGATCCTGGCCGCCGGTTTCGTGGTGCATATCATCTATGCATCGATCCTGACGCTGCACAACCGCAGTTCGAGGGGCACGCAGCGCTATGCCGTGGAAGCTACGCCGAAATCGGTAACCTGGGCTTCGCGGAACATGTTCGTGCTGGGACTCGTCGTCGTATTGGGATTGCTGCTGCATCTTTACAACTTCTGGTATAACATGCAGTTCGCCGAAATCATCGGAGACCACTCGCTCGGAGCGTTCGGGCCGACCGACGGAGCGGCTTACATCGCCGACCTGTTCAGCAACCCGGTCTACTGCCTGATCTATCTGATCTGGTTCCTGGCCATCTGGTTCCACCTGACGCACGGTTTCTGGAGCGCCTTCCAGACGATCGGATGGGACAACCAGATCTGGATGAAACGCCTCAAATGCCTGGCCAACGTCTTTGCGACCGTCGTTTTCCTCGGTTTCGCTCTGGTCGTAGTCGTTTTCTACCTGCGCAGCCTGTGCGGCGGGTTCTGCTACTAATTTGATTGCACCAATTAGAAATAAAAAAACAAAAAATAAGATATGGTAAAGTTAGAATCGAAAGCTCCGCAGGGCCCGCTGGCCGACAAATGGAGCAAGCATAAGGCTGAAATCAAAGTGGTCAGCCCCGCCAATAAGAGAAAACTCGACATTATCGTAGTGGGTACCGGACTGGGCGGCGCATCCGCAGCCGCTTCGCTCGGCGAACTCGGATATAACGTAAAGGTATTCTGCATCAGCGACTCCCCGCGCCGCGCGCACAGCATCGCCGCGCAGGGAGGCATCAACGCCGCCAAGAACTACCAGAACGACAACGACTCGGTATACCGTCTTTTTTACGATACGATCAAGGGCGGCGACTACCGCGCCCGCGAAGCCAACGTATACCGTCTGGCCGAAGTATCGAATCATATTATCGACCAGTGCGTCGCACAGGGCGTTCCGTTCGCCCGCGATTACGGCGGACTGCTCGACAACCGTTCGTTCGGCGGCGCGCAGGTTTCGCGTACGTTTTACGCCCGCGGCCAGACCGGACAGCAGTTGCTGCTCGGCGCTTACGCCGCGCTGAACCGCCAGATCGCCAAAGGCAGCGTGAAAAGCTACCCGCGTCACGAGATGCTCGACCTGGTCATCGTAGACGGCAAAGCCCGCGGTATCATCACGCGCAACGTGGTAACCGGCGAAATCGAACGGTTCGGCGCGCATGCCGTAGTGATCGCCACCGGCGGTTACGGAAACGTTTTCTTCCTGTCTACCAACGCAATGAACTCGAACGGTTCGGCCGCATGGCAGTGCTATAAGAAAGGCGCCGTATTCGCAAACCCGTGTTTCACGCAGATTCACCCGACCTGTATCCCGGTACACGGAACGCAACAATCGAAACTGACGCTGATGTCCGAATCGCTGCGTAACGACGGCCGCATCTGGGTACCGAAGAAGATCGAGGACGTGAAGGCGATCCGCAGCGGCGCCAAGCAGCCGTCGGACATCGCCGAGGAGGATCGCGACTACTATCTGGAGCGCCGCTATCCGGCCTTCGGCAACCTCGTGCCGCGCGACGTGGCGTCGCGTGCAGCCAAGGAGCGCTGCGACGCAGGCTTCGGCGTGAACGAGACCGGTCTGGCCGTCTTCCTCGACTTCAAGACCGCCATCGAGCGTCTGGGCAAGGAGATCATCAAGCAGCGTTACGGCAACCTCTTCGACATGTACAAGGAGATCACCGACGTGAGCCCCTACGAGCAGCCGATGCAGATCTTCCCCGCCGTGCACTATACCATGGGCGGCATCTGGGTCGACTACAACCTGATGACCACCATCCCCGGCCTGTATGCCATCGGCGAGGCCAACTTCTCCGACCACGGTGCCAACCGCCTCGGCGCCTCGGCGCTGATGCAGGGTCTGGCCGACGGTTATTTCGTACTGCCTTACACCATCGGCGACTACCTCTCGCACAAGATCCAGGCTCCGAAGGTGAAGACCGACACCAAGGCCTTCGACCAGGCTGAGAAGGAAGTCAAGGAGAAGATCGCCAAACTGCTCTCGATAGGCGGCAAGCAATCGGTAGACGATATTCACAAGAAACTCGGCCACATCATGTGGGAGAACGTCGGCATGGCCCGCACCAAGGAGTCGCTCGAAAAGGCGATCACCGAGATCCAGGCACTGCGCAAGGAGTTCTGGAAGGACGTGAAGGTCGTAGGCAAGGAAAACGACTTCAACGTCGAGTTGGAAAAGGCGCTCCGCCTGGCCGATTTCCTGGAACTGGGCGAGCTGATGGCCCGCGACGCACTCAACCGCGAGGAGTCATGCGGCGGCCACTTCCGCACGGAGCACCAGACCGAGGAAGGCGAGGCCAAGCGCGACGACGAGCACTTCGTATATGCCGCCGTATGGGAGTACAAGGGCGAGGACGCAGCCCCCGAACTGACGAAAGAACCGCTGAACTTCGAGTTCGTACACCCCGCACAGCGCAACTACAAAGACTAACCGTTTGACGTTGTAACACTTTAATAACAAATTGAAATTATGAATTTTACATTAAAGATATGGCGTCAAAAGGACGCTAAAGCAAAGGGTGGTTTCGAAACTTACAAAGTCGAAAACATCTCGGCCGACACCTCGTTCCTCGAGATGCTCGACATCCTCAACAATAACCTGATCCACGAGGGCAAGGAGCCCGTGGCATTCGACCACGACTGCCGCGAAGGTATCTGCGGCATGTGCTCGCTGCACATCGACGGCCATGCCCACGGTCCCAGCCAGGCGGTCACGACCTGCCAGATCTACATGCGCAAGTTCAAGGACGGTGCGACCATCACCATCGAGCCCTGGCGCTCGGCAGCGTTCCCCGTCATCAAGGACCTCGTGGTGAACCGTTCGTCGTACGACCAAATCCTGCAGGCGGGAGGTTTCATCTCGGTACGCACCAACTCGGTGCCCGACGGCAACGCCATTC
>ERZ832522.6000-NODE-6000-length-10574-cov-4.048864_pt1 | contig 10574 bp, 8 predicted proteins | sample MGYA00519951_ERZ832522 | MGnify/ENA primary metagenome ERZ832522 (study PRJEB31850, sample SAMEA3708728) | human gut metagenome | biome: human gut; feature: human-associated habitat; material: faeces | place: China | collected 2014 ... | reverse complement strand
CCACGTCGTCAGACTCACCCGAAAAATCCACATCGATCACCAGCATATTCCAAACTTTTTTTTCTCTTTTAATATACAGCTATCTTTTTAATGCATCGCTCCGCTTCCATCCAGGTAGCGTCCATTAGGAGCTGTGCGGTTCGCCCACATAGCACCGCTGTTGTCAAAGTAATAGGTCTTTCCGTCAATGGTCTGGTAGCCTGTCATCATGGCGCCTCTCGTACCGTCAGAGACTGGATTTAAGTAGTACCATACGCCGTTAATCTGCTGCCATCCTGTCCTCATAGCGCCTCTTGTGCCGTCAGAGACTGGATTCAGATAGAACCAGCGGTTATCAATAAACTGCCAGTCTGTCTCCATGTAACCGTTTCTGTTGAAGTGGAACCAGTTATTGTCCACAAACAGCCATGCGTTCACAACAGAACTTCCGTCTGGATTTCTGTACCACCAGCCCTTGGCATCCTGTACCCATCCTGTGCCTGTACCGCCGCCAGTTGTGTAGACCTCATCAGAGTCAAGATCCAGTTCATCGGACTCTACCCACTCGCTCTTTTCATTATCTCCGCTGTGAATAGCCCTTACCTTAAAGCTGTAATCGCCGGTCTTTGTCATATAGGAATAGAACTCGTAATAGTCGTTGGGAGTCGTCACGGTTGTAACCAGGTTATCGTTTCTGTAAAGCTTCACCTCGTACTTATCCGCATCCTCCACCTGGCCCCAGGTAGCTGTGTATCCGGACCACTCTGTCTCGTCTGGTTCTTCCAAATCACCGGAAATTTTCCGCATCTCAATGTAAACTATCAGAGTTGTATCATCGTCTTCCTTCTTAACCTTCTTCAGCTCTGTATGCATACCGCTGACTTTCACATCGCTCTTTGTAAAACCGTCGAAGTCATAATCATCCTCAGACTCGAACTCCAGACAGATAACAGGCTCTGTGCCCCTCTGGAATTCATCCTCCTCGTTGTCGAAATACTCATCCGTCACTTCGTGTCTGACGCCTTCCGGATAGTGGCTGACTGTGTAACCTGGAATATCCATGGTATCTCCAGCCTCAGGCTCCTCTCCGTCAAAACGAATCTCCAGACGTCCCTTTACTTCCTTCGTATTGTCCTTTGCCAGGGCGGTGACAGACATGCCAAGCGCCATCACAGCTGCCATGGAAAGAACCGCGATCCTTTTCCTGTTCTTCCTCATATTCTCTCCTCCTTTTTCTCCTTCGTTTTGCCAGAATCATTTTTAAATTCTTACGGTTCATTATACCAAATCAGAGACAGTTCGTCAAAGATGTTTGAATTATTTTGCACATTCTTTTTTGTTATCGTTATTATAGCAGAATTTTTCCTTCTATTCTTAACTTTTTGCTTACATTTTTATGACTTTTTCTGTATTTGAACTGTTTTTTTGACAATTTATATGAATCAGCACAAAATGCATCATAAAAGAGGGTGTCGCAAAATCATCAAATTAGATGATTGAGCGATGCCCTCGTTCTCTATATAAAAAAATCCGAAAGGATTCCTTTCATTTTAGGATTCCTTCCGGATTTTTGGCGTACTTTAATAATGCTTCCGTTCTTGGGCTTTTTAAGCAGTTTCTTTAACTGGAAAAAGATAACTTCCCAGCCGCTCTTTTTGGATTTTTGCGTGCAGTTTATTGATATTGGTGCATTTTTCTTTATAAGGACAATCGCTGCAATCTTCGCATTCATAAACAGTTACTTCTGATTCATAGCCACTTTTACTTTTTTGTTTTTTGACAAAAACAGGGATCAGTGTTTTCCCGGCATGACAGGTGTATGTGTCAGCTTTTTCGTCATACCCCATGTTTTCACGTCTGCTGATATCCTGTTTGAAACTCCGTTTCTTCCATTTTTCATAAGTCTGTGGTTTTATGCACGGCTTCTGTTTTGTGCTTCTCAGATAAGTATACGCTTCTTCACTTTCATATCCCGAATCAGCTGTCACACTCGGATAACGCAAGCCCAGGTTCCTTTCCATTGTCTTTAAAAAGGGAACCAATGTCCACACATCATTCCGATCCTGAAAAATATCCGCTGCCACGGTATATTTGCTGTCTACTGCAATCTGTACATTATATCCCGGCTTTAACTGGGCATTTCTCATATGGTCATCTTTCATGTGCATAAAGGCTGCATCCGGATCGGTTTTACAATAATTGTTTCTTCCCTGAAAGCCTGCCGTATGCCAGTCATAAATGGTCTGCCGCTCAAGGAATCTGTGGAAAAGCTCAAAATACCGTTGATTTCTGCTTTTCCGTTTTCCACGCCCATGAACAAAAAACGTGTGCTCTGTCCGGCAGCGTTCTTCTAAAAACAGAACGATATCCTGCAAATCCTGTGTCCTTGATTCTGGAGAAACCGAAAAGCTTTGCAGGTATTCCCTGTTTAGAAGCTTCACGGACTCCTGAATCTTATGGAGCATTTTTTCTTCCCATTTCCCAATGGATTTCTTCCAGACAAATGTATATTTGTTTGCACAGGCTTCTAAGTTTCACAGGCATCTGCCAGAAATCCGGTGCGACAACGAGCAATCGTACTATGATCAGGGGCTTTCTGCCCGGCCAGCAGCCACATAAAGTTGATGTCTCGTTTGCAGGCGCGTTCTATCTTTCTTGAAGAATAAATGTTTTGAGAATAAGCGTAGGTCAGAATCTTGAACATGGTCTTTGAATCAACCGCCGGATTTCTGCCTTTGGCAGAGTAAGCCTGATACAGCAGGCTGTAATCTAAATCCTCCAATTCGTGGCTCAGCAGCCGGACAGAATCATCATCAGGAACCAGACCTTCCAAATTTAATGGCAAAACCAGTTGATAAGGTTCGCCGAATTCGGTATAATTTTATAGTATTTTATGTATTTGGTCATACTTAATTATACCATGGACTGCGGACTCTTCGGAGTCCGTTTTCTATTTTTAGGATATAAAAATGGAGCTGCTGCTCCAGTAGATTATCTATCTACTTTTGCAACAGCCCCTTTATAAAATAAGCTCTTTTACCAGTTCCCGGCTGATGCTGAAATCATTGCCATCTAATTTTTTAATATAAAATTCGCCATGCAATGATGATTATTTTTATAAAATCGTCAGCATATGGCGAATATAGTTATAGCTGGTATATTATATAGAAATTAAATTTTTCAGTTCATCTGAAAAATACTCTTTTTCAGTTTGAAACAATTCTTTCTTTATTTCATAAAATAATTTGTTATATGTACTTTCTCCATCATACTTCTGCAAAATAAACATTATTTTCTGCGGTCTTGTACAATAATATGTAATAGGATTATTCAACAATGTCGTTGGAATTGAAGCCTTACTGTCATCCACAATTTGCGTTCTTTTTTTCTTTATTCTTGAATCATATCCAACTACTCCACTTGCGTTACCCGTAGCCATTTCAAAATCATTGTCCCTCGTCACCAGATCCTTAGTGCCTATCTTATAGCACTTACTATTTCGTAAATCCAACATTTGTTCCATAACTGCCACTTTTGCATACATTGTATTTGAATCTCTTCGTGGATTACAATCTTCCCTTTTTATTATTCCTTTCTCACAAGCCTCGTAAAACTCAACTGCACTTAATGTTTCACTTTTTATTCCTGCTAAATGCATAAAATTATTTTTCCCATATCTTACTTCATAATAGTCATATGCATCCGCCTTTTTCTTTTTAAAAATGAATAATAAAGTAGTATCTGCATACTCTGAATACAATGCTGCACTTTTGCACAATACTGTTAATAATTCTGCAGGAGTCAGCATTCTTGTATTCTGTATTTTACACTTCATAATTCTCCTTAACGTAAAAGAGAAACCTTTTCATCAAAGGTTTCTCAATAAATCAAAACTAAAAAACTGGTTTCGTTATGGTGCTTTGCCACCAAATCACAGGCTTCTCACCCGCTCGGCTTGATTATCCTCTATGCTTAAGAGTAAATGCAAAGTTTTTACGTTGCCAGTGCAACGGAAGCAAACTCCTTATGCTTCGTGTCCTATCTCTAGGAAGAAATTTCTTTCTTGGTATTTTTATTATACTCAGAATTTGGGAAATTATCAACTTGTTTTTTACGATTTTATGTTTTTTTATAAATAGCCAGCCGTAAAACCACATATCTTTAGGTGTGTGGATACATGGTGGCCATAAATACTCTGCCTAATGGCAGGTTGCGCGTACTACGTTGCACTATAGTACACTATTCATTTCCTGACTACTCTGCGACTCCATTTTTAATGGAGTTTGGAACCACTGTAAATAGTTTTCCACGGATAAATCCGGGAGAAACCTTATTTCTAATGAGGTTCAAGTTACATCAGAGATGGAATTTGCCAATCATGTACTCATTCATCGATTCCATAGAGGGAAAGCTGCAATTATCCATTCTCTCATTTAAATTCTTATGAAAAAAATGGCAGTCTGAAATATAATATCTCATAAGCTTGTTCTCTTTTTTTCGCTTGCTATACTTAGTATGACAGAGGTGGGTTGTTTTTAAATGAAAAACAAAAAAGCGGACAAAATCCGATTTAAAGGCAGCCGTCGCAACTAATTCGATCTAACATGAGTGTATCATAAAATAGCATCAAAAAAAGAGGCAAACGCCTCTTTTTTTATAAAATGAGTTCTTTTACCAGCTCCCGTTTGATGCTGAAATTGTTGCCGTCTACATCCACCACGTATTTCTCTGCTGGAGAACCGTCAATAATTTCTTTTACAAACTGCCGTTTAATCTTATCATTAATCAGTCTCTGCAGATTTCTGGCTCCGTACTCGTATGAAGTTCCATCTTCTGCGATCTTTTCAATACAGTTTCTGGTAAATGTTACCTCAATGTCTTTTTTCGCTAATTTACTCTTCAGGTCTGCTAGTTCCTTTTCTGCCACCATGATAGACATTTCTTTGTTTAATCCATTAAATGTAACAATGGAATCTAAACGGTTGCGGAACTCAATGGAGAATAACCGGTTTACAGCCTCTGAAATTGCATCATGATTTACAGTTTCCACATTTCCAAATCCGATTGCCGGTTTTGTAGCGTCTGCTACACCTGCGTTGGAAGTCATAATCACAATCAACTGCCTGCAGTCTACCTTATGTCCCTTGCTATCTGTAATCATTCCGTAATCAAACATCTGAAGGAACGTTTTAAAGATATCTGGATGAGCTTTTTCAATCTCATCTAAGAGCAGTACCGCATGAGGTGTTTTTAAAATAGCATCTGTCATCAATCCTCCGTCATCGTATCCAACATATCCGGCAGGAGAGCCAAATAACTTAGCTACTGAATGTGCTTCTGAATACTCAGACATATCAAATCGGATTAAAGAAAGAGACATTGCTTCTGCAATCTGTTTTGCAAGTTCTGTTTTTCCGACTCCGGAAGGTCCTACAAATAGGAATGTACCAATTGGTTTATTGTCATTTCCCAGGCCGGATTTTGATAATTTAATCATTTCTGAAACTGCAGTAATAGCATTTTCCTGGCCAAATACATGTCGGTTTAACGTTTCTTCCAGACTGGAAACCGTTTTTAAATCATCTTTTCCCATTGTTTTTTTCGGGATTTTGCAAACAGTGCTTACAATGTTCTCGATATCGGACTTAGTTACTTCTGGAACATGGCCTGGAGTTACATTGACATACGCGCCTGCCTCATCGATCATATCAATTGCTTTATCTGGAAGATACCTGTCATGGATATGTTTAGCTGTTAATTCAACTGCAGCTGCAATAGCATCCTCAGAATAGGTTACATGATGGTACTCTTCATAGTGCTCTTTTAATCCGTCCAGAATAGCGATAGCATCCTCAATAGAAGGCTCTTTAATCTCAATTTTCTGGAATCGTCTCATAAGAGCCGGATCCTTTTCAATAAACTGGGTATACTCCTTATAAGTCGTAGCACCAATGAATTTAATTTTGCTGTCAGTGAGATACGGCTTTAAGATATTAGCAGCATCCATACTTCCGGTTCCACCGTTTCCTGCTCCAATTAACATGTGTATTTCATCGATAAAGAGAATTGGCTTTTCCAGTTGATCCAGCTCATCAAGAACCGCTTTAATTCTGTTCTCAAAGTCGCCACGGTAACAGGTTCCCGCCAGTAATGCTGTCAAATCAAGTTCGTATAACTTGGACCCTTTTAAAATCTCAGGAACTTTATCTTCTGAAAGCATTTTAGCTAATCCCTTGGTTACCGCCGATTTTCCTACACCAGGCTCACCTAAATGAAGCGGATTGGACTTATCCGCCTTACAGAGTACCTGCATGGTTCTCTGGATTACATCTTCTCGTCCAATAAACGGTTTGTGATAAGACTTTGCTTTTTCAATTAAGTCTACACAGTAGTTTTTCAGGGCTTTCTTTGGTTTCTCTCCTGCTTCTTTTCTTGCGCCTGCCCGTTTCATGATCTCCTCTTCTTCTCTTGCAGCTTCTTCTGCCTCTTTTTCATAGTCTTCTTTTTCTTTTGTGCAGCATCTTACAGTACGCTTTGTCATATCGATCTTATACTGTCTATTCTTTAAATCGGAGAAATCTGGTTTCTCTGTTAAATCTCCATAAGCAACTAAGAGATTGGCAAATACTTCCATTTTATTGACTCCATTTGCTTCCATGAAGTCTTCTATATGAAGCTCATCATATTCCGCACAAAGGCCAAGAAATAAGTGGCCGACTGTAATATCCTCAGTATGAATTTTTCCATCCAGAAAGGTATGTACATTGTAAAGGATTTTATTACAAACAGCCGTTAAATCATATCCCATAAAACTTCCACTTGTTTTTTTCTCTGCTGGATAAGAATAAATGGTTGCACCCATTTTTGTGAGTCGTTTTAATGCATTCAGATCTCCTGTATAAGCTGTTACGAATTCTGGCTCCTCATACAGCTGCAGCAGCGCATGCGGAATTCCATAGGCAGTTAATTTACTTTTCTTTGCTGTTTCTTCTGTCTTATTTAAAATATTCATTGCTTTTGCATTTAATCTCATTCTTTTACTCCTCCTCAATTGTGAATTTTAAGTCACAATCATAATCTTTTGAAATTTCATTTGCTTTTAATACTTTTTTATTTGCCTCGAAATACGAATTTCCGCTGCATACCACCGCTTTTCCTTCTGTTTGGGCGATATCTATTATTTTTAGCGATTCTCCTAATGACTTACCAAACACTTCCTGTAAGATTGAAATTACAATATTAATAAGTGTCGTGTCGTCATTGTGTATAATAACGGAATAGGTCTGATCGAGCAAAATTTCTTCTTCAATCGTTGTTTCAGTTATTATTCTTGTTTTTTCACAAATCATGATTCTCTCCTTTCATTCTTATTCTTATTTATAATGGTGTTTTTTTTCTCAAATAATTCCAAGAATGAAAAAAAGAGCGGAAAATCCGCTCTTTTGTTTACTGCTTACATGATGATGTCTACGTCGTTTCCAGACTCACCCTTGTCGATAGAGTCCTTTCCCTCATCATCGGAATCCTCATCTGCATCTGCATCAGAGTCCTCAGTCTGGTCGATAAACTCAAGTTCAGTTCTTGCCTGATCCTCGTTGTTTAAGTACAGCCAGCCTTCGTTGATTGCATCGTAGCCATTCTCTGTCTTCATGATAGAAGTGTAAGTATAAATATCGTCATCATACAGCTGGATAAACGGCATAGCAACGATTGTATCCTCTGTTACTTTCTCAAGGTCAGAAACCTCTTCGATCATCATATCGATCAGGTCAGCTGCAGTGTAATCGAAGTTGCCGTTAGCAGACTCAATTCTCTCTACCTTTCCGGCGCTGTTGGTATATACCATTACGTCCTCTTCATCTACACCACGGTTCTCAAGGTCGAACTTCTTGCCGTCCTTAGCTGTCTGGATCTTACCTTTCTTATTTACCAGGTAAACATCTCCGTCATAGAAGAATAACTTGTTGTCATCCTCTGCCTGAAGACGCTTTCCGTTGAAGTACAGGTAGTCGTCCTTCTCGCCCTTCTGGCCCATGCCGTTCTTTCCGTTCTTTGTGTTAAAGTAGAAGGCGTAGTCATCGTCATCGCACTCTACAGAAGCCATTCTTCCGGTCTTTAAGTAACCGTTCTCATCGAAGAAGTAGAAGCCATGATCATCATTGATGTACTGAAGACCTGTCTGCATCTGGCCCTTCTCATTAAATGCGAAGTATTTGCCGTCGATCTTAATCTTAGCTACATAAACAGGGCCGTCGTCATCATAAGTAGCAAAATCGGCTGCTCCACCATCTGCGTACTTAACCTCGCCATCATCGATGTAGTACCAGCTGGTCTCATCATCATCGCCAACGTCCTCGGCACCATCCATCTCGTACCAGCCATTTCCTCTGGAACCATCCTCTACTACATTGTAATACATCATCTTGTCGATTGCCGCATTACTTGCAGTTGCACCTAAGTTGCCGTCAAGCTGTGCATGAGAACCGTGTGTTACAGATGTGTCGCCATCGATCCACTCATACAGCATCTGTCCATGCTCATTGAACATGTAGTAGCGGCCATTTACTTTCTTCTTCTTAGCCTCGTCATAGGTTCTTCCAGATGCCTGGAACCAGTACCAGCCCTCGTCGTCACAGTTATCATCCTCGCTACAGTCTAAAGCGGCCATGCCGTGTGTTGTATTGTCCTCATCCTCGGAAAGACCAGATTTCTCAAGCCATAACCACTGGTTCTCAGCTCTCCAGCCCTCGTCTTCTCCGCCAAGGTAATATGCATGACCATCAATCTCCTGCCAACCTGTCTTCATCTTGCCATCTTCATCAAAGTAATAGGTTCTGCCGTTGATTTTCTTGCTATCGTCAGTGATTTTCTTACCCTTACTATTGAAGTAGTACCAGTTCTCGCCGCCATCCTCTGGATCATCGTATCCATCTGCACCTACTGTCTTCACCCAGTCATTGGTAACCATGCGGCCATCTGCACCTACATAAGACTCATCGTCTACCCAGGAATCAGTTGACATATCGCCATCCTCATCCAGATAGAACCAATATGCGCCGTCTTTCTTCCACTCATCTGTTACCATCTCATCATTTGAATCATAGTAATGCCAGGAACCAGAATCGTCTTTCTCCCATCCCTCTGCAAAAGAGGTCATAGATGCGCCCATTGCAAGCAATGCTGCTGTTGAGAGGATTGCTACTAATTTTCTATTCTTTCTCATGTTTCTTTTCTCCTTTTGAATTATAAATTTATGTTTCGATTTTATTATGCAAGAAATAATTAGGAATAGCGAAAGATTTGATGTATTTTTTTTAACTAAAATCTTACGGTATTCTTACAGTCTGTATTTCCCTTGATTTTAAAGGATCATTTCGGTGTTTGAAACCCTGCAGTTATGTTTTACGATTGCATTCCAAGCTGTATCCTTCTGCTCTTTGGTTGGCTTAAAACAAATATCCTGTTTGGCAGAAATATAATTTCCCATGGACGGAAGATATCGTGTGGCAATCCAGCCAGCATCGATTAAGTTATCAAGCGCCTGATCCATTGGAACTTTTTCATATACTTCATTTCTGCTGGTAAAACCAAACTCTTTATAATATGCAGCAATGTAGTAAAAAGCTTTCGCATTGTGTCCACCAAACTCACAAGAAAAAAATGCTCCATCCGGACGAATAAGCCCTTCAAATTTTTCCATATCATCTGGAATGACTCGAACATCTAAGGAACCAGGCCTGCGGTTTATTATATGTAAGATAAACTCTTCCGGTGCCATATCACTAATGCTTTTTTCGCTGCTTTTGCCCTGCTGCCGCTTCTGCTCTGTTTTTGTTGGCGTTTTTTGCATACGCTTAGTGGCCAAATATCTCTGATTTCTTTTTTTAAAACCGGGTTCTTCTTTACCCTTAATCTGCTCATAGATGGTTTCCCAGAAAGCATCTGCTTCTGCAGTTGCAAATGCGGGTGCTATTTTTCCATAGCAGCGAGCGATCAGCTTTTTAGCATTGCAGCGGTTTAGCAGCCACAGACCACACTGTGTATCCGGATCCCTATTTGTCATATCATTTTTCTTCCAATAGTCATGATCTGAAAGCAAAAATAATCATAAACATCCGTATAGGAATGGATCTCTTTTTGCTTAGCGTATTCAATAGATTTAACGGTTGCATATGGGTCAATGTAGTTCATGGGATGCAGTTCCATATCCTGCTCAATTTCTTCTTCCAGAAGCTTTGTCCGCAGTTCTGCCACTTTTTCCTGAATGGGACGAACCTTTTCATTATCTTCCACTAGCTCAAACACATTTGTTCCAATTAATTTCTTTTTTCCTTCTAGAATATCTCTTGCAATTGTTTTCTTTTCGCTTAGAGAAATTTCATCTGTTTCCAGCACAGTCAACAACAGTTCTTCTGACTTTTCATAAGCCTTATTTTCATGCCAGAACCATGTCCTTGCAAGGTCACAGATAAATTCTCCACAAATGCTCCAGTTTAAGGTTTTCATCATTTTGTTTTCCCTCTTTTCTTCTTTGCTGTAAAAGGGGCGGCTGCCGCAGCGCCCCTGGCATCCGGAGAGAACGATCTCTCTCACGG